>Ga0307406_10000095_pt1 | contig 50122 bp, 45 predicted proteins | sample 322Cmetagenome_3_FD_203706 | JGI IMG/M metagenome (GOLD analysis project Ga0307406, IMG submission 203706) | Maize rhizosphere microbial communities from greenhouse at UC Davis, California, United States - 322HYB-C-2 | ecosystem: Host-associated > Plants > Roots > Rhizosphere > Soil | place...
GCGCCGCACCCGGCCCCCGCGCCACCCCCGGTCCCCGAGCCTGTCGAGGGGTCGCCCCGGTCCCCGCTCCTGTCGAGGGGTCGCCCCGGCCCCCGCGCCGCACCCGCCTCCCGCGCCCGCTCCGCACCCGGTCCCCGAGCCTGTCGAGGGGTCGCTCCCGCGCATCGTCGTCTCCTCCCCAGGTGGGGGCGAGACGGAGTTGTCCACAGGAACCGCCGCTGACCGGGTGTTTCAGGCGGCGCGATGTCGGAGGCCCTCGGGAGAATGGGGGCATGACGAACACCGGATCACTCACGGCGGGCCCCGCCGCTGTGGATGCGGTGCTCGATGAGCTCGTCGAGATCCGGCGCGGGATGGCTGCATTGCAGGCCCGTGAAGCCGCGGTGCTCGCCCGGGCGGTCGAGGTGGCGCGGGCGCACGCGGACGTGCCGGGGCCATCGGAGATCCGGGACATCCCGCTGCGATCGATGGCCGCGCAGATCGGGGCGGCGCTGCGGGTGTCCGATCGGACGGTGCAGCGGCGCCTGTCGGATGCCGTGGTGCTGACGGAGCGGTTCGCCGCAACCCACGCGGCGCTCGCGTCCGGCGGGATCTCCCGCGCGCATGCGCAGGTCATCGTCGAGGCGGGACTGCCGATCGAACACGACGATGTGCGGGCCGCGTACGAGGCGGCGGCGGTGGAGATCGCCCGCCGCGAGACGCCCGGACGGCTGCGACCGGCGGCGCGGATGCTCGCCGCGCGACTGCACCCGATACCGCTGGAGACGCGGCATGCGAACGCAGCCAAGGGCCGATGCGTGTGGGTGCGTGACCTCGACGACGGCATGGCGGAACTCATCGCGACCCTGCCCGCGCATCTGGCGCACGGGATCCGCGACCGGGTCGACCAGTACGCCCGGCGGGTCATCGACGCGCGCGGCACCGGCGGCGAAGGCGGTGACACGGCTGTCGAGACGACGCTGCTCGACGAGCCCGCGATGAAGGACACCCGCGGTGTCGACGAGGTCCGCGCGGACGTGTTGGCCGACCTGCTCCTCACCGGCCACGCCACCCCCGAGATCTCCAACGACTCCCCGCCCGAAGCGGAGGCGATCGTCGCGCACGTGCAGATCACCGTCCCGGTGCTGACCGCGCTGGGGAACGACACCGCGCCCGCGGACCTGACCGGGCACGCGCCGATCGACACTGCGACCGCCCTCCGGCTGGCGGGCACGGCGACCGGGTGGGACCGGGTGCTGACGCACCCGGTCACGGGAACGGTGCTGGCGGTGGACCGGTACCGGCCGTCGGATCAGCTGAAGCGGACCCTGCGGGTTCGGGACGAGCACTGCCGGTTCCCCGGCTGCCGGATCCCCACCCGCCGGTGCGACATCGACCACACCACCGCCAGAGAACACGACGGACCCACCGAGATCACGAACCTCGCGCACCTGTGCCGGCGGCACCACACGCTGAAGCACCACTCCGCGTGGCGGGTCAGACAGACCCCCGACGGCGTGCTGCACTGGACCAGCCCCACCGGACGGACCTACCCCGACCGCCCCGCACGCACCCTCACCTTCGTCCCGGACGAGGACACCAGCATCGGGACACCGATCGATCGCGATGGCGCTTCCGTCGCGCCGTTCTGACCGACGTGGCCAGCAGACCAGCGTCGATCTCGGCGGCCGTCAGCGTTGGCGAGGCGCACACCCAGCGGGAGGACGGGTCAGACGGCGGAGACGACCTCGGCGGGGGTGGCGCCCGTCGCGATCGGACGGCCGGGTGAGCGGGTCCACTGGCTCCAGGAACCCGGATACACGTGGGCGGGGATGCCGGCCACGGTGAGGGCGAGGGCCGAGTGCGCGGACGCGATCCCGTTGTTGCAGTACAGGACGATGCGCGACCCCGCGACGATCCCCCGCGCCGCGAGCGCCGCCCGGATCCGGCCGGGCTCGTGGAGCCGGCCGTCCGGGCCGATGTGCGACACGGTGGGGATGTTGATCGCGCCCGGGATGTGCCCTGCTCCCGGATCGAGCCCCCCGACCTGCCCGCGATAGTGCTGCGGCGCCCGCACGTCGACGAGCACCCCCGTGCGCGGCGCGACGGCGGCCTCGTCGATCGTCGCGACGGCGGCGTCCCACGCCCCCAGCACGACATCGCCCGCGGGAGGCGCATGGTCGCCGCGGGCGAGCGGGTGACCCGCGTGCAGCCACGCGCGGAAGCCGCCGTCGAGCACCCGCACGTCGACGCCGTGGCCGCGGAGCAGCCACCACGCCCGCGCCGCCGCCACGCCGTCGTTGTCGTCGTAGACCACGACCCGGTCGCGGCGGCGCAGTCCCCACCGACGCGCGGCCGCCTCCAGATCGGGCGGGTCCGGCAGCGGAAAGCGGCCCTCCTCGGGCCGCCCCGGCCGGGCGAGCTCCCGCTCGAGGTCGACGTACACCGCACCGGGAAGGTGTCCGTCGAGGTACGCGGGACGCCCCTCGGGCTCGTTCAGGCGCCACCGCACGTCGAGCAGGCGCGGCGGGGACGCGCTCTCCAGTTCGGCGGCGAGCCGATCGGCGTCGACGAGCGGGGACATGCCCTCATGGTCGCCGAGCAGAGCGGAGTCCGTCGCGCTCCGCCGCAACACGGCGACACGCCCTGGCCCCCGCCCGTCACATTCGTTCACACGGGGTCACAGACGCACACACTCCGCGCCGACCCCCTCCGATCGGGGTTAGCGTCGAAGGATGACCACATCGCCCGCTGCGCGCATCGACGCTCCCGAGCACCGCTTCGCGTCCTCGCTGTCGGCCGACGAGTTCAAGGCGCTGTTCCGCGGTCACCCGGGCGGCGTCGCGGTCATCACCGCCGATGCCGGCGAGGGCCCGGTCGCGCTGACGGCGACCTCGGTGTCATCGGTCAGTGCCGAGCCGCCGCTGCTGATCTTCTCGATATCGGCGCTGTCGTCCGCCTCCGACGTGCTCTCGCGGGCCGAGACGATCGTCGTGCACCTGCTCGACGCGCAGGACCTCGAGCTCGCCCGCCTCGGTGCCACGAGCGGCGTCGACCGGTTCGCCGACACCGACCGCTGGTCGCGCCTTGTCACCGGCGAGCCCGTCTACCGCGATGTCCGCGCCTGGGTGCGGTGCGCGGTGATCGGACGGATGGATGCCGGAGCCTCCACCGTCATCGCCGCCCACGCGCTGCAGTCGCAGGTCGTCCGCGACGTCGCACCGGGCGAGGCGGGCGACGCGCTGGTCTACCACAACCGCACCTGGCACCGACTCGGCGAGCAGTCCCGCATCGACGTCTGAGCGGCGACCGACTCACAGCGTCCGCTGAACGTCGATCGATACGGTCGGAGCATGGAAGCGTCGCCGCAGCACCTGTCCGTCACGACCGAGGACGGGGTGGCGACCTTCTCCCCGCACGAGCTGCGCGCGATGCGCGACGAGTTCCAGCGCTTCCTGCTCGGCTACCAGTTCGGGCTCCGCGAGGTCGAGACCAAGATCGGCATCCTTCGCGACGAGTTCCTGCTGACCCACGAGTACAACCCCATCGAGCACGTCTCGAGTCGCGTGAAGAACGCGGACAGTCTCATCGACAAGGTCGTGCGCAAGGGCGTCGAGCCGACGTTCGACGCCATCCGCGATCACATCACCGACATCGCAGGGGTCCGCGTGACCACGAGCTTCGCGAAGGACGCCTACCGGCTGTTCGACCTGCTGACCGCGCAGGACGACATCACGCTGCGCGAGGTGAAGGACTACATCGCGCAGCCCAAGGAGAACGGCTACCAGAGCCTCCACGCCATCGTGGAGGTGCCGGTCTTCCTCTCCAGCGGGCGCATCGACGTGGTCGTCGAGGTGCAGTTCCGCACGATCGCGATGGACTTCTGGGCGAGCCTGGAGCACAAGATCTACTACAAGTACGACGGCGCGGTGCCCGACGGACTGCTCGGCGAGCTGCGCGACGCGGCGTTCACCGCCGCCGAGCTCGACGCGCGCATGGAGCGCCTCCACGGTGAGCTGCACGGCCCGCGCCCCGGGCGCGTCGTCGCCGCCTGAGCGTGGGCCGCGCAACCCGTTCGTGACAGCGCGGGGGCTACAGCCCCTTGCCGCCGGTGACCGGGAGCACCGCTCCCGAGACGAACGACGCGTCGTCGGATGCCAGGTAGACGTATGCTCCGGCGAGCTCGGCGGGCTGTCCGGCACGGCCGAGCGGCGTGTCCTGCCCGAAGGTCGCCAGGCGCTCGGCATCCCAGCCGGTCGCCGGGATGAGCGGCGTCCAGATCGGGCCCGGGGCGACGGCGTTGACGCGGATGCCGTCGGGACCGAGCTCCTCGGCCGCCGCCTTCACGAACGCCACCTGAGCGGCCTTCGTCATCGCGTAGTCGATGAGACCGGCCGACGGGTTGGCGGCCTGGATCGACGAGGTGACGATGATCGAGGCGCCCGGCTGCAGCAGCGGCACCGCGGCCCGGGCCGAGTAGAGCATCCCGTAGAGGTTCGTCTGGAAGACCCGGTCGAACTCGGCCGTCTCCAGCGAGCCGATCCCGTCGCGGTCCTTCTGATAGGCCGCGTTGAGGATCAGGACGTCCAGCCCGCCGAGTTCGCGGGCGGCGTCGACCACGATCGACGTGGCGAAGGCCTCGTCGCGGACATCCCCGGCGAACGAGACGCCGCGGCGCCCGGCGGCGCGCACGAGCTCGACGGTGGCATCGGCATCGTCCTGTTCCTCGGGAAGATGCGCGATCGCGACATCGGCCCCTTCGCGCGCGAACGCGATCGCGACCGCGCGCCCGATGCCCGAGTCGCCGCCGGTGATGAGAGCGCGCTTGCCCGCCAGGCGACCGCTGCCGCGGTAGGTGTCCTCCCCGTGGTCGGGCCGCGGGCTGGTGCGCTCCGTGAGGCCGGGCTGCTCCTGCTCCTGGTCCGGGAAGCCGCCCTCGGGATGTGCGGTGCGTGGATCGGTCATGGTCGTTCCTTTCCTCGGGTCTCCTCCGGCAGCTCGACCACCGGAATGACGACGACGTCCTGGACCTTCCAGTCCAGGCCGGCGATCTGTGATCGGGCGGCCTCCACACGTGCGAGGCGCACGCCGCCGCGCCGCGGCACGACGAACGCCTCGACGTGGAACACCTGTCCCATGTCGCGCATGCGCACCGACGCCTCGGCCACCCACGGCTGGGAGCGCAGCAGCTGCACGATGCGATCGGCGAGCGGATGCGGCGCCGCGTCGTCGTGCGTGCGGGCACGCTGGTCCATGAGATCCAGCACCGCCGAACGGGCGTTGCGCCAGCCGTCCCACACGATCCCCGCCGAGATGAAGAGCGCGGCCGCGCCGTCGAGCCACCACCACCCGATGCCGATCCCGAGCACGCCGACGATCGAGGCGACGGTCGTGGTCCAGTCGGCCTTGGCCATGTCGGCGTCGGCGTAGAGGACCTTGTTGTGGAGGATGGGGGCGATCTTCGCCTTGGCGTGCCCATAGAAGAAGGGGCCGACGACGATGACGCTCATGACGGCCACCATCAGCCAGCCGAGCCAGATCGTCTGGCCGAAGAGCTCGACCGTGCCGATCGCGGGGTGCTCACCGCGCAGCAGCCCGATGAGCGACTCGACGGCCAGGCTGCCGCCGATCGCCAGCAGCGCCACTCCCGCGACCAGGTGGCCGACGCCCATCGCGCGGTGCAGTCCGTAGGGGAAGCCGCGCGTCGGGCGGCGGCGGATCACCAGCAGGGCGATGAGGAAGGAGATCTGCGGGATGAGCGAGAGCATGTCCTCGATCCATGCCGTCTTCATCGCCTGCGAACCGCCCACCACGAGCGCGATGAGTGCGATGGTCACGCAGGTGTACGCGATGGTGAACCACACCCACCGCACCGCGCTGCGCAGCGCCGCCTGCTGCTCGGGGGGCAGGTCGGTACGCCCCATCGACGTCATCCGGGAGATCACGGGGCCTCCTCGCCCTGCCAGGGCGCGTCGTCGAGGTACGCCTCGAGCGCCGACTGCAGGGCGTTCTCACCCATCGGCAGGAGGAGGACGACGGAGCGGCCGTCAGCACCGGGGATGCCGGGGAATCCCCGCGTGACCGATACGCGATCGCTCCAGGGCGTGGCGTCGGTGATCCCGCCGACCGCCAGGTCGAGCCGGCCCTTCTCCAGCGCATCGACGAGCTCCTCCTCGGAGGCGACCGTCCACTCCACGCGGGCCCCGCGACTGCGCGCGAAGCCGTCGACGACGTCCGCCAGCGGTCCCGACACGGTGTCGGTGCGCACGTCGACGTCGACGAGTCCGTCGCTCGGGGAGGCGCCGGCACGGAGCACCCCGCCGCTCACGCGGTCCAGGGTGCCCTCCGGGTCCGCAGGGATCGACACGCCGCAGCCGGTGAGGACCGTGGCGCCGAGCATCAGCATCATGATCGCGAGCAGTCGCCGCATCCCGCCCCCTCTCTTCTCGCGACACGGTAGGCGCCGAAGAGCGGGTTCACGATCCCCTTGACAGCCGGGGCGACGGCGTAAAGTACGAGCGTGGGAACTATCTACTACGGGGGATCGGCCACGCCGATCCACATCGATGACCGCGCGCTCGCGCACCTGAAGGTCGTCGTGGCGACGAAACTGCGGCGCGGGGAGAGCTTCACCCTGTCGTGGAAGCACCCCGAGGAGGAGGAGCGCGGGCGCAGCACGATCTGGCTGCACCCGTCCATCCCGCTGCGGTTCGTCTTCGACGATCCCGAGTCGCCCGAGCTCAGCCGCGAGTGGCTCGAAGAGCTGGCTCAGACCGCGAACTCCTCGGGCGGGATGATGCTCGTCGCCGAGCACATCGACGCCGGCGAGAACGAGGTCCCCGACACGTCGCCGCAGTCGGTCGAGGTCGCCCCGCGCGACTGAGCTATTCGGCCGCGGCGTCCGACGAACTCGACTCCGGCGGCTCGGGCACCACGTGCAGTCCGTTCGTGGAGTTGGCCGTGTAGTTGAGCGCCTCCAGCCACGAGCGGTTCAGGCTCGGCTGGCGGCTGCCGAAGTACTTGTAGACCAGCGATGCCGACGGGTGCAGCCACACCGACGTCCGGCCGTCGCCGACGCTCGGGTCCTCGCGCCACGTGAAGTGGAACGCCTCCCCCCGACGCAGCTTCTGTCCGATGACGACCTGCACGTGCGCGAGCACGCGGTCATCGAAGTCGACCGTGATCGATCCCTCATAGATGAACTTGCCCACTGGGTCCTCCGCTGTACGGCGCATGTGATCGCGCAGGAACGACGCTAATACAGGTGACCCGCCCCCGCGGACGCGGCGCGATGTCAGCGGAGCACGGCCGCGCGGCGCTCGATCTCGGCGAGGGCGATGTCCGCACCCGGCAGCGACGGCGACAGCACCTCGCCGGCGTCGACGACGGCGACGGAGACGTGGCCGCTCAGGAGCAGCGAGCAGCGTGACAGCTCGCCGTCGTGAACCGTCGGGAAGTCCACCACATCGGTCCCTTCCGCGGCGTGCAGCAGCTTCGCGTAGCCGATGACGGCCTCCGCGATCTCATCGGTCGTCAACAGCCGATGACCGTCGATCAGGATGTCTTTCATCGGGGGCACCTCGGAGTGCGGTCGGTGTGCGTGGATGTCGCGTCTTACGGCAGTGAACCCGCCGCGCCCCGCGGCGCACAGGGGGTTGACACCCCCGCACCTCGGAGATACCGACGATCGACGGCGCATGCCATCGCCGCGGCCGGGTGTCAACCCTGTTGTCGCAGGCACCGCTCGGGAGGACGATCTCCCCATGACCACACTCGCTGTCATCCTGCTCGTCATCGGCATCGCCCTGCTGCTCGTCGGCGTCTTCGTCGAGGCCGCGAAGATCCTCCTGTGGATCGGGCTCGTCATCATCATCGTCGCCGTCATCGCCTGGCTCATGCGCCTCGTGCGCAGGAACGCCTGACCGCCCGGCACGACGGACCGCCCGGGAGGCCGGGCGTCCACATCTCCGCCTCGCCGCCGACGACGCGCTGACATGCGCGAGCGTCGGCGGCGAGGCGACGGTGTTACCGCCCCGTTACGCCCATCCGGACGATCTGTCAGGGCGACCCGCTACCCGGGAGGGTTCGTCCGGCGCACCCCCGCGATCATTGCGTGCTCTCGGCCGGACGTATTGAATGGCCGCACACACGCGCCACCCTGGCGCGGGGAGCGGAGCACGCGTGACGTCGGCACCCGAAACGACGATCGATCGGCCCGGATCGGCCGAGCAGCAGTCCGGTGCCGTGGTGCTGGCGGGCATCACGAAGCACTACGGCGACCAGCTCGCGGTCGACGACCTGTCGCTGACGATCGAGCCGGGTGAGTTCCTGTCGCTGCTCGGCCCCTCCGGCTGCGGCAAGACGACGACCCTCCGGATGATCGCTGGCTTCGAGCACCCCGACCGGGGCGACATCCTCATCTCCGGCAAGAGCGTGCTGGGCGCGCCGCCGTTCAAGCGCGACGTGAACACCGTGTTCCAGGCCTACGCGCTGTTCCCTCACATGTCCGTGGCCGAGAACGTCGCCTACGGCATGCAGCAGCGGCGAACACCCAAAGCGGAGATCCGGGACCGCGTCTCGGCCGCGCTCGACATGGTGCAGATGCGGCGCTTCGCCGACCGCAAGCCCACCCAGCTCTCCGGTGGCCAGCAGCAGCGCATCGCGCTCGCACGCGCCCTCGTCAACCGGCCGTCGGTGCTCCTGCTCGACGAGCCGCTCGGGGCCCTGGATCGTCAGCTGCGCGAGGAGATGCAGCTCGAGCTGAAGCTCCTGCAGTCCCGCCTCGGGATCACCTTCGTCTTCGTCACGCACGACCAGGGCGAGGCCCTGTCGATGAGCGACCGCATCGCCATCATGCGCGAGGGCCGCATCGAGCAGCTCGCCGACGCCGACACGGTGTACGCGCGCCCCGCCTCGGCATACGTCGCGGCCTTCGTCGGCCAGCAGAACTTCTTCTACGGGCCGCTCACCGGCGGCGACGCGGTGGCCTCGCCGCACGTGGTCGTCCGCTCCGCAGGCGCACCCCTGCCGGGAAGCGGCACGGCGTCCGCGGCCGTCCGGCCCGAGAACGTGCGGATCGCCCCCTCGACAGGCTCGGGGACCGGGGCGACAGGCTCGGGGACCGGGGCGGAGGCGAACACGGTGTTCGGCGAGCTCATCGGCGTCTCGCACCTGGGCGAGACCATGCAGTATCTGGTGCGCCTGGGCGAGGACCAGAGCCTCATCGTGCGCCGCCCGACCCCCGAGGCGCCGAGCCTGCGCGTGGGCGACGCGGTCGTCTGCTCCTGGGCGGCGAGCGATGTGCTGCTGTTCCCCGCCGACGACGCCGCGGAAGAGGGCGGCTACATCGCCCCGCCGACCCTATAGATCCACCGAGCACGTAGACCCACCGAGCACGACCACCCGATCCCGACCTCAACCCGAGCTGGAGGCCCCGATGACCGAGTCCCGCACCCCGCTGCGCATCCTCGCCCCCGAGAGCGCCGTGCCGCGCATCGCCGCCGAACTGTCCCGGCGTCGATTCCTGTCGCTGGCGGCCCTCGCCGGCGGCACCGCCCTGCTGGCCGCCTGCGCCCCGGGCGGCAGCACCACGAGCCCCAGCTCGCAGGCCTCGGGCGGCGCGCTCGAGGACGCCCTGTCGGTGTACACGTGGGGCGACTACGACTCCCCGGACGTCGTCTCCGCCTTCACCGCCGACCTCGGCCCGAAGGTCACGCTCGACTCGTACAGCTCGAACGAGGAACTGATCGCGAAGCTCATCGCGGCGAAGGGCACGTCGGGCTTCGACATCGTGGTCCCCACCGGTGTGTTCATCCCGCAGATGATCGAGAACGGCCTGCTGACGAAGTTCAACAAGGATCTGCTGCCGAACCTCAGCAACATGGACCCGACCGCGCTCGGCCGGGCCTGGGACCCCGAGAACGAGTACTCGGTCTGCAAGGCCTGGGGCACGACCGGCTTCGTCTACGACAAGACGATCATCACGCGCGAGCTCTCGACGTGGGCCGACTTCTTCGACGCCGCCCAGAACGAGGCCAGCGGCAAGACGAGCATGTCCGACGACCCGGCCGGCATCATCGGCGCCTACTTCTGGGCGAACGACCTCGACTGGAACACCCAGGACGCCGATCAGCTCGAGGCGTGCCGGAAGTTCCTCGTCGAGGAGATCGCGCCCCACATCGCCGCGTTCGACTCCTACCCGGGAACCAACGCCATCCCGCAGGGCACCCAGGTGCTCATGCAGGCGTGGAACGGCGACGCGCGCCTCGGCCTGCTCGAGTCGTCCGACCCCGACCGCTGGCAGTGGGTGCTGCCCGGGCCGGTGACCGAGCTCTGGATGGACAACTGGGCCATCGCCGCCGGCGCGCCCCACCCCGAGGCCGCGCACGCGTTCATCAACTTCTCGATGACACCCGAGAACCTCATGCTGAACCTCGACTACATCGGCTACAACGTCGGCGGCAAGGACATGCAGACGGGCGCCACCGACGCCGGCATGGAGCTGACCGACCTCATCTTCTTCTCGGACGCACAGCTGGCCGCGATGAAGGAGCAGGAGCTCAACGACTCCCAGACGGTCCGCGTGGAGATCTGGAACGAGATGAAGGCCGCTGCGGGTGCGTAGGAGATCCCTCGGGGGCCTGCTCGCCGTCCCCGCGTGGGTGTGGCTGGCGGTCTTCTTCGTCGCCCCGGTGGGGATGGTGATCTGGTTCAGCTTCGGCTACAAGCCGGGGATCTTCGGCACCCACGCCAACGACGTCCTCTCCTTCGACCGCTATCTCGAGGCGCTGTCGCCGACGTTCTTCGCGACGTTCGCGAACACGCTGTGGGTGGGGCTGCTCGGCACGGCGCTGTGCTTCCTCATCGGAGCGCCGGTGGCGTACTGGATGGCCTTCAAGGTGCGACCGGAGCGGCGCGGCATCCTCATCGCCCTGGTGCTGATCCCGTTCTGGACGAACTTCCTCATCCGCACGATCGGGTGGCAGGTGATCCTCGCCCCCGAGGGGTGGATGTCGCAGGCGCTCCAGTCGCTCGGGCTCCTCGACGGACCGCTCGACCTCCTCTACACCCGCACCGCGGTGCTCATCGGCGTGGTCTACAACTACCTGCCGCTCATGATCCTGCCCCTGTTCGTGGCGTTCGACCGCGTCGGCCCCGCCGTCCGCGAGGCGTCGAAGGACCTCGGCGCCGGCAAGGTCTCGACCTTCTTCCGGGTGACCCTGCCGCTGTCGCGACCCGGCGTGGTGGCCGGCGTGCTGCTCGTGTTCATCCCGCTCATGGGTGACTACATCACCGCGACGGTGCTGGGCGGCGCCAAGGGCAACATGGTGGGCCAGCTGGTGGCGAGCCAGTTCCAGACCGCACAGAACTGGGCGCTGGGATCGGCGATGGCCGTCGTCCTGATGCTCGTCATCGCGTTGACGATCGCCGCCGCTGCCGCCGTGCTGTGGCTCGTGGCCCTCCCCTTCCGCTCCCGCAACCGGCTCGTGCTGGGCGCGGCTCCCGGGCCGGCGAGCGCGCCCGCCTCAGCCCACGCCTCGCAGGAGACGCAGGTGACCCCGTGAGCGCGACCAAGACCGAGACGATCCTGCGTCAGCGCGACGGATCGATGCTGGGAAGCGGCCGGCGCACGCACCGCTCGTGGACCGACGTCGCGCTGAACGTCTGGGGGGTCCTCGTCCTCCTGTTCCTCTTCGCGCCGATCATCGTCATCGTCATCTACTCGTTCAACACCGGACGACTGCTCGTCTCCTTCGACGGCTTCGGGCTCGACGCGTTCCGCACGATCCTCGAGAAGCCCGCCGTGCAGAACGCCGTGAGGGTCTCGCTGATCACCGCGCTCATCTCGGCGATCATCGCGACGACCCTCGGAACGCTGGCCGGCATCGCGATGGCCCGCCACCCCGGACGCTGGGTCTGGTGGTTCCTGGGACTCCTGCTGCTCGTCTCGGTGACCCCCGAGATCGTGGACGCCGTCGCCCTCCTCCCCTGGTTCGTGACCCTCGGCCAGGACTGGGGCATGGCGATCTTCGACGACGGCATCGTGCGCCTGTCGATCGGCAGCTCGCTGTTCGCGACGGCGGTGGTCTCCTACCTCGTGCGGGCGCGGCTGATCGGACAGGAGGCGAACCTCGAGGAGGCCTCGAGCGACCTGTACGCACTGCCGTTCACGACGTTCCGCCGGGTGACGCTGGCCCTCGCCATGCCCGCGGTGCTCGCCGGCTTCCTGCTGGCGTTCACGCTGAGCCTGGACAACACGATCGTGGCGGCCTTCGTGCAGGTGTCGGGAACGACGCCGTGGCCGGTGTACGTGCTCTCGGCGGTGCGCTCGGGACTGCGTCCCGAGGTGGCTGCCGTGTCGACGATCATGCTGATCCTCACCCTCATCGCCCTCGCCGTCGTCGCCGTGGTCCTCCGTCGCGCCGGGGACTCCGCCACCGACATCGCCCGCACGATGGGAGGCGGCTGACATGTCCGCAGAGCTGGTCTTCACGGGCGGCACGGTCTTCACCGCCGATACCGTCCGGTCGCAGGCGACGGCGGTCGCGGTCTCGGGCGGGCGGATCGTCGCCGTCGGCGGCGACGACGTGCGGGGCCTCATCGGACCGCGCACGGAGGTCGTCGACCTCCGGGGCCGGATGCTCGTTCCGGGCTTCCAGGACGCGCACGTGCACCCGGTGTCCGGCGGACTGGAGCTCCTCCGCTGCGATCTCGGCGAGGCGTCGACGGAGGCCGAGTACCTCGCCGCCGTCGCCGCCTACGCGGCCTCCCACCCGCCGACCGGGCGCGATGACGGGTCGGAGTGGATCCTCGGCGGCGGCTGGGCGATGTCGGCCTTCCCGGGCGGCACGCCCACGGCATCGACGCTCGACCGCGTGCTGCCGGACCGGCCCGCCTTCCTGCCCAACCGCGACGGCCACGGCGCGTGGGTCAACTCCGAGGCGCTCCGCCGCGCCGGGATCGACCGCGACACCCCCGACCCCGCCGACGGGCGGATCGAGCGAGATGCCGATGGCCACCCGACCGGCACGCTCCACGAGGGGGCGATGTCGCTCGTGAACCGCCTGATCGCCGATCCGTCGCCTGCCTTCCTGCGCGAGGCGCTCCTGGCCGGGCAGCGCTACCTGCACTCCTTCGGCATCACCGCGTGGCAGGACGCGATCATCGGCGACTACAGCGACCTCGTCGACCAGGGCGAGACCTACCGGCAGGCAGCGATGGACGGCACCCTCACCGGCCGCGTCGTCGGCGCGCTCTGGTGGGACCGCACCGCCGGGCTCGAGCAGATCCCCTCCCTCGTCGAGCGGCGGGAGCGGTTCAGCCACGGCCGCTTCCAGGCGACGAGCGTCAAGGTCATGCAGGACGGCGTCGCCGAGAACTTCACCGCTGCGATGCTCGAGCCGTACCACGACGGCCACGGGCACGTCACCGACAACTCGGGCATCTCGTTCGTCGCACCGGAGATCCTGAACGAGGCCGTCCCCCAGCTGGACGCCCTCGGGTTCCAGGTGCACTTCCACGCGATCGGCGACAGGGCCGTCCGCGAATGCCTGGACGCCGTGGAGCACGCGATCGCCCGCAACGGGCGCGGCGACCGGCGGCACCACATCGCCCACCTGCAGGTCATCCACCCCGACGACATCCCGCGATTCCGCGCGCTCGGCGTCGCGGCGAACATGCAGTCGCTGTGGGCGACGCTGGAGCCCCAGATGGTCGACCTGACCCTCCCGTTCCTCGGCGCGCCGCGCGACGCCTGGCAGTACCCGTTCGGCGACCTGCTGCGCTCCGGCGCGGTGCTGGCCGCCGGCAGCGATTGGTCGGTGTCGACGCCCGACCCGCTGGCGGCCATCCACACCGCCGTCAACCGCCAGGCCGCTCCCGGCTACGAGGAGGGCGACTACGAGCCGTTCCTCCCCGAGCAGGCGATCGACCTGGCCACCTCGCTGACCGCCTACACGGCGGGCTCGGCGTGGGTGAACCACCTCGACGACAGCACCGGGACCATCGAGGTCGGCAAGGCCGCCGACCTCGCCCTTCTCGACCGCGACCCCTTCGAGGGCCCCGCGGATCGGATCGGCGCGACCCGGGTGCTCCAGACCTTCGTCGACGGCGTCCGCGTGTATGCCGCCGACGACGCCTGACGAAAGGACCCACCGTGGGAACGACCGTCTTCGAACGGCAGGTGCCCCCGGCATCGGTCGTCGCGCACAGCCTCGCGCAGACGCGGAACGGATCCTTCTGGATCGACGATCTGCCCGCCGCGCTGCGGCCCGACCGCGCGCCGCTGCGCGGTGTCGAGACGAGCGACCTCGTGATCGTCGGAGCCGGCTACACCGGCCTGTGGACCGCCCTGCTCGCCGTCCTCCGCGACCCCGGACGCCGGGTCGTCATCGTCGAGGCGAACCGCACGGGATGGGCGGCCTCGGGACGCAACGGCGGCTTCTGCGAATCGAGTCTCACCCACGGGCACGAGAACGGCGCGCGGCGCTGGCCCGACGAGATCGACACCCTGGAGCGTCTCGGCCGGCAGAACCTCGACGAGATCGAGCAGACCGTCGCCGACCTCGGTCTCGACGTGCAGTTCGAGCGCACCGGGCAGCTCGCCCCCGCGATCGAGCCTCACCAGCTGGCGTGGCTCGACGAGTGGCGCGAGGAGGCGGCGGAAGACCCCGACGTCGAGTACCTCGACGAAGCGGCGGTCCGGGCCTCGGTGGCCTCGCCGACGTACTTGGCCGCCATGTGGGAGAAGCGCACGTGCGCCCTCGTGCATCCCGCCCGCCTCGCCGCCGAGCTGGCGCGCGCCGCTGAGGAGCGCGGAGTGCGGATCTTCGAGCGCTCCCGCGTATCGGGGGTCGAGACGCCCCGCGGCGGCGGGGTCTCCGTCGTCACCGAGGCCGGACGCGTCGACGCCGACCACGCGGTCCTCGCCACGAACGTGTTCCCGTCGCTGCTGCGGCGCAACCGCCTCATGACGGTGCCGGTCTACGATTACGCGCTCATGACCGAGCCGCTCACGCCCGAGCAGTGGGACGCGATCGGCTGGCGGGACCGCCAGGGCATCGGCGACATGGCCAACCAGTTCCACTACTACCGCCCGTCACAGGGACAGGAGGGCCAGGGCGGACGCATCCTCTTCGGGGGCTACGACGCGCTCTACCACTACGGCCGCCGCGTCGATCCCCGCTATGAGGACCGCCCGGACGTGTGGGCGAAGCTGGCGAGCCACTTCTTCACGACCTTCCCGCAGCTGGAGGGCCTGCGCTTCACCCACCAGTGGGCGGGCGCGATCGACAGCTCCACGCAGTTCACCGCGTTCTACGGCACCGCCCGGGGCGGACGGGTCGCCTACGCGTCCGGCTTCACGGGCCTCGGCGTCGGCTCGACCCGGTTCGCCGGCGAGGTCATGCTCGACCTGCTGGACGGCGCTGCCACCGAGCGGACGGAGCTGGAGATGGTCCGTCGCCGTCCGCTGCCGTTCCCGCCCGAGCCGGCCGCGGCGATCGGGATCAACGCCACCCGCTGGTCGATGGACCGCGCGGATCACCACGAGGGACGCCGGAACGTGCTGCTGAAGACGCTCGACGCACTCGGGCTAGGGTTTGACTCGTGACGGACTCCTACGGCGACATCGGCGGCGAACTAGACCCGGGCGTGCTGTACACGGCATCCGCCGTTCCACTGGACCTCACGCCGGTCCCGGCGGGTCAGGTCGTCGCGGGTGCTCCGAAGACCGGCTCGCTCGACCTCGACGAGGACATGGGCATGGGCATCTGGGAGATGACCCCGGGCGCGATGCGCGACGTCGAGATCGACGAGGTCTTCGTCGTGGTCGCCGGGTCCGCGACGATCGAGTTCATCGATCCGCCGCTCCCGGCGATCGAGCTGTCGCCCGGCGCGATCGTGCGCCTGGAGTCGGGTATGCAGACGGTGTGGACCGTCCGCGATACCCTCCGCAAGGTGTATCTGGCCTAGCCGGCCCCCGCCGCGAGACGGCCGCGAGCCCGTTGCCGGCCGACCGGCGCGTCAGTGGACGGCGGAGCGGCGGACGAGGAGCGCGAGATGGAGCGCGGTCTGCACCTCGCCGTCGTCGAGGTCGACGGCCAGCAGCTCCTGGATGAGCGCGATCCGCTGGTAGAACACCGACCGCGAGAGGTGGGAGGCCGTGGCCGCCGCGGTGCGGTTGCCGGGATGCGAGAGCATCGCCGCCAGCACGTCGAGCAGGTCGCCGCCGCGCGCGAGGTCGTACTCGATGAGCGGCGCGAGCATGCGCTCGCCGTGCTCGAGCACCCGGTGATCGTCGCGCAGCGCGGTGACCAGGCGGGCGAGCGGACGGTCCTCGGCACGCCGCACCTGAGGACCGCGTCCGGCCCGGGTGGCCGGGGTGCGGGCGAGGTCGATGGCCTCCTGGAGCGACGCGAGAGCGCCATCCACGCCCGCGGCGGGTGAGCCGATCGACAGCACGAGCCGCGAGGACAGCGGCGTGAGGGCGTCGGCCACGCGCAGCGCGGCCGCTTCGTCGAGCGCCGTGCGCGCCGGGAGCGAGACGAGCATCGTCACCCCGGCGCCGCCGATCCTGCCGCCGACAAGCACCCGTCCGCCGAGCAGCGCCACGGCCGCGGCGGCGGCATCCGCGTCGAGGTCGACGCCGGAGGCGACCATTCCGTGCAGGCGTGCGCCGTCCACCGGCAGCCCCGCCGCCTCGAGCCGCGCGAGCGCTCCGCCGTGGCTGGCGAAGCGTCCCGTGAGCAGCCCGTCGACGAGCTGGCGCTGCCCGATCCGCGCCCACTCGTCGACCTGCCCATCGGTGAGGCGGCCGAGCGCGAGGGCGATCGCCCCCTGCTCCAGCACCGCCGTGCGCCCGGCCGGGTGCACCGGTCCCGGCAGCGCGACGAGATAGCCCCACCGGATGCCGCGGGCCTCGACGGGGACGATGAGCCAGTCCGTGCGGGGATCGCGGTGCGCCAGCCGCGAGCGCACCTCCCACCGCGACAGCACCTCCTCCTCTCGCGCGGGCGGGACCTCGGCGACGACGACGTCGTGCGCGAGCGACTCGAGGACGACCGGGGCGCCGAGGGTCTGCGCCAGCTGGTGGACGATGAAGTCGGCCGGAGACCCGCGCAGGGCGAGCGCCGTGAACCGCGCGCGGACGTCGTCGCGGGCCCGCAGCGCGGCGGTCTGCTCCGCGATGATCCGGCGGTGCACGGCCTCGGTGACCGTCACGAACTTCACCTCGCGGCGGAGGACCACGAGCGCCAGTCCGAGCGCGCGGGCGGTCTCGACGACCACGGCGGGGGCGTAGCGGTAGTGGGTCCCGAGCTCCAGGAGGAGGGCGGACAGCCCCACCTCGACGAGGCCGCGGACGAACGCGGCGAGCTCGCCCGGGTCATCGGGCCAGGACGATCCGGTGGACAGCAGCAGTTCGCCGCCGTCGAGCAGGCGGGCGACCCCGGCGCTGTCGGACACGTGCACCCAGCGCACGCGCGCATCGAGGCTCGCACCGCCGACGAGGATGTCGGGCATCCCCGCCTCGACCGCGTCGAGCGTCAGCACCTCCCGCACCGTGGGCAGGCTCTCATGCGCCATCGGACGATCCGTATGGATCGCTCCTTCTTCGCGACGTTCAGGCACCGTGACGACCCCTCAGCCTCTGCAACACTGGGACTCGCCACAGCCTAGACGACGCCGGTCGTTCTGTCCGGGAGGACCCCCATGAGCCTGATTCGCCACCATGTCGCCGGAGCCGAGACGGGTGCCGCCGCCCGCACTGGCGCGGTCTACGACCCGGCCACCGGACACGTCCAGCACGAGGTCGCCTTCGCGTCCGAGGCCGAGGTGCAGGTGGCCGTCGCCGCGGCCTCCGCCGCACTCCCCGCCTGGCGGGCGACGAGCCTCATCAAGCGCGCGGACGTCTTCTTCCGCCTGCGCCACCTGCTGGTCGAGCGCGCGGACGAGCTCGCGGCGATCATCACGAGCGAGCACGGCAAGGTCCTCTCCGATGCGAAGGGCGAGATCAGTCGCGGGATCGAGAACGTCGAGTTCGCGGCCGGGCTCGTGCATCTGCTGAAGGGCGAGCGCTCCGAGCAGGTCTCCCGCGGCGTCGACGTCCACTCCGTCAAGCAGCCCGTCGGGGTCGTCGCCTGCATCACCCCCTTCAACTTCCCCGTCATGGTGCCGCTGTGGATGACGGCCTCCGCCATCGCCTGCGGCAACACCGTCGTGCTCAAGCCCAGCGAGAAGGACCCGTCGGCGTCGCTGTTCCTCGCGCGCCTCTACGAGGAGGCGGGCCTGCCGGCCGGGGTCCTCAACGTGGTGCAGGGCGACAAGGTCGCCGTCGACACGCTCCTCGACGCGCCCGAGGTCCGCGCCGTGAGCTTCGTCGGCTCGACGCCGATCGCCCGGTCGATCTATGCCCGCGCCGCGGAGAACGGCAAGCGCGTGCAGGCCCTCGGCGGCGCGAAGAACCACATGGTCGTCATGCCCGACGCGGATCTGGATGCCGCGGCCGACGCCGCCGTGTCGGCCGCGTACGGCTCGGCCGGCGAGCGGTGCATGGCCGTCTCGGTGCTCGTCGCGGTCGGAGACGATGTGGCGGACGCCCTCGTGGCCAAGGTCGCCGAGCGCGTGGCGGCCCTGCGGATCGGCCCCGGCACCGACCCCGACAGCGAGATGGGCCCGCTCATCACCGGCGCCCACCGCGACGCGGTCGCCTCCTACGTGACGGGCGCGGCCGCCGAGGGGGCCACCGTGGTCGTCGACGGCACCGCGCAGGCGTTCGACGGCGACGGCTTCTTCCTGGGCGTCTCGCTCGTGGACCACGTGCGCCCCGGCATGAAGGTGTACGACGACGAGATCTTCGGACCGGTGCTCTCGGTGGTGCGGGTCGCCGACTACGACGAGGCCGTCGCTCTCGTCAACACCAGCCCGTTCGCCAACGGCACCGCGGTGTTCACCCGCGACGGCGGCACGGCGCGCCAGTTCGAGTTCGACATCGAGGTCGGGATGGTGGGCGTCAACGTGCCGATCCCCGTGCCCGTCGGCGCGTTCTCGTTCGGCGGCTGGCGCAACTCGCTGTTCGGGGACTCGCACATCTACGGCCCCGAGTCGATCCACTTCTACACCCGCAGCAAGGTCGTGACCACACGGTGGCCCGACCCGAGCGAGAGCCAGATCAGCCTCGGCTTCCCGAGCAACCACTGAGGAGAGTCATGAGCGCATCGGCGGATACGACGGGCGACCCCTCGACAGGCTCGGGGACCGCGACAGGCTCGGGGACCGGGATGGGCTCGGGGACCGCGACAGGCTCGGGGACCGGGGTGGGCTCGGGGACCGCGGGCGACCCCTCGACAGGCTCGGGGACCGGGATGGGCTCGGGGACCGGGAGGGACGCCGACGCCCGCACGCGCGCGGACGACCGCGCCCACGTCTTCCACTCGTGGAGCGCGCAGGCCCTCATCGATCCGCTCCCGGTGGCGGGCGGCGAGGGCGCGACCTTCTGGGACTCGCTCGGCACCCGCTACCTGGACTTCTCCTCGCAGCTGGTGAACCTCAACCTCGGCCACCAGCACCCCGACCTCGTCGCCGCCATCCAGCGACAGGCGGGCCGGCTCGCGACCATCCAGCCCTCGATGGCCAACGACGTGCGCGGCGACTTGGCCCGCCGCATCGCGGAGGTCGCCCCCGACGGCATGAACAAGGTCTTCTTCACCAACGGCGGTGCCGACGCGGTGGAGAACGCGGTCCGCATGGCACGCCTGTACACGGGCAAGCGCAAGGTGCTCTCGATGTACCGGAGCTACCACGGCAACACCGCCACGGCGATCTCGCTCACCGGCGACCCCCGCCGGTGGCCGAACGAGCCGGGCGACGGCTCCGTGGCGAAGTTCTTCGGACCCTACGCGTACCGCTCCCCCTTCCACTCCGACAGCCCCGAGCAGGAGACCGAGCGCGCCCTCGCCCACCTGGAGCAGACGATCGTGCTGGAGGGGGCGTCGACCATCGGCGCCATCATCATCGAGTCGATCGTCGGCACCAACGGCGTCCTCGTCCCGCCGCCGGGGTATCTGCCGGGCGTGCGGGAGCTGTGCGACAGGTACGGCATCGTCTACATCGCCGACGAGGTGATGGTGGGCTTCGGGCGCGTCGGCGAGTGGTTCGCCTTCCAGGCCTTCGACGTCGTGCCCGACCTCATCACCTTCGCCAAGGGCGTGAACTCGGGCTACGTGCCCCTGGGCGGCGTCGTCATCTCGGATCGCATCGCGGCTCACTTCGACACCGTGCCCTTCCCCGGCGGCCTCACCTACTCCGGCCACCCGCTGGCCTGCGCGCCGGGCGTCGCGACGTTCGAGGTGTTCGCCCGCGACGGCATCCTGGAACGCGTCCGCGACCTCGGCGAGCGCGTCGTCGGCCCCCGACTGGCGCAGATGGCGGCGCGCCACCCGTCGGTCGGCGAGGTGCGCGGCCGAGGACTCTTCTGGGCGATCGAGCTCGTGGCCGATCCCGAGACCCGCCGTCCGCTCGTGCCGTTCAACGCGAGCGGAGCGGATGCCGCGCCGATGGCGGCGGTCGCCGCCGCATGCAAGAAGGCGGGACTGTGGCCGTTCACGCACTTCAACCGCGTGCACGTCGCCCCGCCGCTCGTCATCTCCGAGGACGACCTCGTACGCGGACTCGACATCATCGACCGGGCCCTCGAGGTCGCCGACGCCGCGATGGACGCGTCACCGACGCCGAGCACGGCATGACCGGCAACGGCGGCGTCTCGTTCTGGTGGCAGCAGCTCGGGCTGCCTCCCGGCCGTCCGCCGCTTCCCGGCGACCGCGACGCCGACGTGGCGATCGTCGGGGCCGGCTACACCGGGCTGTGGACGGCGTACTACCTGAAGACCCTCCAGCCCGACCTGCGGGTGACGGTGCTCGAGCAGCGCTTCGCGGGGTTCGGCGCTTCGGGCCGTAACGGGGGTTGGCTGACCAACAGCGTCACCGGCGGTCGAGCCCGCTACGGCCGCGACGGCGGTGCGCGTCAGCAGCGGGCCATGAACGAGACGGTCGACGAGGTGATCCGCGTCGCCGCCGCCGAGGAGATCGACGCGGACATCCGCAAGGGCGGCGAGCTGAACGTGGCGCGCACCCCGGCCCAGCTCGCACGCCTGCGCGCCGCGTACGCGGACGAGTCGACCTGGCCGCACACCGACGTGGAGCTGTGGGGGCCACGGCGCACGGCCGCGCATGTCCGGGTGACGGAGGCGGTCGGCGGGCTGTGGCATCCGCACTGCGCCCGCATCCATCCCGCCAAGCTCGCCCGCGGGCTCGCCGCCGCCGTCGAGCGGCTCGGCGTCACCATCCACGAGGACACGACGGTCCGCACCATCGAGCCCGGTCGGGCCGTCACCGACCGCGGCACCGTGCGGGCCGCCCACGTGCTGCGGGCGACCGAGGGCTTCACGCCCGGCCTCGCCGGAGAGCACCGCACCTGGCTGCCGATGAACTCGTCGATGGTGGTCACCGCGCCCCTGCCGGCGACGTTCTGGGACGACGTCGGCTGGGCGGACGCCGCGACCCTCGGCGACGCCGCGCACGTCTACATGTACGCCCAGCGCACTGCCGACGACCGCATCGCCTTCGGCGGTCGCGGAGTGCCTTACCGCTATGGCTCGCGCGTGGACGCCGACGGCCGGACGCCGGACCGCACCGTCCGCGCGCTGACCGCCCTCCTGCGCGAGTTCTTCCCCGGTGCCGCGCAGGTGCCCGTCGAGCACGCCTGGTCGGGGGTGCTCGGCGTCCCACGCGACTGGGCGGCGACCGTGGGGCTCGACCCGGCGACGGGCCTCGGCTGGGCCGGCGGCTACGTGGGCACGGGGGTCGCGACGACGAACCTCGCCGGCCGGACCCTCGCCGATCTGGTCCTGGGGCGGGACTCCGACCTGGTGTCGCTCCCGTGGGTCGGTCACCGCTCGCGGCGATGGGAGGTCGAGCCGCTGCGGTGGACCGCGGTGCGGGGCCTCTACGCCGCCTATCACGTCGCCGATCGCGCGGAGAGACGCGGCGGCGGCGAGCGCACCTCGCCGATCGCGCGCATCGCCGACGCCGTCTCCGGGCGGGGGCACTGAGCGCCGCGGACCCGTCGGCGACGGAATTGTCCCGGTGTCAGTGCGCAGACGCCGCGCCCCGCCGTGGTAGGCAGGAGGCTACGCGCTCGCAGAACGACCTGCGAGCGCCACGGGATCCACAGAGGGGACACGACGTCATGACCGGATCGAACCGAGGTGGTCTGCGCCCCCGCGCGGCCCTCGCCGTCGGAGTGCTGGCGGCACTCGTCGGATCACTGACCGCGGCGCCGGCCCACGCGGCCCCCGCACCGGAGCTCTTCTGCGACCTGCCCGGGCAGGAGCTCGCGATCTCTCCGCTGGCCGACCTCACCGACGGCCAGGCGGTGACGTGGCTCTCCACCGTCAAGGGGACGACCCCCACGGAGTTCACCGGCGAGTACATCGGACGGCTCGAGAACGGGCTGGGCTACGACGCGTACGGCGAGCCGCGCGATCTTCTGCTGGTGAAGCTCTCCGGCGACGTGGTCGACGGCACGGCCGGGTCGCTCGCGGCCGGCGTCTGGGCCGGCGCCTCGGGATCTCCCGTGTACGACGCCGACGGCGCACTGATCGGCGCCGTCTCGTACGGCTTCAGCAACATCGCCGACAACGTCGCCGGCGTCACCCCGGCCGCCTACATGAAGGCCATCGGGGACCTGCCGCTGTCACGGACGCTCAGTTCGTCGGCGCAGCGCCAGGTGGCGCAGATGGCCGACGAGAAGCCCACCACCTCGGCGACCACCACGATCCGGCAGCTGCCGACGGTCCGCGTCACCACCGGCACGACCGCGCGCGCCCTCGACGACGTCGCGGACGCGCTGGCGTCCGAGGTGCGCGGATACCGCCCGGTCGCCTCCCGCGGTCTCGCGATCGACGGCGGCACCGCCGACGGCGCGGACTACCCGATCGTCACGGGCGGCAACATCGCCGTCTCGTACTCCTACGGCGCCGTCGGCTCCGCGAGCGTGGGCACGGTGACCGCCGTCTGCGGCGACGACGTGTGGGCGTTCGGACACCCGGGCGAGTGGAACTCCGCCCTCACCGCGAACATCCACGGCGCCTCGGCGGCGCGGATCGTCCCGGACCTCGGGAGCTCGTACAAGATGGTGGGCGCCATCGGCAAGGTCAAGGGCACGCTCGTCGAGGACCGTCTGGCCGGCATCCGCGCCACGCTCGGCGCCGGCGCCGCCACCATCCCCGTCACGACCGTCAGCATCGCCGGAGACCACACCAGCACGGCGGTCAGCCATGTGTCCGAGAAGCTCCTGCTGCCGCAGGTCGCCGCCTCGCAGCTGGGCACCGACGCGACGCGACTGCTCGACAACCAGTGGGAGGGCTCGGCGAAGGTCGCGTGGCAGATCACCTACCGCCGCGAGAGCGGCGCGGTGGCCACCCTCACCAACGTCAACCGCTACTCCGACCCGCAGCTGTTCAGCGAGCTGGTCGGCTGGGACGTGGCGGAGGACATCGCCCAGCTCCAGGCGAACCCGTACGAGGACGTCACCGTGCTCGGCGTGCGCATCCGCGCCCGCTACGCCGAGGGCTACCGCGCCGGCCGCATCTCGGCGGTGCAGATGCGCACCTCGAGCGGCTGGAAGAACGTGGCGTCGGGCAGTGTGACCAAGGTCAGCCGCGGCAAGACCTACTCGTTCCGCGTCGTGCTGTCGCCCGCGCCGGGCGCGGCACGCACCACCGAGTACACGCCGTTCACCGTGGTCGTGCCGTCGACGGTGAAGAAGATCGTCGCCGTCAGCGTGGGCTCCCCCGTGCCGCGGTACGACGAGCCCACCGACGCGCGGACGTTCGCGGGCTTCATCGCCGCGCTCGACGACAACGCGCGCATGGACGTGGTCAACCGCAGCCGGTCGTACCAGACGCTCACCGGGTCGCGGTACGCGGGCAAGACGCAGACGGTCACCCCGACGATCGTCGAGTACGGCACGCGCATCGCGTTCCAGCTCGAGGTCCCGGCAGCCCGGTAAGGCGCTGGCGTCCTCGCCCGGTCTCCGGGCGGGGACGCCGCCGTCCGCGCAGGTGCGTCAGCGGGCCAGCGCGGCGGGGTCCACCCCCACGAGTCCGGCGACGGCGCGCACGGCCAGCGTGAGCCGGTCGGGCCGGTCGTTCCAGCGCACGAGCGAGTGCGCGCTCAGGCCGTCGATCATGGCGAGCACGTGCCAGGCGATCCCCGCGGGGTCGCCGGGAGCGAACGCGCCGTCCGCCATCCCGCGTGCGATCTCCGCCGCGATCGCCGCCTGCCAGTCGTCCATCGCGGTGCGCACCCGCACCGCGAGCGCCTCGTTGCCCGCGCCCGTGGCCCACGCCTGCACCCAGACGAGGGTGATGTCGGCGCGCGAGCCGTCGAGGAGGGTCTCCAGCAGGATGCCGAGGCGGCGCGCAGGGGCGTCCTCGCCCTGCAGGAGCGCGACGACGTCACCGAGCTCCGCCGCGACGAGGTCGCCGAAGGTGTCGGCGACGAGATCGTCCATGCTCGGGGCGTAGTGGGCGACGAGGCCGGGGGCGACGCCGATGCGGGCTGCCACCCCCCGCAGGGTCACGCCCGCGAGCCCGTGCTCGCGGGCGATCGCACGCGCCGCGTCGGCGACCTCGGCTCGGCGCGCATCCGCGCTCTTCCGCGTGCGCGGCGGGCGCGTGTGCGCGGGTGCTGCCGGGCGGGACGACGTGGTTGACGAGGAGGACATCGGCTGGATACGCTCCCTTTGTTGATCGCGTGATCAATACACTAGACCGAACCGCGAGGAGAAGCCATGCCCTGGCGCATGCCCGCCGAGACGGCGCCCCACGCACGCACGTGGATGACCTTCCCCGCGGAGGGCGAGACCCTCGGCGCCACCGACGCCGAGCGCGAGGCGGGCTACGCCGCGTGGACGGCGGTGGCCACGGCCGTCGCCCGCTTCGAGCCCGTGACGATGGTGGTCGATCCGCGCGAGAGCGCCCGCGCGCGCCGGATGCTCCCCGCCGAGGTCGAGCTCCTCGAGGCGCCCGTCGACGAGTTCTGGATGCGCGACTCCGGCCCCACGTTCGTCGTGGACGACGCGACCGGAGCACTCGGCGCAGTCGACTGGATCTTCAACGGCTGGGGCGCCCCCGCGTGGGCCCGGTGGCGACTGTCGGCCGAGCACGGCCGCCTCGTGGCCGCCGCCGCCGGCGCCGAACTCGTCAGCTCCGTGCTCGTCAACGAGGGCGGCGGCCTCCACGTCGACGGTGAGGGCACGGTGCTGCTCACCGAGACGGTCCAGCTCGATCCGCGCCGCAACCCCTACGCCGACCGGGCGCGCGTGGAGGCCGAGATGGCCCGCACGATCGGGGCCTCCCACGCGATCTGGCTCCCGCGCGGCCTCACCCGCGACTACGACGACTTCGGCACGAACGGCCACGTCGACATCGTCGCCACGATCCCCTCGCCCGGTCGGCTGCTCCTCCACGATCAGCGCGACCCCGGCCACCCCGACCATGTCGTGTCCGCCGAGCTGCGCGCCCTGCTGTCCGAGCAGACCGACGCCGCCGGGCGGACCTTCGAGATCGTCGACCTCCCCGCACCCCCGACGCTCCGCGACCACGAGGGCTTCGTCGACTGGAGCTATGTCAACCACCTCGTCGTCGACGGCGGCGTGATCGCCTGCGGCTTCGGCGAGGAGCGGGCCGACGCCGACGCCGCCGCCATCCTGGCCGAGGCCTACCCCGGGCGCGAGGTCGTGACCGTCGACGCACGGGAGATCTTCGCCCGCGGCGGCGGCATCCACTGCATCACCCAGCAGCAGCCCCGCACGACGCCGGCCGAAACCGCGGGTCCGGCATGATCGACGTCGTCGAGGCCACGATCGCACAGCTGCGCGCCGCCCTGGAGGCGGGCGAGACGACCGCGGTGGAGCTCGTGGACGCCTACCTCGCGCGCATCGACGCGTACGACGGTCCGACGACGCCGACCGCGCTGAACGCCGTCGTCGTCCGCAACCCCCGCGCGCGGGAGGAAGCCGCACGCAGCGACGAGCATCGCGCCCGTGGCGAGATCCGCGGGCCGCTCGAGGGGATCCCGTACACCGCGAAGGACAGCTACCTCGTCGAGGGGCTCACCGCCGCCGCCGGATCGCCCGCCTTCGCCGATCTCGTGGCCCAGCACGATGCGTTCACGATCGAGCGCCTCCGCGCCGGCGGGGCGATCTGCCTGGGGCTCACCAACATGCCGCCGATGGCCAACGGCGGCATGCAGCGCGGACTCTACGGGCGCGCCGAAAGCCCGTACAACCCCGCGTACCTGACGGCGCCGTTCGCCTCGGGTTCCTCGAACGGCTCCGGCACGGCGACGGCCGCGAGCTTCGCCGCGTTCGGCCTCGGCGAGGAGACCTGGTCCAGCGGTCGCGGGCCGGCCTCCCACAACGCCCTCTGCGCCTACACGCCCTCGCGCGGGGTCATCTCCGTGCGGGGCAACTGGCCGCTCGTGCCCACCATGGACGTCGTCGTGCCCCACACCCGCTCGATGGCCGACCTGCTCGAGGTGCTCGAGGTCATCGTCGCCGACGACGCGCAGACCCGCGGCGACTTCTGGCGCACGCAGCCCTGGGTGGCTCTCCCCGCCGCCTCGGCCGTCCGGCCGCCGTCCTACCCCGCCCTCGCCGACGGCGCGTCGGCGGCAGGCGCCCGCATCGGCGTCCCGCGGATGTACCTCGGCACCGATCCGGATGCCGGTGTCGGCGGCACCGGCATCGGCGGACCGACCGGGCAGGCGATCGTGCCGCGCCCGAGCGTCCTCGCGCTGTGGCGACGGGCGCGCCGCGACCTCGAGGACGCCGGCGCAGAGGTCGTCGAGGTGGACTTCCCCGTCGTCACCCGCTACGAGGGCGACCGGGCCGGCGCGTCGACGATCCTCACCCGCGGGCTCGTGAGTCCCGCCTACCTGCGGCGCGAGATCGTCGACCTGTCGGCGTGGGCGTGGGAGGACTTCCTCGCCGCCAACGGCGACCCGGCGCTGCACTCCCTGGCGGCCGTCGACGGCGCCGAGATCTTCCCCGCCCCGCCCGGGGCCCTCCCCGACCGGTACACCGGCTTCGACGACGACATCGCCGAGTACCCCGCCTGGGTGCGCGCGCACCCCGGCGCGTCCTTCGCGGACATGCCCGAGCTCGAGGGCGGCCTGCGAGGGCTCGAGGAGACCCGCCGCCGCGATCTCGAGGAGTGGATGGACGACCTCGGTCTCGACGCCGTCGTCTTCCCGGCCGTCGCCGACGTGGCTCCCGCCGACATGGACGTGAACCCGACCTCGGCCGACCTCGGCTGGCGCAACGGCACCTGGATCGCCAACGGCAACCTCGCCGTCCGACACCTCGGCATCCCGACGGTCACCGTGCCGATGGGGCTGCTCGACGACATCGGAATGCCGGTGGGGCTCACCTTCGCCGGCCGCGCCTACGATGACAGCGCGCTGCTGCGCCTGGCCGCCGCCTTCGAGGCGGCCAGGCCCCGGCGCACCGCTCCGCCGCTCACCCCGCCTCTCGCCCCGCCGCTTCCCCGCCCGAACCAGGAGCCCTCATGACCACCGACGCCGCCCGCATGCACGAGGTCAGCGACGAGGCCCGGACCATCGTCGACCTCGTGCTCGACTACTCCCGCCAGCGCCTCCTCGCCGACGACACCCCGCTCGACAAGCCGCTGTCGGCCGCCGAGCTGTCCCGCCTGGCGGGCCGCACGATCGACGAGCGCGGGATCGGCGCACGCAAGGCGCTGTCGGTGTTCGAGCACGTGCTCGCGCCCGCCTGCATCACCACCGACGATCCGCAGTACCTGTCGTTCATCCCGTCCGCGCCCTCGAAGGCGGCCGCCGCGTTCGACCTCGTCGTCTCGGCCAGCGCGCTCTACGGGGGATCGTGGCTCGAGGGCGCCGGCGCGGTGCACGCCGAGAACGAAGTGCTGCGCTGGCTCGCCGACGAGTTCGGACTCCCCCGTGGCGCCGGCGGCGTGTTCGTGCAGGGCGGCACGCTCGGCAACCTCTCGGCCCTGGTGGCGGCGCGCGCCCTTCGACAAGCTCAGGGACCGGATGGACGAGCTCAGGGACCGGATGGACGAGCTCAGGGACCGGATGGACGAGCTCAGGGACCGGATGGACGAGCTCAGGGGCCGGACGCACGCCGTCCGGACCGCTGGCGGGTCGTGTGCAGCGCCGAGGCGCACTCCTCGATCGCCTCCGCGGCGCGGGTCATGGACATCGACATCATCGCGGTGCCGCCCACCGACGACGGCGTGCTGCGCGCCGACGCGGTCCAGGCGGCACTCGACGAGTACGGCGACAGCGTCTTCGCCGTCGTCGCGACGGCGGGGTCCACCAACTTCGGCATCGTGGACGACATCGCCGGGATCGCCGCGCTCAAGGATCGGTACGACTTCTGGCTCCACGTCGACGGCGCCTACGGTCTCGCGGCGATGCTCTCGGCCACCGCCCGGCCGCTGTTCGCCGGGGTCGAGCACGCCGACTCGCTCGTCGTCGACCCGCACAAGTGGCTGTTCGCGCCGTTCGACGCGTGCGCGCTGCTCTACCGCGACCCCGAGCTCGGCCGTCGCGCCCACACCCAGCACGCCGAGTACCTGGACACCCTGACCGAGAAGAGCGACTGGAGCCCGTCCGACTATGCGGCCCACCTCACCCGGCGCCCGCGCGGGCTGCCGCTCTGGTTCTCGCTGGCCACGTACGGCGCCGGCGTCTACCGCGAGGCGGTGACGGCATCCCTCTCCCTCGCGCAGCGGATCGCGGAGGAGATCGACCGGCGCCCGGGGCTGACCCTGGTGCGGCGACCGCAGCTGTCGGTCGTGGTGTTCGAGCGGGAGGGCTGGAGCAAGGCCGACTACGACGCGTGGTCGTCGCGGCTGCTGGACGACCAGCACGCCTTCGTGACGCCGAGCAGCCACCGCGGCCGCACGAACGCCCGGTTCGCCCTCGTCAACCCGCGCACCACGTTCGAGCACCTCACCGCCATCCTCGACACGATGGACTGAACGGAACCGGGCGGGCATGCGAAGAGGGCCCCGACCGAAGCCCGTACGGCGGGACCCTCTCCGGCTGGGCGCGGGAGACTGCGACGACCCGAACGCCGCGGTCTCGACCGCGCCCCACCCGTTGTTGCGTCCTTCACGCTAGGCCCGCGGCGACCTCGGCGCCCACCCGTTGACTCCGCCCCGACGACTCTGCTACGCGGCTCGCGCCGATCGGTCCGGCCCCGGATACCGGTTTCGATGACAGTCGTGGCCGCCTCGACGGCCGGATCCCGACAACAACTGCCACCCAACCACCCCGTCCGGACCTAACCCGACAACAACTGCCACCCGACCGGCCGATCCGGCCCCGGGATGCGGTTCGGATGACAGTCGTGGCCGCCTCGACGGCCGGAACCCGACAACAACTGCCACCCAACCGCCCCGTCGGGCCCGGATGGCCGGTCGGATGACAGTCGTCATCGGCCGCGGCCAGAACACGACCACAACTGCCACCCCACCGCCCCGTCCGGGCCTAACCCGACAACAACTGCCACCCCAACCGGCCGATCCGGACCCTAGCCCGACAACGACTGCCACCCCACCGCCCCGTCCAGACCCGGATACCGGTTCGGATGACAGTCGTGGTCGCCTCGGCGGCCGGATCCCGACAACAACCGCCACCCGACCGTTCGGACGGGCGTCGGATGCCGCGGGTACGGTGCGGGTATGCCTCTCCCCCAGCCGTGCCTGCTGTGCGGCACGCGCGACGGCGTCCGCCGCAGCGGGCGGTGGCACTGCGCCGTGTGCGACTGGCGTGTGGGCGACGCCCCCGATCCCGACCTCCCGCCGCCCCGGGTCGACGTCGTCTACTACCTGCGGTGGCGCGAGCGCATCAAGATCGGCACCTCCCGGCAGCCGCGCCAGCGCCTGGCGTCCATCCTCCACGAGGAGCTCCTGGCGTTCGAGCCGGGCGACCGCAGCCTCGAGCAGCAGCGGCATCGCGAGTTCGCCGACCTGCGCGAGGGCGGTGAGTGGTTCCGGGCCGACGCGCGGCTGATCGCGCACATCGCGACGCTGAGCCCCGGCATCCGCCCCTGGGACGCCTACGCCCGCTGGGTGGCGGACGCCTACCGGCGCTGACCCAGCCCGGAGCATCGGAGACGAGGGCGGAAACGCGAAAGCAGGAGCCACCTGCGCCTCCTGCCATGTCCAGGATATCGCGGGGGTGGGGGCTTGCGGCAAGGACCCCGTGGGGGCGCATACTGGTCGGCCGTTCCGTCGATCGGAGTCATCCTGTCCGCATCCCCCTCACCCCTGGGCGTCTTCGCCCTGCCCGCCGGCCGGTCCGCCAAGGCCGACCCCGACCGGATCGGCGCCGATGCCGTCCGCTTCGCCGCGATCGCCGATGCCCTCGCCGCCGACCGCGCCGCGGTGGTCGCCCGCCGGGACGAGCTCCGCCGCCTGCCGAGCACCCACGGCGAGGCGGCACTCGAGCGCGACCTCGACATCCACCGGCTCTCGGCGCGGCGGCGGAGCCTCGACCGGTACGGGGTGGACGCCTGCCTCGGCCGGATCGTCGACACCGACGGAGACATCCTCTACATCGGGCGGTTCGGGCTGACCGCCCCGGACGGCGAGCGCCTGCTCGTGGACTGGCGCACCCCCGCCGCGGAGCCGTTCTTCGCCGCAACGCTCGCCCACCCGCACGGCATCCGCAGTCGCCGCCGCTACCGCTGGGCGCACGGCCGCATCGTCGACTACTGGGACGAGGTCTTCGCCGACGCCGACGGCGACGGCGAGGGACTCTCGCCCGACGACCAGAGCGCGTTCATCGCCAGCCTCGGCGCGAGCCGGTCGGCGCGGATGCGCGACGTGCTCGGCACGATCCAGGCCGATCAGGATGCCGTCATCCGCGCAGACTCCCGTGGCGCGCTCGTCGTCGACGGCGGTCCGGGCACCGGCAAGACGGTCGTGGCCCTGCACCGCGCCGCCTACCTGCAGTACGCGGACCCGCGGATGGGACCGGGGAAGGGCGGGGTGCTCGTGGTCGGACCCCACGCGCCGTACCTCTCGTTCGTCGAGGACGTGCTCCCGAGTCTCGGTGAGGAGGGGGTGCGCGTGTGCACGCTCCGCGATCTGGTGACAGAGGGCGCCGCGGCCCGTGACGAGACCGATCCCGCGGTCTCCGCGCTCAAGGCGGACGGGCGCCTCGTCGACGCGGTCGAGGCGGCGGTCCGCTGGCACGAGCAGCCGCCGACCGACGACCTTCTCGTGGAGACGCCCTGGGGCGAGGTGCTCATGACGGACGCCGACTGGCGGGACGCGTTCGCGGCGGCCGATGCGGCGCTGACCCACAACGACGCGCGCGATCAGGTGTGGGGCGAGCTCCTCGATCGCCTCGCCGATCTCCACGGCGCGGACGAGGACGGCGACGTCACCGTCGACCATGTCCGCCGCGCCCTCGCCCGCGACGGCGACCTCGGCCGGACGTTCTCCCGCGCGTGGCCGATCCTCGACCCGGCGCGGGTGGTCGCCGACCTCTACGCCGTGCCGGCCTACCTGCACCACTGCGCGCCGTGGCTCGACGACGCCGCGCGTGCACTGCTGCGCCGGCCCGCCGCGGCGCCGGGCGACACCGTCGCGTGGACGGTCGAGGACCTCCCCCTCCTCGACGCGGCCCGGCGGCGGATCGGAGACCCCGAGGAGGTGCGGACGCGGCGCCGCCGGGAGGCGGGCCTCGCCGCCGAGCGCGAGGTGCGGGACCGGGTCGTGGAGGAGCTCGTCGCCGCCGACGACGGCGACCTCCTGCTGATGTCGATCCTGCGCGGGCAGGACGCGCGCAACTCCCTGGTCGACGATGCGGCGCTCCCGGCCCTGGACCCGGACGTGCTGGCGGGCCCGTTCGCCCACATCATCGTCGATGAGGCGCAGGAGCTCACCGATGCCCAGTGGCGGATGCTGTTGCAGCGCTGCCCGTCCCGGAGCTTCACCGTCGTCGGCGACCGGGCGCAGGCCAGGGAGGGCTTCCCGGAGTCGTGGGACGAGCGCCTGGCGCGGGTCGGCCTCGACCGCATCGCGCAGGCATCGCTCACCGTCAACTACCGCACGCCGTCGGAGGTGATGGAGGTCGCGGGCCCCGTGATCCGCGCCGCGCTTCCCGACGCGAACGTGCCGCTGTCTGTCCGCAGCGCCGGCATCCCCGTGCGCGAAGGGCGCACCGACGAGCTCGAGGGAGTCCTGGCGGGATGGCTCGACTCCCACCCCGAGGGCACCGCCGTGGTCATCGTCGCCTCCCGGGAGAAGGTCGCGTCCGCGGCGGCCGCCTCCCCCCGCGTGCGCGTGCTCCCACCGCCGCTCGTGAAGGGGCTCGAGTTCGACCTCGTGGTGCTCGTCGACCCGGACGATCACGGCACCGGGCTGACCGGCGCCGTCGACCGCTATGTCGCGATGACCCGCTCGACCCGGGAGCTCGTGATCCTGCGCTCCGCCGGCTAGAGCTCGTCGACGGCCCGGGCGCACTCGTCGCCGGTGAGCATGGTCAAGGCGCCCAGCAGCATCCCGGCACCGTACTTCTCGTAGTCGAAGTCGATGTCGCGGACGACGGAGTTGTACAGCGCCCAGTGGCCCCACTTCACGAGCGTGCCGACACCGGAGAGATAGAGCCGGGCGAGCTGGCCCGCGGTCGGCTCGGCACCGGCGTACTGCGCGAACAGCGCGCGGCCGACCTCGCTCGGGATGCCGAGGATGGTCAGGTACGCGCCCAGCTCGTAGTAGCGGTCGGTGTTGGCCGCGTAATCGAAGTCGATCAGCATCATCGGGGCGCCGGACTTCACCATGAAGTTCGGCGGGTTGGGGTCGTTGTGCCCGGGGACGAGCTCCAGTCCGCCGGCGACGTACCGTTCCTGGATCGGCCGCCACCGCTCCTGCACCTCCTGCTGATACGGCTGGAGGATCCGGCCGGTCTCGGCGATCTGCGCCTGGTGCTCGTCGATCATGTCGAAGAGCGTCTTGGTGACGGGGAGGAGCGCGCCGCCGTGCAGCTGCCGGTACAGGCGCATCACCTCGCCCATGCCGGTGGGCGACAGCAGATCGCCCGCACCGGACGAGCGGTACCCGTCGAGGAAGGCCGTCACCTCGATGCCGGTGCCCTCGTCGAAGTACAGCACCGCCGGCCCGACGCCGGTCGCCGCCGCCACGACGGCGGCCTCGTGGGCGACCCGGCGATCCACGAACGCCTCCGCACCGAGACCGGGGACCTTCAGGAACCGGACGCCGTCCGGCGCGATCATCCGCCAGTTGACGTTCGTCGTCCCCGACGAGATCCGCTCCATGCGCAGGTCGGCGCCGAACGGCCACCCGGGCAGCCCCACCACCCGGCGGGCGAGCTCCTCCGCGCCGAGCGCGTGCCAGGCTGTCGTCGCCTCGGTCGTGGTCGTGTCTGTCACCGTCGTGTCTGGCACCGTCGTGTCTGGCACCGTCGTGTCCGGCACCGTCGTGTCGGTCATTCCCATCCCCGTCCCGCCTGCGCGATGAGCGCGTCGATCTCGCCGGTGCGCACCGGATGCTCCGCATGCCACGTCCGGAACATCAGGTAGCCGAGGTAGCCGACCTCGCTCTCCGGGTCCTGCGCGTGCGCCCGCATCGCCCGCAGCAGCACCCACAGGTCGGCGATCACTCCCCACAGGCGTGCCCGGGCATACGCGCCCGGGTGGTCGCTCCCCCACAGCAGCGGAAACGCCTCTTCTGCGGGGAGCACGGTGGGCGAGAGCTCGGTCAGGATGCTGCCGACGTCGGCGAGAGGATCGGCGAGCCCGGCGGTGGTGCCGCCGGTGAGGAGCACTGCGCACCCGCCGTCACCCCCGAGGCCGTCACGCGGGCCGAGCTGGATGTCGGACAGCTCCGACGACAGCCACGACGGCACCGGATCCGGCCCGTCGGCGACCGCCGCCCGCACCTGCGGCAGCGCGGCGGCGACCGGCTCGAGGGCGAGCGGGAGCGGCGCATCGGCCGCGGCGAACGCGTCGAGCATCGCCTGCGACTCGGCGCCCAGATCGCGCGGCGACAGCACAGCACCGGATGCACGGAACGCGCGCCGGGCAGCGCCCAGAGCCCCGAGCGCGCCCGGGACGGTCTGCAGGCGCAGACCCGTGGCGACCCGCCAGTCCGCGCCGAGGACGCGCTCGACGGTGACGCCCGTCTCGGTGTCGATCGCGAGGACCTCCGGGCCCACGCCCGCCTCGGCCGCCGCGACCCGGGCGAGGGCGGCCGCGCTGCCGACGGCGTGCGGACGGGGGGCCTTGGCGATCACCTCGACACCGGCAGCGGTCGTCGCGCGCCAGCTCTCGTGCGACGCACCCTGCCAGCTGAGCAGGCCCGCGCCGATGCCGGTGGGCTGCCAGTCCAGGCCCGCCCAGGCCTCCGGCAGCCCGCTCAGCCGCGCGCTCATGCGCCCGTCGCGATCGGGAGCGCCGCCGCGAACGGGTACGCGAGGTCGAACGACCGCTCCCGCTCGAGCAGGGCGAGAAGTCCCAGCACCCCCGCGTCGTCGAAGCGGCGTCCACCGATCTGCACCCCGATCGGCATGCCGGACTCCGACATCGCCACCGGCACCGTGCCGGCCGGCAGGCTCGTCAGGTTGTAGGGCGCCGTGAACACCATGTGATCCAGCGAGTAGTCGTTCCGCACGGGGGTGACGTTCTCGGCGGGGAAGGAGACGACCGGGGTGACCGGCGACAGCACGTAGTCGAAGGAGTTCAGCACCGCGGCGATCTTGGCCCGCACGCCGTCGAGCACCTTCTCGTTCGCGACGTGCTGGACGGCGGTGATGTCGGTGCGGCTGAGCAGCTGCGCCAGCAGCTGCGGCGGCAGCAGCGGCCACTTCTCCTCCGGGACGGCGAGCAGTTCCGGAAGGCCCCGCGTGGAGAGGACCGTCATGAAGCTCTCGCGGTCGGCGGCGGTCGTGAGCGGATCGTCGATCGTGACCACCGTCGCCCCGTGCGCGGCGAGCACCGCCGCCTGGGCGTGCACCGCCGCGGCGACCTCGTCGTCGACGCCGCCCGGGACATCGGTGGCCAGCAGCACGCCGACCGTGACGCCGGCGAGCGAGGCCGGCACGGAGCCGTCGCCGTGGAACGCGCCCGGGAGGCTCAGGTGATCGGTGGGGTCTGGCTTGCCGATCACCCGCAGGAGCGCGGCCGTGTCGGCCACCGTCCGGGCCATCGGGCCGGCGCTGCCGATGAGCTTCGGGGGATCGTAGGCGATCCGACCCTGGGTGGGCTTGAGTCCGACGAGGCCGCAGAGGGCGGCCGGCAGCCGCACCGAGCCGCCCATGTCGGTGCCGACCGAGAGCGGCCCGGCACCGAGGGCGACGAGCGCTCCGGAGCCGCTGGAGGAGCCGCCCGGATTGAGGTCGGGGTTCCACGGGTTGCGGATGATCCCGAACTGCGAGCTGACGCCCGCGCCGATGAGCCCGAAGTCGGGCATCGAGGTCTTGGCGAACAGGGTCGCGCCCGCCTCCCGCAGCCGGCGCACCGGGGCGCCGTCGTGCACCGACGCGGGCGCGCCGTCGTTGAGCCTGCTGCCGTGCCAGCGACGCAGGCCCACCATCGGGAAGCTGTCCTTGATCGACACCGGCACGCCGTCGAGCTCGCTCAGCGGCGTTCCCGCCGCCCAGCGCGCCGCACTCGCGGCCGCATCCTCCAGCGCCTGCTCGGCGTTCATCACCGCCACGGCGTTCAGGGTGTCGCCGGCCGAGGCGGCGACGTCGATGGCGGCCTGCGTCGCGTCGACAGGAGAGACGCTGCCGTCGCGGTACCAGGCGGCGAGCTCGCCGGCGGTGGCGCTCGTCAGCGAGAGGGCGGTCGGGGTCGGAGTGCTCATTGTTCCTCCAAGGAGACAGACGGGCTGGACACAGCAAGGGTGGAGACGGGCAGGGTGGAGACGGGCAGGGTGGAGACGGTGGCGCGGGGTTCGAGGCGCCGGAGGTCGGCGAGGGTGCGCCCTTCGAGGTCGTCCCAATGCGCTGCGGCGGCGGAGGCGTCGACCGGCAGATACAGCGGCACGGCGATGGCGACGGCGCCGCTGGCCACACCGGCCGCCAGCCCCGTGGCGCTGTCCTCCAGCACGACGCAGCGGTCGATCGCGACACCGAGCCGCGCCGCCGCGGTGAGATACGCCTCCGGATCCGGCTTGCCGCGGACGACATCGTCACCGGCGACGAACGACATCGGGACCGGACTGGCCGCGGCGACATGGCCGACGATCGCGCGGCGGGACATGCTGACGATGGCCTGCGGGATGCCCGCCGCGTGCACCTGCGCCGCGAGCGCCAGCGCGCCGGGGCGGAAGACGAGGTCGGCGATGAGACTGCGGCGCACCCGATCGGTCAGCTCGGCGATGACCGCTTCGGGCGCACCGGACACCCCCGCCTCCCCCAGCACCTCGGCGGTGGTCGACATGCTCGCTCCCACGAGCCGGTCGAGGTCGGCACGACGCAGCGCGACCCCGGATGCGGCGGCCACCGCCTCGGCGGCCTCCAGCCAGGCCCGCTCCGAGTCGATGAGCGTGCCGTCCATGTCCCACAGCACCGCGTCCGGCCAGCTCATCGCGGCGCGACCTCGTCGAGCACGTCGTCGAGGGTGGCCAGCAGCAGCTCCGCCTCCGACGCGCCGAACACCAGCGGCGGCCGGATCTTCAGCACGTTGTTGCCGGGTCCGGCGACACTGATCAGCACGTTCCGTTCGCGCAGCGCGTTGACGATGCCGAGCGCCGCCGCCGAGTCGGGGGCCTTGGTGTCGGGGTCGGAGACGATGTCGACGCCGACGTAGAGCCCGGCGCCGCGCACGTCTCCGATCAGCGGGCGCCCCTCGGCGAGGCTCGCGATGCCGGACCGGATGAGCGCGCCCGTCGTGCGGACCGAGGTGATGAGGTCGGTGCTCTGGATGAACTCCAGCACCGCCTGGGCCGCAGCGATCGACACCGAGTTGCCGCCGAACGTGTTGAAGTACGGCACCTCCTTGCCGAAGTGGGCGAGGATCTCCGGGCGGCCGGCGAGGGCGGCCACCGGGATGCCGTTGCCCATCGGCTTGCCCATCGAGACGAGGTCGGCCGCCACACCGTGCCGCTCGAACCCCCAGAAGGTGTCGCCGGTGCGCACGAAACCGGGCTGCACCTCGTCGGCGATGAACAGCGCGCCGTGCGCGTGGACCACGTCGACCGCATCGGCGAGGAACCCGCGCGGGTCGGGGTAGATGCCGTCCGAGGAGAAGATCGAGTCCGCCAGCAGGGCGGCGGGGCGGATGCCGTGGGCGAGCAGATCCTCGAAGGCTTCCCGCACCCGGTCGGCGAACCACGCCCCGAGGTCCTCGGTGTCGACCCGGTACGAGTCGGGGGCGGGAATGATGCGCACCGTGTCGTCGTCGGGGAAGCCGCCGGAGATGGCCGGCGACACGCGGCTGAGGAGCTCCGTGGTGCCGTGGTAGGCCTCGGCGGTCACGACGATGCCCTGCCCGCCCGTCCACAGCCGGGCGATGCGGATGGCGAGGTCGTTGGACTCCGATCCGGAGTTCGTGTACATGACGGAGCCGATGTGGTCGGGCAGGGTCGCCAGCAGCTGCTCGGAGTACTGCACGATCCCGTCCTGCAGGTAGCGCGTGTGGGTGTTGAGCTTCGCCATCTGCGCCGCGACGGCCGCCACCACCGCGGGGTTGGCGTGCCCGACGCTCGGGACGTTGTTGTAGGCGTCGAGGATGCGGGTGCCGTCGGCGTCGAAGAGGTAGGCGCCCGATCCCGAGACGGCGTGGACGGGCGTCCGGTAGAACAGCCGGTAGCTGGGGCCGAGGCTCGCCTGACGGCGCAGCACCAGCTGCTGCTCGGCGGGGGCGAGCCGGTCGAGGTCGGCGATGCGGAAGCTGTTGCCGTCCATGATCGAGGAGAGCGAGACGGGCGCGTCGGTGGTCATGATGGGTGGTTCCTCGTGGTTCGGGGGGACTCGTGGATCTTGTGCGGGCGGCGGGCGTCGGGTGTCAGCTGCGCACCGGTTCGGAGGTCTCCACCGCGGCATCCTCCGTCGACGCCTCCCGCTCGGCGGTGCGCTGCTTGGCGAGGTTGTTCCACGCGGACTTCAGCACGCGCTGCAGGGTCTCATCGAGCGAGATCGCGACCACGAGCGTGAGGCCGACGATCATCGTCTGGAGGAACTGGCTGACGCCGAGGATGACAAGGCCGTTGCGCAGCACGCCGACGAACAGCAGGCCCGCGATGACGCCGCTGATGCGACCGGCGCCGCCGGCGACGGCGACCCCGCCGAGCAGCACGACGGTCAGGGCGCTGAACTCCAGCCCCTGGCCGGTCGTGGGCGACCCCGCCTGGAGCTTGAGCGTCATGAGCGCCCCGGCGAACGAGGCGGCCGCCCCGGCGAGCACGAACAGCCGCAGCCGGACCGAGCGCACGTTGATCCCCATGAGGAACGCGGCCCGCTGGTTTCCGCCGGCCGCCAGCAGCTGCCGGCCGAACGGGCGGTAGTTGAGCACCCACCAGGCCGCGACGGTCACGCACAGCAGCAGCAGCATCGGCAGGGGGACGACGCCGAAGAGGGCGAACCCGGCGATGTCCCGCGACTCGGCCGGAAGCCCGGTGATCGTGCGGCCGTTGGTGAGGAACAGGGCGAGCCCCGCCCAGACGTTGAGGAGGCCGAGCGTGACGACGAGCGGATTGAGGCGCAGATGCTCCACGAGCACGCCGGTGAGCAGCCCGGTCACGACGCCGGCACCGGCCCCGGCGGCGATCCCGAGCCAGATGCTGCCCGTCCCCGTCGCGACGATGCCGCAGACGACCGACCCGAGGCTCGCGACCGAGCCGACCGAGAGGTCGATCGATCCGCTCATCACGAGGAAGGCGAGGGGGATGGCGATGATGCCGACCTCGGCCATCGACAGCACGATGGTGGTGAGGTTCCCCGGCTGCACGAAGCGCGGATTGAGCAGGGTGAACACGATCACGAGGAGGATGAGCGCGACGATGGCGCCGTTCTTCGCGAGCAGGATCTTCAGCTGGGTGAGGTTCATGCGGACACGCCCTTCGTGGGGATGAGGTCGAGCAGGGTCTGCAGCAGTGCTGCATCGAAGTCGGGGGTGCGGTCGAGTTCGGCGATGCCGCCGCCGGAGAGCACGTAGCTGCGGTCGCAGAGGCCGGCGATCTCGTCGCTCTCGGCGCTGGCGACCAGGACGGTCGCGCCCTCGGCGGCGGCCTGTCGCACGGCGCGGCGGATGTCGGCCTTCGCGCCGACGTCGACGCCCTGGGTCGGCTGGGCGAGCAGCAGCACCCGCGGTGCGGCGGGATACAGCCACGCCGCGAGCAAGTGCTTCTGCCGGTTGCCGCCGGAGAAGGCGGAGATCGGGGACTCCGGGCCGGGGCCGAGGATGCCGAGCCGCCGACGCGCGTCGGCGTAGCCGGTCACACGGGAGCGATGGGTCGGAGCGACTCTGGTTCCGCCGACCCGGCGCCCGCGCCAGGGCAGGTACACGTTGTCGCGCGCGGCGAGGCCGGAGATGAGCCCGTCGCGGTCGCGGTCGGCCACGACGAGGTGCACGCCCTGGCGGATCGCCTCCAGCGGCGTACGCGCCCGGTAGACGGCGCCGCCCACGATCGCCTCGACGCCGCCGGCGCCGTGAAGGCCGTTCAGCAGGGCGAACTGCTCGCCCGCAGCCACACCGAACAGTCCGACGACCTCGCCGGCGCGGAAGGTCATCGGGTGCGGCGAGGTGATCTCCAGCACGGGGGCGCCCACGCGGGCCGCCACGTGCTCGGCCTCCTGCAGATCGGGGACGAGCGCCTTCGCGAGCGCGCCGGCGCTCAGGCCCGTGACGGCGTGCTCGCCCGCGACCCGCCCCTCGCGCAGGATCGCGACGCGGTCGCAGACCTCGATGATGTCCGGCAGCCGGTGCGAGACGTAGATGATCGTCGTGCCCTTCGCCGCGAGGCGACGGATGAGGGCGTGGAGCGCGTCCGTCTCGGCCTGACCGAGCGCGGCCGTCGGCTCGTCGAGGAGCAGCACCTTCATCGCGCCGTGCAGCAGGCCGCGGGCGAGATCGACGATCTGGCGCTGACCGAGCTCGAGGGTCGACACCATCGTGTCCAGCGCGAGGCCCTCGCCGCCGACCTCGGCCAGCGCCGCGCGGGCGGCGGCGCGGTCGGCGCGCGCCCGGCCGGTGCGGTCACGGCCGAGGTACAGGTTGTCGAGCACCGTGAGGTTGCCGACGAGGGCGGGGGTCTGATGGATGACGGTGATGCCGAGCTCGGCGGCGTGACGCGGGGTGTCGGCGGTCACCGGCGCGCCGTCGAGCAGCATCCGCCCGCCGGTGGAACGCACCGCGCCGGTCGCGACGTTGACGAGCGTCGACTTGCCGGCCCCGTTGTGACCGAGGAGGCCGACGATCTCGCCGGGGGCGAAGCTCAGGTCCACGCCGTCGAGGGCGCGGGTGACGCCGAAGTCGACGGTGACGTCGTCGAAGGCGAGGCGTGCGGTGGTCATGATCGACTCCTCATCGCGGGATCGGGCGGACGGGACGGATGCCGGGACGGCGCGGTGGCGCCGCCCCGGCGGGGGATCAGCCGACGTAGTACTCGTCGGCGTCCTCGGCGGTGACGAGCACGCCCGGGACGACGATGTCGCCCGTCTCCTTGCCCTCGGCGCCGTCGATGAGCAGCTTCGCGTTCGCCTCGGCGAGAGCCTGGGCGGGAACGACCAGCGAGGTGCGGTAGATCGAGTCCTCGATCTTGATGAGGTCCAGCGTCTCGTTGGTCGCGTCGCGGCTGGCGAGGTAGAAGTCCGGGTCGTCGACCGCCACGCCCTCCTCGATGAGCGCCTGGTAGACGCCGAGGATGGTGTCGTTGGACGCGCCCAGCCAGACGTGGCTCTCGGGGTCGGCCGTCATCTGCGCCTTGGTGATGTTGTAGCCGTCCTCGCGGGTGATCGCGGTCTGCTCGACGATCGAGGCGTCCGGGAGGACCGAGGTGAATCCCTCGGTGAGCCCGTCCATCGCGTCGGCGCTGAAGTCGCTGTCGCGGCTTCCCACGATGACGACGGTGAGGTCGTCGTCGGCGCCGGCGGCCTTCAGCTCGGTGGCGGCGTTGGCCGCGAGCTCGAAGCCGCCGTCGTAGGAGTCGACGACCGTGGTGCCGGACGTGCCCTCCCAGCCGACCAGGTAGCCGAAGACGGGGATGCCGGCGGCCGCCGCCTGCTGGGTGACCGGGACCATGGCGTCGGGGGTCACCGGGTAGCCGGCGATCGCCTTGACGTCGCCGCGATTGATCCAGGCCTGCCAGCTCGACACCTGACGGTTGACGTCCCACTGCGGGTCGTCGGTGAGGAACTCGTAGCCGGCGTCCTCGACGATGGGACGCATGATCTCCAGCTGGTCGTTCCAGATGGTGATGTCGGCGCCGGCGAACCCCATGGCGACGGCACCCTTGTCCTCGGGCGCGTCGGCGCCGTCGGCCTCGGCGGTGCTGCATGCGGTCAGGCCCAGCGCGGCGATGACGACGCCGACGGCCAGGACCCGCTTGGTGACAGTGCTGTTCACGCGAACTCCTCGAAAGTGGTGGGCTGCTCGGGACAGGCAGCCGGGGGACGACTCTTCGAGGTCCACACTCGCCCTGGACCATTTCTGGTCCGGCGGGTCACTGTGAACGCCGTGTTAAAGATCCACGCGAATGGACGTCAACCATTTCTGGTCCTGACACGTCGGCGTCTCCGGGCGCTCAGCGATCGCCGACGACGGTCCGCACGATGAGGCGGGTCAGCTCCGGGCGGAACAGGTCGATCGAGGCCTCGACAGCCGTGCCGTCGTCGCGTCTGCTCACCCGGCGCAGCGCCAGGACCGGCGCCCACGGCTTGAGGTCGAGCAGCCGCGCGACCTGCCGCGATGCCTCCACGACCTCGACCTGCTCCTCGGCGGTCGCGACCCGGACGCCGTACTCGGCGTGCAGCAGCGCGTAGAGCGACCCGATGGGACTGTGATCGAGGAGGTCGGGGAACCGCTCGGCATCCAGGAACATCCGCTCGAGCGAGAGCGGGCTCCCATCGGCGAGCCGCAGGCGCAGCAACGAGATGACGGGGGCTCCGGGACGCAGCCCGAGCGCGGCGGCGATGCCGTGGGAGGCCTGCTCCACCGACTCGGAGAGCACCCGCGTCGTGGCCTCGTAGCCCTGCTCGGCGAGCATCTGCGGGATGCCCTTGATGGCGTTGAGGTCGCGCTCGAGCTTGCGGGTGTGCGCGTCGAACAGCGTCGGCGACACCGGCGCGGACTCGGTGACGGCGGTGATGAAGGCGCCGCCGCCGCGGCCCGGCGCGCGCACGATCTCCCCTTCGGCCTCGAGGACCTCCAGCGCCCGGCGCAGCATGTTGCGCGACACAGCCAGCCGCTCGGCGAGCTCCCGCTCGGCGGGGAGCTTCTCCAGGCCCTGCGTGACAGCCACCTCGACCATGCCGCGCAGCGCCGTCACGGCACGGCCCAGTTCGGGCGACGGTGTCGTCACGCGCTCACCTCCTCGGGGCGCACGTGACACCCGCCGCGTCACCTCCGACGTGCCGTACGCCGGGGCGCTCCCCTGGCACGACGCTAGGCGGTCGGCGTTTCAGCGGTGTTTCCGGCGGCGCAGATTTCCGACGGTGCAGATTTCCGGCAGCGCAGATTCCGGCAGCGCAGCGAGGACGAAGCGGGTCGGGCTCACTCCTGGCAGACCGGACAGTACTGCGCGGCGCCCTTGCTGCCGGGGATGTCCGCGACGAGGCCGCCGCAGACGGGGCAGGGCTCGCCGGTGCGCCCGTGGACCCGCATCGACGCGACCTTCGCTGCCTTGAGCCCGTCGATCGGCAGGCCCAGCCGGTCCGCGAGTGCCCCGGTGAGCACCTCGCGGATCGCTGCGAACAGGCGCGCCCGCTCCCCGGCGTCCAGGGCGCTCGCGTGGAGGAGCGGAGCCAGGCGCGCCACGTGAAGGATCTCGTCGGAATAGGCGTTGCCGATGCCGGCCAGCGATTCCTGCTCCTGGAGCACCGCCTTCAGCTGCTTGCGGCGGCCGATCACAACGCCCTCGAGGTCGGCGAGGGCGAAGGCGTCGTCGAGGGGATCGGGCCCGAGTCCGGCGACCGCGGGCACCTCGGCGGCGGCGTCGACGACGGACAGCCCGAACGACAGCCACGATCCGGCATCGGTCAGCACGAACGCCTCGCCGTCGTCGAGGGTCAGCGCCCCGAGGGGGGCGGCGGCGGCCGAGGTCTCCGGTGCGGAATCGGGTGCGGCGTCGGGAGCGACGTGGCGCAGCCACCCCGCGCGCCCGAAGCTGACGACGAGCACCGGACCGTCGGTGGCGACGGCGAGGTGCTTGCCGTACCGGCGGACGCCCGCGATCGTGCGCCCGGCCAGCTCGCTCAGCGGCCGCGCACGCGTCTTCAGGGCGCGGAACTCATCGAGCTCGACCCCGCGGATGCGGCGGCCATGCGTCCGCTCGTCGACGAACCTCGCGAGCACCTCGACCTCGGGCGACTCCGGCATGTGCCCATCCTGCCGCGCGAGGTCGACGGGATCCAGTGACGACGGCGAGGGCCTGCAGTCGTCGCGCGCGCCCTGACCGGCCGGCGCGTCACAGCAGGACCACGTTCTGGGATCGCGCGAGCGCACGGTTCCGCTCGGCGACGGCCTCGATGGCGACGAGCACCTCCATGGACGGCGTGACCTTTCCCGTGAGATAGGAGCTCAGCCGAGGCCGCGACGTGCCGAGGTGGGCCGCGAGCTCGGCCTGTGTCATCCGCGTGCCTCGGAAGGCGTCGCGAAGCCGTGCACGAGCCTGCTCGGCGGGAGTTCTCTCCACCGCTTCCAGAGCCGCGTCGAGCACCGCGACCGCCGATCGGGAGTCGGCGGCATCACGCGCCGCGTCGAAGGTCGGCCGCAGGTCGGGGTTCGAGGCGACGGCGGCGACGAGCTTCCGCCAGTCGGCCGCGTACCCGCGATCGATTGCGGCGAGCATGCCTTCGAATCCCCACGCCTCGACCGGGTCGTCGGGGGTCACGTCGAGATTGCGGAATCGCAGGGGCACGGTCGTCTCCTCTCCTCTCACGCCAAGGGCGAGATCATCCGCGCGGCCAGCGCGCGACATTCCTCCACGACATCTCCCCACTTCTGCCACCGATCGATCAACCCCTTGTAGGAGGGGAGCTGCGCGATCCGGGAGTGGTCACGGGGATCGGGGTCGGCGAGCTGGCGTGCCAGCTGGGTCTGGACGGGTCGATCGCTCGGATGCGTCGGCTCCGCGTAGTAGTCGTCGATGCCTGCGAGGACGGCTCCGACGAACTCCACCCCGTACCTGCCGGACAGGGCCGCCACATCGAGGAAGTCGCGCATCTGATTCCGCCTGACGATGAGGTATCCCTTGATGCGGATGATCTCCTCCAGGGTCGGCACGGTGAGTCGCGCGCCCGAGGGCAGCCGGACGCGGTGTGTCTCGAGCGGCCGCGTGCGGATCATCTGCCGCACACCCGCTTCGATGCCACCGAGTTCACCCAGGATGATCTTCCCCGGAGTGGCTCGGTTCAACACGAAGTCCCCGTCGCGTTCGAGTGCGTCGAGAATCAGGTCGAAGCGGTCGCGGAGGTCGCCGATGATGTGGTCGTGATCCGTGGACATGCGATGCCGCGCGTAATAGGCCGCCGCGGATCCACCCACGAGCACGGCGTCAGGCACGAGCTCTTGGAGCCGGGCGGCAGATTCGAGCACCTCCCCGAGGCCCGGGGGGAGTGGTTCGTCCATGAGTTCGTCGGGTACATCCTTCACGCAATGAGTGTATCATTTATGATACATGCAATCACGACCGCTCGCTCGTCCTCGTCGGTTTCGCGAGCATTCGCCCCGCGTGCGTGAGCCACCGCGCCGGGTCCGCGAACGACGCCGCCGCGTCACCGGCGAGCTCGGTCAGCGACACGACGCGGGCGAACCCCGAGGTGTCGGCGTCGGGAGTCACACGCCCGGCGACGAGCGCGACCGGCACCCCGGCCGCGGCCGCGCGCGACGCGACCAGCGACGGGACCTTGCCTGCAGCCGTCTGCCCGTCGAAGGAGCCCTCGCCCGTGACCACCAGGTCGGCGCCGGCGAGCGCGTCGTCGAGCCCGATGAGGTCTGCGACGACGTCGGCCCCCGGCTGGAGCTCGGCGCCCCACGCCGCGAGGGCGAACCCGGTGCCCCCGGCGGCGCCGGCGCCGGGGGTCCGCACATCCACGGCGACACCGGCGGCGGCGACCCGCGCCGCGAACCCCGCCAGCGCGCCATCCACGAGCGGGACGTCGTCCGCCGCGAGGCCCTTCTGCGGACCGAAGACGGCCGCGGCGCCGGCCGGTCCGAGCAGCGGATTCGTGACGTCGCTGAGCACGACGGCGCCGGCGGCGGGGGGCGGACGGAGACCGGACAGATCGACGTGCGCGGCGTCGGCGAGCCCTCGAGCGCCCGGGCGAACCGGCGCCCCGGCGGCATCGGTGACCACGGCGCCGAGCGCGACGAGGAGCCCGACGCCGCCGTCGGTCGACGCCGATGAGCCGATGCCGAGGACGAGCCGGTCCACCCCGTGGTCGAGGGCGGCCGCGATCGCCTGGCCGAACCCGGCGCTGCCGGCGTCCCAGGGCAGCCGCTCGTCGCCCAGCAGCTCGATCCCGCTCGTCGAGGCGAGCTCCACGACGCCCGTCGGCCCCGCGCCGTCCTCGCCCGGAAGCAGCAGCCACGCGGCCGCGACCGGCAGGCCGTGCGGGCCGCTCACCGTCACCGGCATCCGCCGTGCCCCGGGCACCGCGGTGGCGAACGCGTCGAGCGTCCCCTCTCCGCCGTCGGCCATCGGCCGGAGCACGACGTCGACGGCCGGGTCCACCTCGCGCCAGCCGCGGGCCAGCGCCGCGGCGGCGTCGGCGGCGCCGATCGAGCCCTTGAAGCTGTCGAGCGCGACGACGACGCGCGTCATGACCGCGCGGGCGTGCTCTCGCGCAGCAGCACCTCGAGCCGGAGGGCGTCGGCGGCCGGCTGCCACTCGGCATCCGTCGCGGCGTGGAAGGCGAGATAGCCGAGCTCGTCGAGCGGGATCCGCACGGTCGTGAGGGCCGGAGTGACATCGCGCCCGGTGGGGATGTCGTCGAACCCGGCGAGAGCGATGTCGGCGCCCACCTCGCGGCCGGCCTCCCGCAGTGCGGCGAGCGCACCGATCGCGACGACGTCGCTGATGCCGAAGACGACGGTTCCGCTCTCGACGCCGTCGGCGAGCGCGCGCGTCATCAGCTCGTACCCGGATTCGCGGGTGAACGTGCCGCGGAGCACGGCAGGTTCCGCGCCGCCACCCTCGGTGAACCCGGCGACGAACCCGCCGACGCGATCATCACTGGTGACGGTGCCCTCGGCGGCGGCCAGCACGAGCGCGCGGCGGTAGCCCCGGTCGGTGAGCGCGGCGCCGAGCGCCTGCGCCCCGCCGCGGTTGTCGACGGTGACCGACCGCACCGCGTCCAGGCCGCCACCGGCTGTTCCGCCCACACCGCCGCCGAGGGCGACCACTCGGCCGCCGGCGGCGGCGAGCATGTCGACCTCCGCGGCGAGCTCGCGAGACAGCTCGGAGGAACTGCGGGAGGCGGCGAGGATGAGGCCGCGGGGCCGCTGACCGCGCAGCGCGCGCACCAGGCGCACCTCGCGTTCGGGGTCGCGCTCGGTGATGGCGACGGTGACCACGAGCCCCGCCTCGTCGGCGCCACGGGCGACGCCCGACGCGATCTGACCGAAGTAGGGGTCGGCGATATCGGCGACGAGCAGGGCGATGATCGCCGACGTGCCGCGCGCCGTCGCCTGCGCCGACAGGTTGGCGGTGTACCCGAGGCGGGTCGCGGCCGCCTCGACCCGCGTGCGGTACGAATCGGCGACCTTCCGCGTCGAGCCGTTGAGCGCCCGCGACGCGGTCGCCAGCGACACCCCGGCCTCGCGGGCGACGTCGTCGAGGGTGACGGCGCCGGCGCGCAGCGTCTCGGGTGCGTCGTCGGTCATGTCCGTGATTCTAGGGCGCCGTCCGCGCGGTCGCGGGAGCGGAGGTGGGGGGACACGGTCGCCGCGAAGCCGGCGGCGGTACGGCGGACGGCTTCGGCGGGATCGGTCGCCCAGATCTCCTCGTTGAAGATCTCCACCTCGATGTCGCGGTCGTATCCGGTCGCCGCCACCGCGCGCGTCAGCGCTCCGATGTCGATGACCCCGTCGCCCGGGTAATGGCGGCTGAGGAGCACGTCCGCCGGCAGCGGTGTCTTCCAATCGCACACCTGGTACGTCGCGATCCGCCCCTCGCGCCCGGCCCGCGCGATGGCGCCGAGGACGTCGGGATCCCACCAGATGTGGAACGTGTCGACGGCCGCGCCGACCACGTGCGCGGGGAAGTCCGCCGCGATGTCGAGTGCCTGCCCGAGCGTCGAGACGACGCAGCGGTCGGACGCGTACATCGGATGCAGCGGCTCGATCGCCAGCGTGACGCCGGCGGCCTCGGCATCCCCGGCCAGCTCGCCGATCGCGTCGCGCACGCGGGCTCGTGCAGCGGCGAGGTCGCGGGACCCCTCGGGCAGGCCGCCGGCGACGAGGACGAGGACCGCCGTGGAGCCGGGCGCGCCGGCGGCGGCGAGGGTCGCGGCCTCCTCGATCGCGCGGCGGTTGTCGTCGATCGAGGCGCGGCGAGCGGTCCCCTCGGGCATCGTGAAGAACCCGGAGCGGCAGTGCGTCGTGAAGCGGAGACCGGAGTCGGCCAGCATCCGCGCCGCGGTGGTCAGTCCCACCTCCTGCACCGGCTCGCGCCACAGCCCGATTGCCTGGATCCCTGCCTCCGCCGTCACCCGCAGTGCCGTGGCGAGGTCCGCCCGCTTGATGGTGGCCTGATTGATCGACAGCCTCGCCGTCATTGCATGTCCCACTTTCGGTCGTTTCGGAGGCGCTGAAGCAACAGAGAGTAGGACATGGTCTGCGAAGAGTGGGACATGGTCGTCGGGGTCACGGGGCGACTCCGTTCAGGCGGAGGAGATCGGTCCAGCGCGCCGCGGCGAGGTCGGGACGCTCGAGGGCACGGGAGGCGTTGGCGAGTTCCACGATGCGCGACAGGTGCGGCAGGCTCCGCGCGGAGTGCAGCCCGCCGACCATCTGGAACGCCGCCTGGTGGCCGTTCAGCCAGGAGAGGAAGGCGACCCCCGTCTTGTAGTAGAAGGTCGGCGCGGCGAACACCTGGCGGCTGAGCTCCTCGGTCGGGCCGAGGATGCGGAGATAGCCCTCCGGGTCGCCGGCGTCCAGCGCCTGGATCGCCGCCGAGGCCACCGGCGTGATCGCCGCGAAGGCACCGAGCAGGGCGTCCGAGTGTCCTTCGACAGGCTCAGACCCCTCGACAAGCTCGGGGACCGCCGCGACCGACCCCTCGACAGGCTCGGCTCCACCCCCGGTCGTTGAGCGAGCGGAGCGAGACGAAACGCCACCCCCGCCCGAAACGCCCGAAGCGCCCGAAGCGCCCGCGACCTCGTCGCCGCCGATGAGGCCGACGTAGTTGAAGTCGTCGCCGGTGAACATCCGCACCCCCGCGGGGAGGCGCGCGCGCACCGAGACCTCGGACTCGGCGTCCAGCAGGCTCATCTTGACGCCCGCGACCGCGCCGGGGTTCTCGCCGATGACCTCCAGCAGGACCTCGGCGGCCTCGCGCCAGTCGGTCGACCCGAAGTAGCCCTCGAGAGCCGGGTCGAACGCGGCGCCCAGCCAGTGGAGGACGACCGGCGTCGTCGCGGCCCGCAGCACCTCGCGGTAGACGCGGCGGTAGTCGGCGGCCGACTCGGCGACGCGTGCGAGGTGACGGGATGCCATGAGCACCGGCCCGGCGCCGTGCTCCTCGGTGAAGTGCAGCTGCCGCTTGTAGGCGTCGATCACACGGTCGATCGAGATGTGCTCCTCGTCGACGTGATCGGTGTTGACCCCGACCACGACCGATCCCCCGGCCTCGCGGGCCGTCTCCGCTGAGCGCGCGATGAGCTCGCGGGTCGCCGCGGCGTCCAGCCCCATGTTCCGCTGCGCGGTGTCCATCGCGTCGGCCACGCCGAGGCCCCACTCGTACACGTGCCGGCGGAACGCGAGCGTCGCGTCCCAGTCGATCCGCGCCGGCTGCCCCGGGGTGTTGTCCGCCCAGGCCACCGGCACCACGTGCGCGGCGGCGTAGGCGACGCGGCTGCGGAGCGGGCCCTCCGGCGGGGCGTAGCCCGGCGCCTCGTTCATCACGACGCGCGTGAGGACGCCGTCGGCGGAGAGAAGCGGGAGATCCGTCATCGGTCGCCGCCGTTCAGTCCAGGGAGAGGGACGGCAGCTCGATCTTGCGCCCCTCGGACGAGGACTGGAGCCCCGCCTCGGCCAGGAGCACGCCGCGGGCGCCCGAGAGGAGGTCGAACGGATAGTCCGTGCCGAGGACGTAGGACTCCAGGAACTCCTCCCACTGCTGACGGAACCCGTTCTGGAACACGTCGTTGACGGGCACCTCGGCCCAGTCGGCGTCGTAGTCGTGGTCATCGGCGAGGTCGGGGTTCCATACCGGCTTCGGCGTCTGGTTGCGGTGCTGCACCTTCGCCCCGAACAGTCCCACGACGGCCGAGCCGTGCGTGCCGTCGACATGGAACTCGACGAGCTCGTCGCGGTTCACCCGCACCGTCCAGGAGGAGTTGATCTGCGCGACGATCGGCCCCTGCGGCGAGTCGATCTCGAACACGCCGTACGCGGCGTCCTCGGCAGTGGCCGTGTAGTGCTCGCCGTTCTCGTCCCAGCGGTCGGCGATGTGGATCGCGGCCTGCGCGTACACGCTCCTGACCTCGCCGAACAGGTTCTCGAGCACGTAGTTCCAGTGCGGGAACATGTCGACGATGATGCCGCCGCCGTCTTCGGCGCGATAGTTCCAGCTCGGACGCTGCGCGGGCTGCCAGTCGCCCTCGAACACCCAGTAGCCGAACTCGCCGCGCACCGACAGCACGCGGCCGAAGAAGCCGGAGTCGATGAGGCGCTTGAGCTT
>Ga0307406_10000096_pt1 | contig 50104 bp, 48 predicted proteins | sample 322Cmetagenome_3_FD_203706 | JGI IMG/M metagenome (GOLD analysis project Ga0307406, IMG submission 203706) | Maize rhizosphere microbial communities from greenhouse at UC Davis, California, United States - 322HYB-C-2 | ecosystem: Host-associated > Plants > Roots > Rhizosphere > Soil | place...
GTTTTATTATAAACTGACTTACGAATAGCGAAACCGCAACCAATAAATTGAGAGGTAAGAAATTTTTTATTTTCTAAAGAGGCTTGCAGAAGTGCTTCCTCATCAGATTCAAAAATCCCCTTTATTTCTTCAAAAGCCAGAATGCCAACATTTTGATTTTGATTAAAAAGATTTTCTATTTCAGAAATAAAATTTAGAGTTAGTGGATGTGCATCATCATCTAAGCCTATTAAAATCTCAGAATTGGCAAGCGGATAAATTTGATGTCTGGCTGCAGATGCTCCAATAGATTTTTCGGATATAAAAAATCTCACCCAATTTAGTTCATCAATAATATCTTCAGAACCATCTGTACATCCGTCTAAAAAAACTAAAACTTCTACTTTAGATTTATCTATTAAACACTCTATAATCTTTAATGTCTTTAATAAATCTTCTTTTCGGTTTTTTGATACTATAAGAATTGAGGCCTGCATTTTGTTCATTAACTTTATTCTGTTTTATATAAAAACTGCAATATTACTTTTATAAATTATCTATTTTTTCCTGAAGATAGTCGACAGATACATAACTTTCTAAATCTGTTCTGTTTAAAAGCAAAGTATCCGGATTTTGTTTCCATAATTGATATAATTTTTCAATCAGCTGCGCAATTTTATTCACATCGTCTACTTCTGACCAAAAAGGATAATCCTCTCCTAATAATCTTCTCGTCTCACTGTAATATGGGGCCAGAGAAAGAATTGTTTTGTTAGCTTCAACACAATGAGGAAATTTAGCTGGTAAAAAAGGACTTATTTCTCCTTTTGCTTCTAAAATTATATTTACTGAAACATTTTTTTGCAAGTTATATACTTCGTCAAAAGGTTTATTTCCGTTATAGATATAAATCTCAGAAATGTTATTAATGTAATCTTCAAGCATTTTGCTATGATAAGAGGCGCCTCCTAATAAAATAAGTTTTGCGTCATTTTTAGCTGAAGGATTATTTTTAAGAAAAAGCATAAAACCTTTCAGCAAACCTTCTGGAGAACGCTGTTTCATTAAATTTCCTGCGTGCAGTAAATTGAATTTTGAAATATCAAAATATGAAGGAAAATTGGTGTTTTTAACTTCGTATTTTTCATTTTGATGCGGAATTATAATTCCCGTTTTTGCAAAATCAGAAAAATAACTCGACATCCATTCTTTTAATAACTGACTTGGGAAAGCGCTGTATTTTGCTTTCTGAGATAATTCCTGAAAGAAAGATTCTTTGAATTCGTAGCCCGGTTCAACCCAGTTATAAGGTCTTGGGTAATAGTGAAAAGGATACGGATCATGTATATACGCCATCCATTTATTATGAAGATGAGGTAATTTAAGAACAGCATAATGCGACCTGAAACTTGCTCCTTTACTCAAGGTAAGTACTAAATCAGGATTAAAAGATTGTTTTTTTAAGGCGCTGCTTATACTTTTTGTATCATTAAAAAAGGTAAAAGAAAAACCAAATCTTTTTTCAAAAAAGGGAGCAAGATTCACTTTAAAATTTCGGCTGAAAACTCTCTGGAATCTACTTAAAAAATATAGGGCACTCCATTTTATTTCAGGTATCTCAAAAGTTTGTATATCCTTTAACTGTATGTTTTTACGGGTAAAATGATATACAAAAAGTTCAAATCCTGCCTTATTTAAATTTTTAATCAAGGCGACATTTGCTTTTGATCCGCTGCTGTCTTCAATATCTATAGAATCAACTACAATAAGTATTTTTTTAATCATTTTATTTATTGGTCAATATTAATCTTATAACAAATGATTAGCGTGTGAGTTGTTTTTGTTTTGTAAATATGCAATTATATTTTTTGATGCATTTCCGTTTCCGTAAGGATTGGATTTATTTTCAAAACCATCAAAATTCTCTAAGAGTTCTTCTACAATATTTATGATTTTGTCTTTGTCTGTGCCTACTAATTTTGAAAAACCTGCCATTACTCCTTCCGGTCTTTCTGAAGTATTTCTGGTCACTAAAACAGGTTTTCCTAAAGAAGGCGCTTCTTCCTGAATACCGCCCGAATCAGAAACAATTAAAAATGATTGTTGCATCAACCAAACAAAAGCAGGGTATGAAACCGGGCTAATGAGTTGAATATTTTCTTTATCGGACAACATTTCATGCACAATATCTTTGACATTGGGATTTAAATGTACCGGATACACAATCGTAACGTCTTTTCTGGCTGCTATTTTCAACAATGCTTCGCAAAGGTTTTTCATTCCTGCTCCAAAGTTTTCCCTGCGATGTCCCGTAACTAGGACAATCTTTTTATTTGTTGGAATTATGTTTTTTAATTCTTCTATTTCAGGGTGTACAAAATTTTCTTTTCCGATTTTAGTAATCGTCCAGAACAGCGCATCAATGACAGTATTTCCTGTTTGAATAATAGACGATTGAGGAATTCCTTCGTTTACTAAATTATTTGTTGCTTCGTTCGTAGGCGTGAAATGAATATCGGCTAATCTGCCTGTTAACTGTCGGTTGATTTCTTCTGGAAAAGGCGACTGTTTGTTGTAGGTTCTTAGTCCTGCTTCAACATGAGCTACTTTGATACCCCGATGAAATGAGGCGAGAGCTACCATTGAAGAAGTTGTTGTATCTCCGTGTACAAAAACCAAATCGGGGTTAACTTCTAAAAGTACTTTATCCATCTTACTTAAAATGAGGGCACTCAAATTGTTTAGAGTTTGATTGGGCTGCATTAAGTCTAAATCGTAATCAGGTTTAATATCGAAAAACTCTAAAACCTGATCCAGCATTTCCCGATGTTGTGCTGTAACACAAACCATAACTTCAAAATTATTTTCTTTGAGTTCGTGATATAAAGGTGCCATTTTTATGGCTTCAGGACGTGTTCCGAAACAAAGAAGAATTCTCATTTTTTGATATTTTTTTTCATTTTGTAAATTGGCAAGCGTAAAAAATAAGAGCTATAATAGATTTGCCATTTTATTTTTTCAAGTAAAGATAAATTTAGAATTTTTATAATCTGGCTGAATAATTTATATTCTTTGTAATCTAATGAGGTTGTAACAAAATAACGGATTACGGTATTGGTAATTAATTCCTTTTCCCTAAGGTTTTTAATTACTAAAACCATAGCATCACAATGAGATTTTCTCCTGACAGGATTGTGTGTAAAAAATTCACCGGTATTGGATTTTAAATGTTTTCTTCCGTAGAATAAACATTTTCTAATAGAAACTCCTTTAATTCTTGTTGATAATATTCTGGAATATAATTCCCATTCTTCTGCATACATTAAATGCTCTACGAATCGATTGCCCGCAAAACATTCTTTTTTCCACATGACAGCACAGGAGTTAAAAGGCAAATTATTGTTTAGTAATTTTTCTAAATCATTAACATCAATAAAGAACGATGAATATTCTTTTGAATAGTCAAAACCATAATTAAATTCTTCTGTAAAAACTTCTCTTTCGTATCTGCAAAAAGATATTTCTGATTTCTCTAATTCTTTTATACACAATTCCAGATTCTGAGGATGTACAATATCATCATCATCAAAAAAAATAATATAATCACCTTTTGCCAGGTCTAATCCGTAATTTCTGCATCCGGGCAAACCTTTTTGGTAATTATCAGGCCTTGTTAAGAATGTAAAGCGTGAATCTTCATCCAAAACCGGAGCAATTACTTCACTGGTATTATCGGTTCCTCCATCATCAATAATCAGGCATTCCCAATTTGAGAAAGTTTGTTTTTGAATTGATTCTAATGTTTCAACAATAAAGTGCGCCCTGTTATAGGTCGCCATAATAATGGTTACTTGTGGCTGCATCTATTTTAAAAATGAATATTTAATTAGTGTTTTAACAGCGTTTTTATCTAATGCTTTTGTAAAATTCTTTATTATAAAAACAGATCTTGAGAAATTTCTTTTGGTATCTTTTTCATTAATCATTACTTCTATTGTCTTTTTTAGGAACACTTTTTCAGTTAATAGTTCATTAGAGAAATTTTTATTCTTCTTTATTTCTGCTTTTACCTCTTTAATTTTATCATTATTTGCCATTAACCAGTCAAATTCTATTTTTTCAAACCATAAAAGTTTAGTTGAAAACTCTGCCATTTCAGAATAATTAATTTTTCCAAAATTTTTCCAAAAACTAAGAAACATTGTCTTTAGATTCTTTTTCCAAAGATTGTTTTTTTCAGGATCAACTATAATTTGGTTTGTCAGGCTTTCTTCGTGTTTTCTATAATTATACAGAGATTGATTTATTTGATAAAATTTGCTGTGTATAGAGGCTCGAAGCCAAAAATCGTAATCTTCAATAAGGAAATATGCTTCGTTGTAGCCATTATTTCTCTGATACACTTCTTTTCTATACATGAAACAGCAGCTTATAACGTTCCCAAAAATTAGATTTTCTATACCGGGAAGCGTTACATCTCTAATCTTTTGATCTTTATCATCTATCAAAGTAAAATTGCTGTACACAACGTCGGCTTCTTTCTTAGTAAGATTATCTAATAAGATTTTTAAGGTATCTAATTCATAAAAATTATCATCGCTGGTCCAGGTTATAAAATCACCTTTACAGGCATTATGGCCAATATTTAAACTTGCAGGTAGTTTTTTATTTATTGGATTATTTATAATTTTTACTCTGTTATCTTTCTCAGCATATTGATTTGCAATATTTAACGTATTATCGTTTGAATTATCGTTAACGATAATTAATTCAATATTCTGATGCGTTTGGTTTAGTACACTTTCAATAGATTTTGATAGAAACTTCTCTCCATTAAAAACGGGCAAAACAACTGATATTAATAAATTGTCTTCCATTCTTAACTCTTGAATAAATTATCTTTGACATTTTTTAAAGCCTCTAACCATTTCAATCCAAATTTCACATCAGGTTCCAGATGATTTCCTTCTGCCCATTCGTTCCACGATTTTATCATGACAAATTGAGGGTTTTTTGAATTTCTTAATAATTCAGTAACTGCTTTTTGCAAATGTTTCTTCCAGGATTCCGGATTTGAATTGATAAAAATCAACGATTTTTTTCCGCTTCGGGCAGAATTGTCCCAATTAGGAAAAACACATGGAATATATTTTTGATGCGGAAAAGCAACATTTATACGCGAAACTGCTTTACTGTAATCAATAATCACGGGTTTGAGTCTTTTACCGATTTGGCTAGTAAATCCAAGGGCGACTTTTATTTTTCTTTCTAGCCAGCCTAAGTACCTTACATCAGCAAACAGGAACCCACTTTTGTATCTCATTTTCTGAAATACTTCGTCTCCAACTTTTCCGTAAATATGATCATTTTTAAGAACATTTTCTGATGAGATTGTGGCTACAAAATAAATTCCGGCAAAACTGTTTGCAATTGCCAATTCATTAAAAATAGTTATAAACTCTTCTACATTGGGGATATCATCGAACCTGTAAACATGAAACATGGGTTTATTATCAATTTTGATATAGCGCTCATCTTTAAAAAACGGCAGCAGGTAATCAAAATAAATCTGATATCCTTCCTTTCCATTATAAGTTTGCTCAATCAAAACATCAGGATTATCAAGTCCGTGCCAGATTCCTTTCCAGGTTTCATTTGCCCAGCAGAAACAATAAGGAAAATCAATATTTTTATTTTGAAGCATGGCTTCGGCAGGTTTTTCCAATAACATTTTATTATCTCCAAACCAATATTGATAGTAAACAAATCCGTCAAGACCATATTCTTTTGCCAATTTGGCTTGTTGTTCCTGCACTTCGGGTACCCTTAAGTCGTAAAGACCTAAGTCTGCCGGCAGGATGGGCTGATAGTGGCCTTTGAATAAAGGTTTGGCTTTGACAACATTTGTCCATTCTGTAAAACCGTTTCCCCACCATTGATCATTTTCTGGTATGGGATGATATTGCGGAAGATAGTAGGCAAGAAATTTTATTTTGTGTTGGGGCATTGGAGCGTTATTAAATTCTTTTAGAGATTCATCCTTTGTATTTTCCAAATATTGTAAACCCAAGGAACCTTTTGCAGAAAGCATCGATTACAAATTTCTCGCTTTTTAAATTTGCTTCATTTTCTTTTTTAAGTGCATCAAACTTATGTTCCATTTCTTTGAATGAGCCGTATTGCTTAACAAAAAAATCAACATGTTTAACACTTAAATATTGTACAATCTCCGTTCCTTTTTGATTATCAATTGATTTGAGCATAGATAATTTTTTTATTCTGTAATAAAAACCAATTTCTTCCAGGCGTTTTACATTTCCTCCATTTTTGAGGATCGAAATCCAAAATTCCCAATCTTCCCAGCCATGTTTCATTGAAGTATCGTAGCCTCCCACCTGTTCCCAATCTTTCTTTTTGAAAAAAGCAGAGCAAAAAATTAAATTATTTCTACTTAAATTAAAAAGAGAGAAAGAGGGTAATTGCCATTCACCATTTTCATCACCAAATTTCTCTGCTTTGCAGTATACCACTTTTAAGGACTGATCTTTCTCAAAAGCTTCAATTGCCAGCAGAACATAATTCGGAGCTATTTTATCATCAGCATCCAGAGGTAAAATCAATTCTCCAACAGCCTTAGAAATTCCCGAATTTCTGGCGCTGCTTAATCCTTGGTTTTCCTGAAAAACATATTTAAAACGGGAATCTTTACTACACCATTGCTGAGCAGTCTCTTCAGTATTATCAACACTTCCGTCATTAACAATAATACATTCCCAGTACGAAGAAGTCTGCAGCAAGACAGACTCAAGTGTCTCATTTAGATATTGGGCCTGATTATAGCATGGAACGATTATAGAAACTAAGGGTTTATTCATTTCTTTTTAAAATGTTTTTTAAAAATCTTTTAGAAAATTTTTTAATAGAATTAAAGTCCAAATATTTCAAATAAAAAAACAATAAAAAAAGCCATTCAGACAATTTTAAATTATGTAGTTTTTTTATTTCATTCTCATAAAATCTTATAATTTTTTCTCTCTGCGGAACCGAATAATATTTTATTCTTTTTTCTATCAAAAATTTATAAAATGCAATTACAGAAAGACTTTTCTTTTCTATATTATCAACCTTCCCCGAAATATTTACGCTTGAGATCCTTACAAATACAATACTGTCATTTATACTGAAAATAGGTTTTTTATCAGAGAAATCAAGCCATGCGCGATCATCACTATTCCAAGCCAAAGGATAATTGGTAAATCCAAATTTAAGAAATGCCTTTCTTGTAAAAATATGTTCAGATAACGAACTTCTGGTTAGGTGTGTAAACTTTCTATAGAAAGATTCGGTGGCCTTTTCCCAAATTGGATGAAAATAAGTTTCGCTTACAGAATTTGTCTGCTGTTCGACTATTTTGGTAGCAAATCTCACAACTTCTGATTTATTAAAAAAAGTATCCAATTTTTGATACCATAATTCAACTACTGTATCTCCTAGAAAGTCATCATCGCCTAAAATCATCAGCCACTCTTCATCGCCGCTCAAATCAATACAGCGTTCCCATTGCTTTGTCAGGGAAACAGATCCTAAGTTTTTGTCGAATCGGTGATATACAAAATCAAACTTTCCATGAAATTTTTTTAATATATCTTCAGGAGAATCTGGGCTCGCATCATCCCCGATATAAACTTTAAAATTTTTATTTGTCTGATTAGCCAAAGAATGCAAAGTCTCTTCAAAAAAATCAATTTTATAGTAGGGAATAATAATTGCTAACACAGGGATTTTTTTAATATTCTTTTTAAGAAGCTAATTTGCCATTTTAATCTCGGAAACAAAATAAAAAGTTTAAGCCAAATAAGAAATGCAATATTGTATTTTTTATAGGTCATGCATTCTTCAATAAAATTAGCTGCATTTGCTACTTCAGTTTGTTTTGATATTGTGCCTGATTTGTTGCTTAAAGGCAATATACTTTTATATTTCCGGTGTATGTAATAACATGATTTTACCCAGTCTGCACTAAGTTTTCCTGTAGAAAAATGCTCAATAGTAACCTGATTTGTTATAATAACTTTATAAGCGTGTTTTTTATATTCTAATGAAATATTAATATCATAATTATGAAAGCCTTTCATATCAGGAGCAAACTTTATCATCTCCTTTTTTCTGGCAGCCATAAAAACGCCATCAATAACTGATGCTTCAATATTTGAATTTTCATCAAATCCAGAAACCATATTTTCTTTATCCTTATGATCATAATGCTGAATTACATTAATGATTCGTTGACTTTCAGGACAATTCCACCAAGGAGATGGCATTTTACTTTTTATTTTGGAACCGGCTACTCCAATTAAACCAATTTTATCATCTGATACAAAAATATCTACTATAGCATTTCCCCAATTCTTTGTGTGAATAAATATGTCATCATGAATAAAACATAAAAATTCAAATCTGCTTTTTTGGATTCCCAAATTATATGCCTCAAAAATTGAATACCTGTTTTCTGAATTATCAATAGTTATTAATTCATAAATACAGCCAACTGTTTTTTCTATATTTTCATATAAAGACAAGGAAACGTCTGGAGTTCTCGAACAAACAATAATAGAAAGCATTACTTTAGAATTTTAGCTATTTTCGATTTGAGTTTTTGCCTGAATTTATATCTTTCAAGAAAAGTTTTTAAGATGGTACTTAAAATAAAAGCTCCCTTTATTTTTTTATTAGTTTCAAGAAACAAAATACCTTTTTCATATTTCAAATCAATGTTAATCTCTTTATTTTTCGCATAAATAACAGATAATTGATCCATTTTTTTATTACCCAAAAATTTAATTATTTTTTTTCTGGTTTTCAGTTCAATGTCAATAATAGATGTTCTTACATCTTTTTGTAACGATCTTGAAATAACACTTTCTGAATGATATCTGAAATTATTTAGTGATTCATGAACAAAGGAAATTTTAGCATTACTTATCAACTTTATATAAAAGAGCCAGTCACCACATGTTTTTAAAACGGGATCAAAATCAAATTCTCCAGCTTCATCTGCTTTTTTCTTTTTAAAAACTACTGCACTAGCGTTGGGAATAACATTTTTATAAATCAAAAAATGCTTTATAAATTCATTTCCACTCTGCATAAAATCTTTTAGAAACAATGTCTGATGCAGATTTTCGGTATGTGTTATCCAATTTCCTGTAATTTCACCTTTTTCATTGATTCGATTCGACTGGCAGTACGACAAAGCGAGCTCTGGTTCATTCTGAAAAGGCTTTACTACTTTTTCTAAAAAACTGTTTTCGCAAAAATCATCTGTTTCTGCAATCCAAATCAAATCGCCTTTGGCCACTGAGATTCCTTTTGACCACTGCTTAAATGTATTGCCAGAATTTATTTCATTAAAAATACAATGTGTGACTTTTTCGTGTTTTGCGTATTGACTTAAAATTTCCCTGCTGTTATCTGTACTTTTATCATCTAACAAAATAACCTCAAAATTTTGATACGTTTGGTCAAAAACAGAGTCCAGGCGTTGTTTTAAATATTGTGCATGATTGAAATTCGGTAGAATAATGCTTACTAAAAAACTCATTAATTTTTTAATTTAATTGTGCCATAATTTTTTCACAAAGCTGAAAACCGATTTTATCGAGAGTAAAAGCATCAAACAGTTCATTTGCTTTTTTACCATCTATAATTCGTTTATTTTCATCTTCATAATATAAAATTATTTTTTCGGCCATCGCTTCAACATCTAAATAAGGTACAATAAATCCTCCTCCTTGTGATACAATCTCTGTGGTTCCAGATGCTTTTTCAAAACAAATAATTGGTTTACTTAAATTTGCTGTTTCAATACAGACTAAAGGAAATGGGTCTTCTCTGGAAGTTAACAAAAAAACATCAAAATCTTTATAAAACTGTAACGGCTCTGGTTGAGCGCCAACAAAGGATACCATATGTGTTAAGTTAAGTTTTTTAAGGTCTTCCTCAATAATTATATCATTATGAGAAGTATCACCCACCCACACAAAATTGATATTCAATTTAGGATATCGCTTTGCAATATAATTTGCTACTAAAATAAAAATATCATCTCCCTTACGCCAATGCGTTGTTCCCGCACCACCTACTGTAAAAACCTGATTTGTTTTTTTTAAAATTTTTTCATCAATTATTCCAAACTCATAAACTACGTCAACCTTATCTTTATCAATATTATAATTATTTATGAGGTTATCAGATACGAGTTGAGAAACTGCAATATATTGATCTACATCTTTTATATAATTACCAAAATCAGGGACTTGTATTTTTATAATGGTTTGCAATTCATGAACATGAACTAACAATTTAGCTTTCTGAGAATGGTGTTTAATTTTAGCTCCTATTTTAATTGATGAAACGGTATTTGCATAAACTAGATCGTAATTATTTGAATAAATTTCATTCAAAATAAGTGCCTCATGGTTTTCATATTTAATTCCGAATTTCGCGCTGATTTTTTGTTTTAAAATTTCTTTAAATTTTAATGGTTTTTTGGTTTTGGAATAAACAAATATGTTATCGCATTCTTTTTTAAAGTCTTCAGCAATGCTTCCTTCATTTAATAATAAGACATCAAATTGCAAATCTTTAGTATTAATTTTTAACCACTTTATTAAGTGCATTAATATTAAAGGAGCACCAGTTCTTGTTGCTTCGTGGGATATAAAAAGTATTTTTTTCAAGTATTAATCATTTTAAATCTTTTATAAACTCTCCTTATAATTTCTTTTATCAATAATTTGACTTTTATGTCTTTAATATTTATAGATGTTGGCTCGCTTTTAGTTTTATTTGATAATAAATGCGTTTCTATTTCATACAGTAATGAGGAATGACAATATTTGGTGTAAGCGTAATTAGTCTCTTCGTCAATTAAATGAAGAAGTAAGGCAGTATCATAAACTTTTTTTATTCCGACGTGAGTATTTGAAATCCCGGCACTATGCAATCTGTAGACAGACATAGGCTCGTTCAGGAATTTAATATCTCCATTTAATGAAAATAAAAAAAGTAATAATTTATCACCACTTTGTATTTTAGAATACCAATCTGGAAAAACAATATTATTTCTAAAAAGTATACTTGCGGTGGGTATAAAATGCCTTTCAAATAAATCTTCAGTAGTAAAAACTGTTTTATTTTTATCCACGTATTTGTGAGATTGCATATTGTCTTTTACCACCCAAGCGTCATGAAAACACATAGAGTAAGCTGAATTCTCCTCAAGAGTATTGACTTGTTTTTGTAACTTTAAAGGATCTGTCCAGTAGTCATCTCCTTCACAGAGAGCAATATATTTTCCTCTGGACCGAGGGAAATTAAATTTTGCCATCATTCCCCGAACTCCTTTAGAATATTGATTTTCGCTTTGATAAAGTGGAAAGATAATTTCAGGATATTTACTAGCATATTCTTCAATTATTTCTCTTGTCCCATCAGTTGAAGCATCATCATTAATTAGTATTTCAAAAGCAAAATCAGTTTGCTGCATTAAAAAACTGTCCAAACATTCTTTGATGTAAGGTGCCTGATTATATGTAACGCAGGAAATTGAAACTAAAGGAAGCATATTATTTAATTTTCTTTACAGGAATACCTACATAAATTCCACTCTCCAGAATATTTTTATTTACGAAGCTCATTGCACCCACTGTAATATCATCTCCAACTTCAGTTCCTCCTGTAATTTTTGAGCCGGCTCCTATGTATGTGTTTTCACCTATTATAGTTCCGTGTACTGTAATCCTTTTATGAGTGGAACCCAAGGTTATAACATTTGGACCCAAAAAAGAATTCTTTTTTAGGAGTACATGTGAGGTTAAAATTGTACCATATTTGATTGTTGCATTTTCTTCAATTAAACAACTTTCTCCCATTCTTATTCTTCCTTGTATAATTGCATTTTCTTTAATTACACAATCTGCATCAATTTCGCAATAACTACCAATCTTTACATTTTTAGAAACTTTTACCCCTTTACGCAGAATTGTATAATTACCAATTGTTGCTCCTTCTTCTATAATCACATCTTCTTCGATTATAGAAAAAAAACCAATTTTAACATTTTCGGCCAGCTTTGCACTATCCGCAATAATACTTGTAGTCATGATATTTAGTTTTATCTTATTTTTTGAAAGACATCGGAACTCCATTTAGTTTGGAATCAAAATCATTGGTTTTTATTACCTTAGCCGGAACTCCTGCTAACGTGCAATTTTTTTGTTCATGGGATTTATTGACAACTGCTCCTGCGCCGACAACACAACCTTCCTGAATAGTAACATTTGAAGAAACAACCGAGGCACTACCCAAAAATACTCTGTCGCTTATTCTTGCATTTCCTGCCAAACTAACATTGTTTGCAAAATGAACTTTATTACCAATCTGGCTGCCGTGCCCAATTTTTGTTCCATGGGCGATTATGGTATCGTTACCTACTTTGGTTTTTTCATTTAATGAACCTCTTACAATTGTTATATCAGTTCCTAATAAACAATTTTCTCCAATCTCAACTCCGCCAAATTGTGTTTGTATTACTCTTTCACCATTTTCATCCCATATCCACGCCATACCACGTGCCCCAATAGTGGAATTCCCTTCAATAACAGTATTTTTCTTTATTTCAACATTATCCGTAATCGTTATGTGATGCAGCAACTGTACATTTTCGCCAATCACTGATTTACCGATAATGCAAAATGGGCCTATATATGCTGTTGGATGAATAATAGCATCTTTATCAATGATAGCTGTTGGATGAATGAAGGAATTTTGACTTTCTGCGAAAAATGACGTTATTTTATAATAAACAAGTTGAGGATTCTTAACTTGAATATAAGTATTTCCATTAATTGGATTTTCGTCTGAATCTGTCAATACAACACTATTGTATATTTTCTCAACCTGACCAATATATTGATGAATTAAAAAATAAAATCCATCTTCAATTGTATCTTTAATACTTGCAAAATAGAATACTTTCTTTTTATCAAAGTCTCCTGTTATCTTATAACTATAAGAATTTAACTCTAGTAATTCTATGATTTTTTCAGCACTAATTTTCATTGTTTATTTATTAGCATTAGTATTTTTTTTAAGGTTTTCAAAGCTAGTCCGTTGCCAGATTCATTTAGTATTTTCGGATTTTTAAGATGCAAATCTATGTACAATCAGGATCATCTATGTAAAGAATGTATTACTATTATATATTAGTTTTTTGAAAAGTTGATTTAAGCAGAAAAGGTTCCCAAATTTCGTACTGATGGGAGACCTGGAAAGTAATTAAATTATTAACTCTAAATATAGGTCTCTTTGTAGCACGGTCTCTAACTACCAAACTAAGTGAATATAGTCCTTTAGAAAATTGCAATTGTTCATGCATTACCTTGAATTCAATAGATTCACCCTTCGGAGCACATTCTATAGCATCTAAATTTCTATCTAAAATACCTATTGATCGTTGTTCTTTATCATTAACAATAATAATAAAATCAAGAGTACTTATCTGGTTCTTAACTAATACATTGAAATATACCAGAAGATCATCGCCCCATTTAAGCTGTGGAATATTATTTTCAAATTCAGCGTTAAGTATTTCAACTTTTTTAATTGCTAAATTACCATCATCAAAGACAACATTTGATTCATTTTGAGCGAAACGATTATAATATAAGTCGATTGCTTTGGCAACATCATTTCCTTGAAATTCTGAACACCCATGTTCCATTAAAATAATCTGACTGCAGATTCGGGAAATCATTGGCATAGCATGTGAAACAAAAATGATTGCTGTTTCCGGGAGTATTGTATCAATTGTATTAAAACATTTTAATACAAAACCCAGATCTCCAACTGCCAAAACCTCATCAATTATCAGAACATCAGGTTTCATTTGGGCTGCTACGGCAAAACCGAGTCGTACTTTCATACCGCTACTGTAATTTTGCACAGGCATATCGATAAACTCACGAATTTCGGCGAAATCTATAATTTCTTCAACCTTTGAATCAATTTCAATTTTAGAAAAACCAAGTACAGCTCCATTATTATAGATATTTTCCCTACCGCTAAGAATTGGATTAAAGCCGGCTCCCAATTCAATCAGAGCACCTATTCTTCCTTTTATAGTAACCTTTCCTTGATCTGGATTAATTAAACCGTTTAATATTTTTAATAGCGTCGATTTTCCAGCGCCGTTATGTCCTATTAATCCAAGACATTCTCCGCGTCGTAATTCAAAATTAATATCTTTTACAGCCCAGAATTCTTTTGAGCGTAAGGCTTCATTCTCATTTTGATTCCCGAGAACATTATTAAACAAGTCTTTTACTCCATACCATAGACTGGTTTTCAAATCTTTGCAAAACTTTTTAGAGAGATGCTCTACCTTTACTAATATTTCTTTCTCTTCCATCATTATGCACTCATACGTTCAACAATTATTGGAATTGAAATTCTGTAAAAAACTAATCCAACAAAAAATAAAGGAATACAAACGATCATAACCCCAAAATAATAATTTAAATAATCGATATCATGTCCAAACAATAAATTTCTGGTTGTTAATAATAAAGGAGTTAAAGGGTTTGCTTCCATAAGTGTTTTTAATATTCCGGTTTTCGGAATCACATATACTACAGGAGTTGCATACATCAAAAAGCTTAATCCCATACTAATTATTTTACCTACATCCTGATATAACATTCCTATAGGTGTTACGAACAAACCTACGGTGGTTCCAAAAAATATAATTCCTAAAAACGCCAAAGGAAATAACAAGATAGAAGAGTGAAAACCTACACCATATACAATCAAAAATATAAACAACAAGGCTATCTTTATAAGGCTATTTGAAATTAGTTTATAAATTCCTGATAAAATCAATGCTTCTTTCGGGAAATTAATTTTCGAAAGTATTCCCCGTGCAGCACTAGTATTTTGCATTGGTGCATTAATTGAATCTGTCATTATTGACCACAACAAAGTTCCTGAAAAGACGTACACAGGATAAGGAACTCCAGTATCACTAAGTACAACTGTTCCCGATTTACTAAGAATAACCCAAACCAACGCAGTTGTCAAAGGTGTTAAGAACGCCCAAATTATTCCTAAATATGATTGACGGTATTGTGCTTTAATATCCCGAATAGCAAGTTGCTTTGCTAAAAAACGAGAACTAAATATATCATTTAGACTTTCATTTAAAAGTTTACCAATCTTTATATTGTTTTCTTTTTGGTAAACTGTAGTTTTTAATTCCATTTAATAAAATTCAAAAAAATTATTTATGCTGCGATTTGTAATTAGGCAAATTTTATTCTAAACCTATCGCTTATTAAGGATTAAAAGAGGTAAATCTTATTTATTAACAAGATTTTTACTCGTTTAATAAGTTTATAAAAAACAAAAAGGCGTTTTAAAAAAAACACCTTTTCATTACTCATTAAGTTACATTATAAACATATGCTATTTGTCCAATACTTCAAAAGCAGAATTCATACTTTTAAATTCAGGGACTATTTTTTTCATTTTAGCCACTATATCATCATTATCATAAAAATCTGCAATTCCGATGAGTTCGTCAATTTCAATATGCAAATTTTCATATTCATCTTGTATTTCCTGCGCAATCATGATTTTATTATGATAGGTTGGAAGTGTTTTTGAAGTGTCATTTAATAACTCTTCATACAACTTTTCTCCAGGCCTCAAACCTACGATTTTTATTTTTATTTCTTTATCAGGAATAAAACCTGCGAGCTTAATCATCTTTTTGGCCAAATCAATAATTTTGACCGGTTTCCCCATGTCGAATATATAAATCTCACCTCCGTTACCCATTGCTCCGGCTTCTAACACTAATTGACATGCCTCAGGAATTGTCATAAAATAACGAATAATATCCTGATGGGTTATCGTTACAGGTCCACCCTCGGCAATTTGTTTTGTAAACAATGGAACAACAGATCCGTTTGAACCTAAAACATTTCCGAAACGCGTTGTTATAAATTTTGTTGCAATCTGTATATTTTCATTCTGATTTTTCAACGATAAAGACTGTACATATTTCTCTGCAATTCGTTTACTGGCTCCCATCACATTACTAGGATTAACTGCTTTATCGGTAGAAACCATCACAAATTTTCTGACATTATATTTACAAGATAAATCAGCCAGGTTTTTCGTGCCTTTAATATTGGTTAAAATAGCCTGTGAAGGATTTTCTTCCATTAAAGGAACATGTTTATAGGCTGCAGCATGATAAACAACATGTGGAGTGTAAGTTTTAAAAACTTTTTCTAATGCTTTTTTACTTCTTACATCGGCAATTACTGCTACAATTTTTGTTTCGGAATTCATACTTAAGGTCTCTAAGCACAAATTATGCAGGGGAGTTTCAGCGTGATCAAGAATAATAACTCTTTTTGGATTAAATCCTAAAACCTGTCTTACAATTTCACTTCCTATAGAACCTGCAGCTCCCGTAATAAGAACTGTTTTATCTTTTAATTGTTTAGAAATTGACTTACTATCTAAAACTATTGGTTTTCTTTCTAATAAATCTTCAATCTGAATATTTTTTACTTTTTGAGAAATTTCTTTTTGATTTTCCCAGTCAGAAATCAGAGGTACCGTATAAACTCTGTAATTAAATTCTAAACACTGATCTACAATGATTAATTGCTCATCCTTAGATAAACTTTTATCAGCAATAATAACACCTTCAGCTGCTACAGAACGCATTAAAGCCGGTAATTTTTTCCTTAAAATCAAAATTGGCAAATCTAACATCCGTTTTGATGCATTCTGATTATTCTTATCTACGAAACCAACAATTTTAAACCGTGAAGGAGTTTCAAATTTTAACGCATTTGCAACAGAAATTGCATTTGCATCTGTTCCGTAAATAACAGTTCTGATTAACTTAGAATTGGTTTTTTCTGAAAAATATAACTCAAAAGTTTGTTTAACAATTACGCGGTATAAAAACAAGCCACAAAATGACAAAACTAAATTTATAAATAATGCTGTATTTAAGAACGCTTTATGTCCAAAATACAATTCAAATATTAGATTGAAAAATAAGAAAAATACCAAAACTGACATTTGAGAAAATAACAGTTTTATAGCATCAATATAGGATGAGTGGCGAATGATACCGGAGTAGGTCCTAAATAACCAGAAGAAAAAAATATTTACAAAGATTAAGCTGGCTACAAAATAAAAATGATGCGAAGTGATTATATATCCCAAGGCTGTTCCTTCGAACAGCAAATAAGTAAAAGTAAAGGAAAAGATCAATACCATGACATCAATACCAACAATAATCCACCTAGGTAAATAGCTAAGGTTATTAATATTGGCTCTTAGATTTCTTGGCGAAAAATAATTATGCAAGAAGTCACTAACTCTGGTTTGTTTCTCTGTATTCAATTTGGTTTACTTTGATAGTCTTATATGTAATTTTTACAAAAATACGAATTAAAGATATTAAAAAATTCATTTCAATTAAAAATAACAAGTTTAGCCCTACTTCAACTTTTTCTCTAAATTAATTTAGTTTTTAGTGCTAAAATCTGATTTTTTAAAATACTCGTTGTTTATTTATTCTTTGAACAATTTATTTACAACATCTTTGATTCTTGTTTTTTCCGAATCATCAAGATTCGTTCCGGATGGCAGGCATAATCCTTTATTAAACAAATCTTCAGAAACTTTATTCCCATAATAAGGATAAATACTAAATAAAGGCTGAAGATGCATAGGTTTCCATAAAGGCCTTGATTCTATATTGGCTTTTTCAAAAGCCTGCAATAAAATATCTTTATTTATATTTTTATTAGGTTCGATTAATATTGTACTCAACCAATAATTTGAATTATAATCTGAGTTTGGACTTTCGAAAACTGCAATTTCATTTATGTCTTTAAATAAATCAACGTAAAAATTATGAATTTGTTTTTTGGATTTTAAATTAGAATTTAAAATTTCCATCTGGCCTCTTCCAATTCCTGCACAGACATTACTCATTCTATAATTATAACCTATTTCGCTGTGTTGATAATGAATTGCCTCATCTCTGGATTGTGTTGCATAAAAAATAGCTCTTTCTTTCAATTCCTTAGAATTTGCAACCAGTGCTCCTCCACTTGAAGTAGTAATTATCTTATTTCCATTAAATGAAAAAATCCCATATATACCAAAAGTTCCACACTTTTTACCTTTATAATGGCTGCCGAGAGCTTCTGCACTGTCTTCTATAACAGGTATTGCGTATTTTTCTGCGATTGCGTGGACTTCATCTACTTTATAAGGCATTCCGTATAAATGAACTGCAATAATTGCTTTTGGTTTTTTCCCTTTAGCAATTCTGGATTTTATAGCAATCTCAAGGCTTTCCGGACAGATATTCCATGTTTCTGTTTCACTATCAACAAAAACAGGAGTCGCTCCCTGATATAAAATAGGATTTGCAGATGCAGAGAATGTCATACTCTGACAAATAACCTCATCTCCTGCTTTCACTTTTAATAAAATTAATGCTAAATGAATTGCAGAGGTTCCGGAATTTAAAGCTGCTACAAAAACTTCATTACCATGATATGTTTCCAGATCATTTTCAAAATCAGTGACGTTTGGCCCTCCTGAAGTAATCCAATTATCATTTAATGCTTTTTGAATATACTTTTGCTCTTGACCACTCAATTGGGGTAATGACAAAAAAATTCGCTTATAAACCATTGATTTTCCAATAATTTGAATCATATCTCACATCATCTTCACTAACTTTTGACAAAGGCAAAGTAGAAAATGAAACGAGCTTTGCATCTTTTTCTAATGATTCTATAGCGTTTGCATAACCAGCAGGTATATGAATAATTTTACTATCAGAGACAGATGCAGTTATTGTTTCAACAACTAAATCTTTTGATGGGTTTTCCCAATCATCAATTTTTACAAAATGAATTTTAAAAGAGCCGCTTATACAATAAAAATTTTTAGCATCAAGTTTATGTCCCTGCCATGCCCGAATTGGATTAGTTTCAGAATTACTAATGATATAAAATCTTTGAATATCATTAAAACTGAAATCGTTCACATAGGAAATAGTTCCTCTGTGATCTGTAAAATCTCCTCCCTGAATAATTTTCGGTTCCATTAGCTTATTTTTAAACTTGCTTTCTTCATCATATAAAACTTTGCAGAATAAATCAAAACTAGTGGAAGTATAATTATTATAAAAAGTGTAAGCGAATCAAAGCTATGATATAATAATATAACTGCTACTGAAATAATACTTTGTAGAATGGCGTAAATTAAAGATACGATTCTGTGTTGTATTTTATATTCATTACTCAATATCTGATAAAAATGAAGTCTGTGTGCTTCAAAAATATTTTCTTTAAGATATAATCTATGTAAAATTGTACAGATTGCATCAACTCCATAAACGGCTAAAAATAGAAGCCAAATAATCGAGTTGGTGTTTAAAATTAATTTAAAAATCAGATAAATAATCCAAAAGGCAATCGCTATACTCCCTACATCACCTGCAAAACATTTTGCTCTTTTCCGGTAATTGAAAAATAAAAAAACAAGACTGGCCAGAATCGGATATATGATAAAATCTGTATCAATAAAAAGCTGCACATTTTTGTTTACGTACCACAAAGCTCCCATTACTACTAAAGTATATAAACCGGTAATTCCATTTATACCGTCCATAAAATTATAAGCATTTATAATTCCAATAGCAAAAATGTAAGCTAATACAATTAAAGGAAAAGATAAAGTGCTAAAAACACTCAAATCATAAAAAATTAAAGTGATAGCCAAAAAATGAATCGAAATCCTAATTTTATTAGAAAGACTCTGAATATCATCCCAAAAACTTACGAGACTTACCAAAGTAATTCCTGTAAAAAAGAGATAATTATATTCTATATTTTGAACAAAATAAAGCAATGATGCAAGCCAAAAAATAACACCTCCGCCTCTTAAAGTAATTTCAGTATGTGAGCTTCGCAGATTTGGTTTATCAATAATATTGAACTTATCTGCAACTTTAAAGTATAATAACTCGAGTATAAATAAAATAAAAAATAAAATAGTATAAATCATAGAATGGGTAACAACTTTAAAATGTTTTGTATTAAATTTTAAACTTTAAAATACTTAAAAGATATTCACCATAACCAGATTTCTTTAGAGGTTCTGCCAATTCTCTTAATTGTTCTGATGTTATGAAACCTTGTCTCCATGCAATTTCTTCAATACAACCCACTTTTAATCCCTGGCGCTCTTCTAAAACCTGAACAAATTGCCCAGCCTGCATTAGACTGTTAAATGTTCCAGTGTCAAGCCAGGCTGTACCTCTACTTAGAATTCCAACTTTTAACTTACCTTCCTCTAAGTAAACTTTATTTACATCGGTAATTTCATATTCTCCCCTTGCGCTTGGTTTAATATTTTTAGCAATTTCAACAACCGAGTTATCGTAAAAATATAATCCGGGAACAGCAAAATTTGATTTTGGCTCCAACGGTTTTTCTTCAATGGAAATTGCTTTTTTGTTTTCATCAAACTCTACAACACCATAACGCTCAGGATCAGAAACATGATAAGCAAAAACAACGCCTCCTTCCGGATTTGCGTTTTCTTTTAAAAGCTGCTGCATATGAGTCCCAAAAAAGATATTATCTCCTAAAACAAGAGCTACTTTATCATTTCCAATAAATTCTTCTCCAATCACAAATGCCTGAGCTAGTCCATTTGGATTAGGCTGTTCTGCATAACTAAATTTGCATCCAATATTTTGACCATCTCCTAAAAGTTTTTTGAAATGAGGTAAGTCATGAGGTGTTGATATAATTAAAATCTCGTTAATACCTGCCATCATTAAAGTTGAGAGCGGATAATAAATCATTGGTTTATCATAAACTGGCATTAATTGCTTACTCACTGCTAAAGTTAAAGGATGCAATCTAGTACCTGAACCTCCTGCTAATATAATTCCTTTCATATTTTTTTTATATTAAATTCAATGAACTCGCAATTACAAGCTCATCATTTTCTTTAAACTATCCTTATAGTATGGGACATCCACATTATAAGTTTCCTTAATCTTTGATTTATCTAATAAAGAATAAGCCGGGCGTTTTGCTGGTGTTGGATATGATGAAGATGGTATGCCGTTTACATCGCAATTATATCTACCTATTTCTTTTATAGCCAATGCAAATTCATACCAGCTAATTTCTCCTTCATTAGAAAAATTATAAATTCCGGAATGCCATTCAGAACATGTAATGATTGTAATAATTGCCTTAGCTAAATCAGCTGCATAGGTAGGACTTCCTACTTGATCATTAACAACATTCAGATTATCTCTTTCCTGCATCAGGCGTGACATGGTTTTAACGAAATTGTTACCAAAACCTGAATATACCCACGAAGTTCTAAGAATTACTGCATTAGGATTTTCTTGCTGACATAGTTTTTCACCATCCAACTTAGTTGCACCATAAACATTAATAGGGCCCGTGGAAGCGTCTTCTGTCAAAGCTATCGATGATGTGCCATCAAAAACATAGTCTGTGGATATGTGTATTAACTTTGTATTGTTTTTTAAACACCATTTTGCTAAAACTCCAATTGCTAAATGATTAATTGTGTTAGCAAGTTCTTTTTCAGATTCTGCTTTATCTACTGCTGTGTAAGCACCACAATTAATAATTATATGTGGATGAATTTGCTCTAACTGTTTTTCTAAAACCGACAAATCATCTAAAGAAATCTGATTTCTGTCTGCAAAAAACCATTCAAATTGAGAATAATTTTCAGATAATAATCTTAATTCTGATCCTAATTGTCCTTTTGAACCTGTAACTAAAATTTTTTCCATTAAAATAAACTATTGCAGTTTTCAATAAAAGGGAGAATCTGATCTTTTTCAGAAACTATTGCATTGTCTAAATCCATACCCCAATCAATATTCAGAGAAGGGTCGTCAAATTTAATTCCGCCTTCAGAAGCTTTATTATAGAATTGATCACATTTATACATTACAGATGCCGTTTCACTTATTACTGAAAAGCCATGTGCAAAACCTTGTGGTACTAATAACTGTTTTTTATTTTCAGCGGATAATAAAACACTAAACGCTTTACCATAAGTTGGTGAATCTTTTCTTAAGTCTACAGCAACATCTATAATCTCTCCTTCTAATACACGAACTAATTTTGTTTGAGCAAATGGCGGGTTTTGATAATGTAAACCTCTTAAGGTTCCTTTCTTAGAGAAAGACTGATTGTCCTGAACGAATTCGATATCAATTCCCAAATCAGTAAATTTTGTTTTACTGTATGACTCAAAAAAATATCCTCTTTCGTCACCAAAAATAGTAGGCTCTACTATTACTAAATCTTTTATGAATGTTTTTTCTATATTCATCTAATATGCTGTATTTTATTTAATAAAAATTAATCCCAAGGATTATCTTTTATTTCATTGTAAACTTTTTTAATACCTTCTTCCAAAGCTATTTTAGCTTTCCAACCCAAACTGTTCAATTTGGAAACATCCATTAGTTTACGAGGTGTACCATCTGGTTTAGTTGTATCTGTCAAAATATCTCCGTCGTAACCTACAATATCCTTAACCAAAATAGCAAGATCCAATATTGAAATATCATCTCCAATTCCAATATTTACTAAACCTTTATCATTATAATTTTCCATTAAGAACAAACAAGCTTCTGCTAAATCATCAGCATGTAGAAATTCTCTTTTTGGGCTTCCTGTTCCCCAAATTGTAACTGAAGAATCATTATTTCTTTTTGCTGTAATAAACTTTCTTAACATTGCAGGCAAAACATGCGAATTTTTCAAATCATAGTTATCATTCGGTCCATACAAGTTAGTCGGCATAACAGAAATAAAATTGCATCCAAACTGATCTCTATAGGCATCACACATTTTTATTCCGGCAATTTTAGCAATTGCATAAGGTTCATTGGTCGGCTCTAATTCTCCAGTAAGCATGTATTCTTCTTTTAATGGCTGCGGTGCCATTTTGGGATAAATACAGGATGAACCTAAAAACATTAGTTTTTTGACATTTTTTAAATATGACTGGTGAATAACATTATTTTGTATCATCAAATTCTCATATATAAAATCACCTTTATAAGTATTATTGGCAATAATCCCACCTACTTTTGCGGCCGCTAAAAAAACATAATCAGGTTTTTCTGCTTCAAAAAAATCAGCAACCGCTTGCTGATTTCTTAAGTCTAACTCAGACGAAGTTTTTAAAACAAAATTTGTATATCCCTCAGCTTTTAATTTGCGTAAAATAGCCGAACCAACCATTCCGCGGTGTCCTGCTATATATATTTTACCTTTTAAATCCATATGCTTGTATTTAATCAATAATAAAATTATTCTGATTAATCTAAATTAATATTTAATAGCAGACTTTACTTCCTTTAGCATCTTTTCTCTTCGAACATTGTCAAGATCACATGCCATCATTTCTTTTACTAATCCAGCCAAATCATATTTAGGAACCCAACCTAATTTGGTTTTTGATTTTGTTGGATCACCAATAAGTAAATCTACTTCTGTTGGACGGAAATATTGCGGATCAATAGAGATAACTTGTTTACCTATTTCAATCTGGTAAGCAGGATTATTACAAGAAGCAACATAACCTTTTTCATTTACTCCTTCTCCTTTAAATTCTATGTCGATTCCTACTTCCGAAAATGACATTTTAACAAAATCACGAACATATGTAGTTTCTCCCATAGCAATAACATAATCTTCGGCAACATCTTGTTGCAAAATACGCCACATAGCTTCTACATAATCTTTTGCATGTCCCCAGTCACGTTGAGCATCTAAATTTCCTAGATATAAGCAATCTTGTTCTCCTAAAGCAATAGCAGCTGTAGCCATTGTAATTTTACGGGTTACAAAAGTTTCTCCTCGGCGTGGCGATTCGTGATTAAATAAAATTCCGTTACAAGCAAACATATCATAAGCTTCACGATAATTTTTAGTAATCCAAAAACCATAAATTTTTGCAACTCCATAAGGTGAACGCGGATAAAAAGGTGAGTGTTCATCATAAAATCCTTTCTCATTTTTATTCTCAGCCAACCCACCGTATAATTCAGATGTTGATGCCTGGTAAATACGTGTTTTCTTTTCCAAACCTAAAATACGTACCGCTTCTAAAATTCTTAGCGTTCCGATACCATCAACATTAGCAACATACTCTGGTGAATCAAAGGAAACCTTTACGTGGCTCATGGCTCCTAAATTGTAGATTTCATCTGGCTGTACTTCTTGAATAATTCTAATAATATTCGTAGAATCTGTTAAATCTCCATAATGCAGCTTAAAATTCACATGGGTTTCATGCTGATCCTGATAGATATGATCAATACGTTGTGTATTAAAAGAAGAAGCTCTTCTTTTAACACCATGAACCAAATAACCTTTCTCTAATAGTAATTCTGCCAAATATGAACCATCTTGTCCTGTAATCCCTGTTATAAGTGCTATTTTCATTTTTATAGTTTTATATATTTTATTAATTTTTAAATGATCTGAAAGTTATCATAAGACCATTTTTTGCTGATACTGGCAAGGGTTTCTTAATAGCTTCCAAAATTTTTTTATTACTAACCGTATAATTACCTGTTAGTTTTTGTAACCGTTCTGAATTTAAAGGTAATTTCAGATAATCACCAAATTTCGCAATTGACTTTATTAAATATGGATGGACTTTCCAAATTTTACTTTGATAGCCCAGACTATTTCCTAATAAATTTATCAATTCATTAGTAGACAAGACCTGATCATCAGCTATGTGATATATTCCTGAAAGAATTGATTTATTTTCTAATAACTCTTTAATTACAAAACAAAGGTTTTCTATACTTAAAAAAGAGCGTTGATTGTCGAAAGCTCCCAACGGCCATGGTATTTTGTTTTTTGCTATTTTATATAGAAGATTCAAGTTTCCTTTATTACCCGGCCCATGTACCATACAAGGTCTTAAAATATAAACCCGTTTAGAATTTGGAATTTCTTTGCTTAAAAGATATTGTTCTGCCTGATATTTTGCAATACCATAATGAGTTTTAGGATGAGGTGTAAAATCTTCGGTAAGCATTGAATCTAAATCATCTGCAACAGCTTTTACAGTACTCATAAATATAAAAACAGAGGCTTCTGAAATTAAAAAAGCATCAAATAATTGTTTTGTTAGCTCAAAATTAGCGTCATAATAATCTTTTGGTGCAGAAACATTTTTTAAATCATGTGCTTTACCTGCTAAATGTATAAAAGCATCAGTCTCTATTTTGAAACTCTGATTAGGCAAATATCTAACACTCATAGTATCCACAACATTTGTACTTCTAAGATATTCACGAAGATTTACTCCAACAAAACCAGATGCTCCTGTAATTGTTATTTTCATTTCCTTAAAAAACCTATTATTTTCCAAAAAAACCGCATCTTAATTTTTGAAGGAGAAAATACAATTCCATTCATTGACAATGCTTTTTGAATTTCTTTTGTAATTAACTTATATGACGACGATCCAGAACTGCTTAAACCACCCACTAGCATCGCTGTAGTTGTAATACCCGAATATTTCCACGTTATTTTATTTTTTAAAAAAAATCTGGTAATTAATTCATAATCTGCACCAATTTTAAAGCCCAAATCATAATTGCCGAATTTATCAAAAAGATCTTTCTTAAAAAAAATAGAGGGATGTGGAGGCATAAAACCAATTTTAAGCTTTTCCGGATTCCAATATCTGGACGAATATAATCTTACAATTTTACCATTTGCCTTATGCTGAACAATATTTCCAACTGAAGCATCTACATTTTGTTTTTGATGAAAGTCAACTATTTCTTCAATTACTAATTCTGAATTAAAAACATCATCAGAATTTAGTATACCAATTAAATCACCAGTAGCCATTAAAACTCCCTTATTCATTGCATCATATAGTCCTTTATCTGGTTCTGATACCCATTTAGAAATTATACTTTCGTGTTTTTTAATTATAGAAAGGGTTGTATCTTTTGAATTACCATCAACTATGATATATTCAATATTTTTATAAGTCTGATTTTGAACTGATAAAATTGTTTTTTCTATTGTATTTGCACTATTATAACAAACTGTTATTATTGATATCTTCATATATTTTTTTCAAAAATCCATTTTAATGTTATTTTTATTCCTTCTTTTCTTGAATAAGGTAATAATGGGGCGATTTTATATGTATTCTCTAAGTTAACAATATTATTTGTTGTCATATTATGTAAGCGAAAAGAATTCATTGGAAAACGAACTTTTAACAGCTTTAAAGCATCACCTAAATAAGCGGCTATTTTAATTATTGAGTAAGGCACTTTAATTATTCTATGTTCAAGTTGATTTGCTATTTCATTACCCCACTCTTCAATGTTAGTTGGTGGATGATCTCCAATAAAAAAACTTTATTCGACTCATCTTTTGTCTCTGTAAAAAGTATTTGTTCTATTTGATAAATAGCATTTCCGACATATCCATAAGTTTTAGTACATCCTTTGTTTCCAATATGAAAATATTTTTTACCAATGATCATTTCAAAGAAATTCTTGTATGGTACACCAAACCAAGGTCCCCAAATAGAAGTCGGTCTAATTATTGCCCAATCACATTGGGGTTTATTATTCCAGACAATTTCTTCAGTTTTTACTTTACTTTCACCATACACAGTTGTTGGAGCATAATCAAATTGATTTTGAGGATAATATCCTCCATGACAAACTAGCATAGAAGATGTTATTATAATTTTCTTTAATGATTTTTGTTGATTAGCAATTCTAAGCAAATTTTTAACTCCTAAAATATTAGCATCATAATCTTCAATAGAGCAACCATCTAAATCTGTCCTAGCAGCTAAGTGAATAATATAATCCGGCTCAAAATCATTAATTTTTTGTTGCAAACTTTTAAAGTCATTTATATCTACATTTTGCCAATATGGATATAGACCATTTTTTTGTGGTTTTCTATTATCAATATTTAAGATCTCGTGATCTATAACTAATTTTTCAATTAAATTAGTTCCTATAAAGCCTGATCCTCCTGTAATTATGATTTTCATTACTTGTAAGGTCTGATTGTTTTATTTTATAGCATATTCTATTTTTACTTTAGGAACTAACGTCTTAAGCATATTTTAGGAAAATTTTTAATTATATTAAATCTGAATTTAATTTTTTGCAATAAACTATAAGGTGAACTTTCAGCCGTTGGAGATTCATTTTTACCATGTCGCCTATACAACAATAATGGTTCATCAATAAATTTAACTTTATAAAAAACTTCTGAAACAAAGCCAAGCCAAATGTCATGCATGGGAATTGATTTAGGAAATGGTATGGCCTTTCTCAAAACTTCTTTTCTAAATGCTAAACAACATCCTAAATAAGAATTTTTAGAAAGATTTGAAAAAAAACCTTTTTTTGAATTATTTAATTTAAAAAAAGAATCATTGATAACTTCAAGGTTGGCATTTACAACTTTGCAATTCGTCAATATTATATCATAATTCATTAAATAGTTCGCACAAATTTTAATCTTATTAGGAAGCCATACATCATCTTGATCCGACAGAAAAATAAAATCACCATTTGCCTGCTTTAATGCAAATTCGAAATTTAAAATTAAATTTTGAAAAGAATTTTGAAAAACCTTAATCCTTGAATCATTATATTCTGTTATTAATTTTAATGTTTGGTCCTGAGATCCATCATCACTAATAATGATCTCATCTTCATCTCCTAATTGTGAAAGAATAGAATCTAACTGTTCTTTTATATATTTTTCACCATTATAAGTGGCTACACATACTGAAATCATAATTTAAAATTTTTCTGAAAATCTAATAATTTTGAAAACACTACAATTGTTATTAAAATCATTGTCAAGCCAATAGGATTGTTTACATAGGGATTTGTCATAGATTGCAATATAATGAATACAACACTTAGCAAAAATGGCAATGCCAATTCCTTATATTTCTTATATTTTATATTGAAATACATTATAAAAATGTGAATAAAAAGACCGGCCCAAAAACTTATACCAATTAATCCCTGCTTATGAAAAATTTCTAAAAATGATAATTCCATATGTACTTTTCTAATTGGCACCCCTACACCAAATCCGTGCCCAATTAAAAAACTTATTGGGTCAATAGCTGAGATTACTTGTTCAATTTGCACATATCTTGCAGTATCTGAATCTGATTTATCTCCTAATGTTTCAAATAATATTGGTACTAAAATTATAATAGCAAATAACCCTATTAATGATACGGCCCACTTTAATAAAATATTTTTGCTAATAAAAAAAACATAATAAATTAATATTATTAAGGTAAACAAAATGAATCCTCTTGTAAGAGTAAGTACTATACTGCTAAATAAAAGTAAAAGTACCAAAAAATTAAATTTCCCTTTACTAAGAAGAAAAAAGAAAAAGCCAACACATAAATACAAAAATCCTTTGTAGAAAAACAGAGTTTCATTTCTAAACATAACTTCCCCAATTTCACTTTGTTTTCCATAAAAGGACAAAAAATCCAGTTTACCAGTCACTAATAATAATATAACGAGAAGATAGACTAGTGCTAATATAACAGAACCTACTTTTATAATTTTATTAATTTTATTAATATCATCAATACTTTTTATTGCTAAAGAGAAAAAAGGTAGAATGTAAAAAAAACTTAAAGGTTTAAAGTCTTCTAAAATGGCCGATATAGGTGCATGATTAAGAAAACCAATGAAGATACTTAGTAAGCAGCAAATAGTGAATGATGTTATAATAATAACTACATTTTTTTTAATGGATTTCCCAAAAAAGTAGAATATTAACGATAGACAAACAGCAATAAAATATAAAAACATTCTAAGTGTCAATGGCCCCAATTCAGAATAATGACCACTTCCTCCTATTACCAATTCAAAAAATATTGGAATAAATAGCAACTTCAGCATAAAGTTTAAAGTGAAATTACTTCTTTTAAGCATTGAATTTTTAATTGTTTTTACTGTCATTGTGAATTAAAAAAAACTTTTAAAGTAGTTTTATAATATGACTTATTTTTATATTTAACTTGTTTTAACACTCTAAAAAGTAATCGTAATTTAAATATTAACAGACTTACTATTCCTTCCTCTTTTATAAAAAGGGATTCCGCATTTAATAGTTGTTTATACCTAGTAAACGAAATGTTTTTTTCAAAATCCCCAAATACAGATAAATCTTGTTGAATATAACTCTCCAGCAGCCATACGTTTTTTTTCCTTTTATGAATTTCTCTAAAATACCAATGGTCTAGCATATCTAGTGGGTAATCAGTATTAAAACCATTAATGGAACTCATAAAGGTTACACTTAATAATGTTCCTGAATTTATACCGCTAATTGGTAAAGTGATTATGCCTGAATCCGTTTTAACAGGCTTACAAATTCCTCCCAAACGCATTTTTGTTGGGGCAATTTCCTTTCCATCATTCACTGAAATGACTACTGGTATAACAGAGACCACATTTTCCGAAAGTGTACTTACATCTAATTTTATAATTCCATTTATGTACTCTTTTGTAAAAGTTGTATCCTGATCTAATAGCAACAACCAATTTTTATTACTTAAAAATGCTTTTTCAAGTGCTAAATTATAAGCGTAACTCAACCCAGGATTTGAGCCATCATGATAGTATACAATATCGAATTTATTAAAAGCAAAACTATCTTCATTATACTGCCTCAAAGGACTATTATCAAACACCATTAGAGAAATTCTATCCTCTATGGCATCATTTAACGTTTGTATTGTTATTGAATCTTCAAGTCGTGTTTTATATAAAACTATAACTACAAATATTTTTTGAAAATTCATTTATCTACTTTAAATACATTTATTAGTTAAAAATTTTACAGGACACTTTTTAAAATTTCGCAGTATTTCAAACCAAAATCTTTGGTTCTGTTATCTAAAATTGTTCTCAATTCTTCTACGCTTAAAGTTTTTACAGAACGTTTATTAATAATATCTTCCATTTTAGCAGCTAATTCTACGGCGTTGGTTGGATCAAAATAAATTCCAAATTGAGGTGCCTGTTCTATATGTACAGGTATATTAGATAATAAAATTGTTTTTCCAACAGTTTTAGCTTCTTCTACTGTAGAACTCCATCCTTCAAAATAAGATGGATTTATTACACAGTTAGCTGCTAAAATTAACTTAATCACATCACCATAAGGTATTAATCCTAAAAATAAAATGTTTTTTTCTAAAGAATTGTTGCTAACATACTTTAGTAAATCTGCAACGTGATTATTACCATTTCTATAATCGCTCATTAAGCCCGATGTCACAATTAAAGGGTCTAAACCTTTATCTTTTAATATTTTTAAAGCCTCAAAAACTATTAGATGATTTTTATGAGACCAAAATTGATTTGGAACATAAAAAAAGAATCTATCAATATTATAAGTTGATTTAACTTTTTCATTTTCATCGTTTTCTAATAAAAATTCAAGACTTTTATCAGGTTGAGAAACAAAATTTAAAACGTTTACCTTCTCTTGATATTTTAAATGATTTATTTTAAAATCGTCAAAAGCCGCATAACTGCTTAAAACAATTGCGTCGCTTTTTTTTATCAAGTTTTCATGAAGTTTCTCCGTTGCTTTAAGTTGTCCTTCTGTCCATAAGTTTGGATAATGGACATATTGAAAATCGGGTATCCAGTTTAAAGTTTTAAATTTTTTGCTTGGGAACACAAAATTTGAATGAGAGACAACCTCTATGTTATGTTTTTTTAATAATTTATAGGTTATAATATCATAATCAAAAAAACGACCACTTACTTTACTTATAAACCAGAGAGGAGATTTTCTTTTTAAAATTGAAGTTTTAACAATCTTAGCATAGGGAGAAAACATATTAATATATTCATCGCTAATATCACTTGATACAAACAATGTTATTTCAATATTATCTTTTTGAAAACTGTGGACAGCGTAAAATAAATTTTTTAAATAATTAATGCCTCCTTTGTAATCTAACGGAAAATTTAATAAAAATCCAACTTTAATCATTATGTAACGATTTAAAAAAATTAACGTAATCTTTCAATCCTTCTTTTACTATAACATCAGGATGCCAGCCTAAGGCTTTTCCCTTTTCAACATTAGCCCAAAAATGCAATGGATCACCTTCTTTAATCGCACCATTAAATTTTACACTAACTGGCTTTTCCATGTAATCACACAGATAAGTTATAATATCTTTTATAGACATTTCGATTCCAGATCCACCATTAATAATTTCAAATCCTTTAAGATTTTCTGAAAATTTAAACAATAAAGACGCAGCATCAGAAACATGGATCCAATCTCGTGTTTCATTACCCGTTCCAAAAAAAACTACTTCATCTAATTTACTAATTTTTTTGCATGCATCCCATAAAAGCTGCTTTTGCAGACCGCTGCCATAAATTGAAAAATATCTAATAATTCCAATATCAATTTTAAAATTATGATGATATGATAAGCAAATTTCTTCTGCAATTTTTTTATGAAATCCATAAGGTGATACAGGTGTTGAAACCATATTTTCAGAAATCTGAACATGACCTAAATTACCCTGGACCGCAGGGCTGGAAGGGTAAATGAATTTGCAGTTTGTATTTTGCAATCTAATATACTCTAGTATTGCAAGCGTACTCTGCACACTTTTTTGGAAATCTTCATATGGGTTTTCCCAAGAAAAACCAACAGAACCACTTCCTCCACAATGAACAATTACATCAAATTTTTTATTAATATTTAATAATGCTTCAAATGTTATTGTTGTTTCATGCCAATCATCTATTCCCCAATTAGAGTATTCTTCTCTATCCCATTTACCATGTCCAATTCCAGCAACATAATTTCCTTGTTTTTTAAATTCTTTGGCAACATTTCTACCTAAAAACCCATAGGTTCCAGTTATTAATATGTTCATTTTTTTTTATTTAAACTAAATATTTAGAGAACTTATCTAATAAAATGAGAAACTCTACAAACTAATTTTATAAATGTCCTAATTGTGATGATGCAGAATAGTGAGCCAATGGTGCATCTCCACTGTTTGCTTTTATATATTTTAAATACTCTTGCTCATCCAAATATATAGAATTACTTGTTGAAACTTCTTTTTCCCATTTATTACTTTCAAAATTAAAAGTCTTGATTACTTTAGCAGGATTGCCTACTACCATACTAAAAGGAGGTATGTCTTTTGTGACCAATGTATTGGCACCCACAATGGATCCATGTCCTATTTTGACATTACCAATTACACTAACATTATTACCAAACCAGCTATTTGTTCCAACAAAAATACTTTTTTCAAGTCCAATTCCTGAAACTGCATAAGGTACTAAAGGATTGTCAAATATTTTATCTGCACATATCAGAGAGCAATTATTCCCAAAAATACAATAGTCACTTATGTAAACTGATTTACCAACAGTTATAAAATTATCTCTCCCAATATATACGCTACTACCTATAGTTAGTTGAATATCATTATTTTTTCTATTATTGATCGTGAACAGACTATTTTCTCCTATTGTACAATTGTCTTTAATAATAATATTTTTAAGACCAAAAAACTGAACATTGGAACCTAAAAATATTTTTCTCGAAATACTTTTTGTTCTCAACAACTTCCATTTTCCTATCAGTTTTAATATGAAAACTTTAATTACCATAATATCTCTTTTTATGATTAATATAACTAATCGGTATAAGCTCTGTTAATGATTTCAAATAATCCTCAACAACAGGCTCTTTTAATAGTATGTCTATATCCTTTTTTACCCATTTATTGAAATCAGGAATTGTTGGTGTAAAAGATGTGAAAGACCAATTGCATTGTTGTCCTAAATAATATGCTAAATAAGCTTTGTAAATATTTGAAGTAATATTGTTAGTGCTTATATTATTAATAAAAAACACAATGTCCTCTTTATTTTTAGGGACATAAGCAAATTCAAGTTTTGAATAATATACATTCGAACACACACAAACAAGTTTATTTGAAATAACTGATTCTATACCAAAAGTAGAAGAATAACAAATAACCGCATCTGCTTTTTCTAAAAGAGCATAAGAGTTTACTTTATCATGACAGGTTACAAACTGAATTCTTTCATTATTATCAAATTTTTCTGCTAACAATGTTTTAAAATCAGTACTTGATTTTCCCCACCAATGCCTTTCATCAGGATGCTGTCGAACTGTTATCATTAAATCTGAATTCTCTAACACTAATCTAACTGTTTCAAATAACCACTCATTATAACTTTTAAAAACTGATCCTATATTTAAAGCTGCAGAATCCCAGGGAGAGTTTAATGGCATCAATATACCCACTTTATCAAAATGCAAACTATCTTCAAAAGATTGATATTGGCTATTTAGTTTATTTGTACCATTTTTTCTTTTTTCTAATTCTTCTTTTGCAGAAATAATTGAAAAATTCATTTCTTCAGTATTAGCTTCTATTAAACCAAATGATATAGGTATGTCTGCGAGCTGAGCTGCTATTCCTTTATAAGTAGTAAGTAAAAGACCTACACCGGAGTCAAAAGTAAAAAATGATAAATCATTTGCTTTTAATAGATATTGAAAAAGCCCTGAGTTTGCATAAATACCTCCTGGAAAAATGAATGTTTTAGACGAATGATAACTCACACATGATTTTACTGTAGAAAAATTAGCCAGATATTTTTTTTCGTTTATTTGTACTAACTCTCTAAAAGGCTCTGAGTCATCTTCACCTCTATTTTTATGTACTGCATTGGCAAAAGCAAGTTTTCTAATTGCCATTAATTCAATTTCGCAAATAACATAATTAGAAGAATACTTACTTAAATATTCAAATTTAACACCTCTTTTTTTTAATAAATTCAAAGAGGATCCAATTAATTTTATTTGAAGTTTATGATTTATTTTATTTTCAAAAACAAAATCGTCAATGAGATATAATACATTGTTTGTTCTAGAGACCATCAACCCAATTACTATAGAGAACCAAGGTGTTGCTGTAAATAGCCATGGAGATAATATAAAAAGGTATTCATTAGCATCTTCATTTTTAAGATCTCTGCTAAATTTAGACCTTTTTAAAAAAACAATAAATTTAAAAAAACTTAATATGAATTTTAATCTAAATTTAAATAGATTTATTTTGGATACTGGCATATTTTTGTTTAAAAATTAATAAAACTAAAGTTGTTAGAATTAGAAAACAACTGATTGATAAGATGCTTTTATAAGCAATAAAAAGGTGTGATGAGGATGCAAAAAAATATATAATAATAATTAAGAAACATAGAACTACGGCCTTTAAATCATAATTTATTTTAATATGTTTTCGGGAAAAATAAACTGTCATACAAAAATTAACAAAAAAAGCAATTCCCATGGCAACTAAAACACCATTCAGTACATAGAATTGCACTAAATAATTGCTGAATATTACATTAACCATAGAAGTAATGAGAGTTATAAGAAGCACGATATTTGTCTTCATCTTATAAAATAAAATTGTTCCTTCTACTACTGAAAAATTATTTAGCAAATTAATTATTAATGAATATTTAGTAATAGTTATAATTGATAGATATTTGACTGGAAAAAGAAGAGGAAAAAAAAAATCCATTAAAAAAATTAAACTTCCAATAATCCATATTAAACCTAATTTAAAAATATAATCAAATTTTTGTGATTTAGATTGTAATTCATCATCCGTAGCTGCAGAATACAAAATAGGCTGTACAGCTTTAGTAATGGCAACAGTTATAAGAGTTGGAATAGATGCAATTTGCTGAGCTAATGAAAAAAAACCAATTTCACTTAAAGAAACATACTTTTGAAGTATAATAACACTATATTTTGAAGCGAAAAAAAAAGCCAAATAACTAATAAAAATAGGGAAAGCGAAACGTACTGTTTCAACTATATCTTTTAAATTTACATTGATACGGAATTTTAATTTAAAAATGACAATAAACCAAACTATAAGATTTCCTACGATAAAAGAAAATAAAATCGACAATAAATTAATTTTAAAAAAAATAAAGCTTATCAAAATAAGTAGAGAAACAGTACTTACCGTTAAGATTTGAAAAAAAACAAATTGACTAACTTTATTTTCCAACCTTAAGTAAACGTAATATAACCCTGGTAAGAATGTTATAAATGCCATAAGAGGAGAATAATAAACTAATCTTGAATCACTCACGGAAGGTGACAATTGATTAATAATAAAGCTTTTAAAGAGAATATATATTATGATTAAACAAAATGAAAACACAATATGAAACAATATAACATTCCATGTATATTTTTTTTCCTGATTCTCTGCTTTTTTTAAAAAATAAATACGCCCAAAGGCAGAAATAATTCCAAATTGAAAAATGTATGTAAATAAAACTAAATTATTATTTAATATATTGAAAACGCCATATTCGTCTGGATTTAAAAATTGCAGATATAACGGTATGAATAAGAAAGCGGTTACTCCTGTAACAATAAAATCTCCAATACCATAAAGAAATATATTTTTAAATAATTTTAAATTAAGCATAATTAAATCTACCTTGTGTAATGTATTTGTAAAAAAATTTCCATATCATAAACAAATAAGATTTTTATTATTCATTTAAAATTGACTCACATAATTTCCAGTCAAGCATTGTATCAATATCCACACTATCTCTTTCACTCATAATATATTTGACTGTTTTTTTGAATGTGTCTATTTTGCCCTTCTTAAGAGATTCTATATTTATTATATATAATGCACCATTTAACTCCCAAACTTGAGGACAGTCTTGTCTTCTTGTAAATTTAGATTCTTTTGATTTTGATAGAAACCCATTTTCATTTTCCTCATAAAGCACATAATAAGGATTTGATTTTGTTTCTTTTACTGAAACTACCATATCGACATCATCTGAGTATAATTTCATTGCTTCATTTATGTGAGTACTTGTTCTAAAAGGAGAAGTTGGTTGCATCAAAATCAAAGTATCAGCAAAATATCCTTGTTTTTCATAAAAATCAATTGCGTGTAATAAAACCTCATATGACCCAGCATTATCAGTAGCTAGATTTTCAGGACGAAGAAAAGGAACTTTTAGGCCTGTAGTTTTTTCAACAACCTCTTTTATTTCCTGACTATCAGTTGTAACGCAAATTACAGTATCCTCAAAAATATTTCTGGCAGCATCAATTGCATAATTTATTAAAGGTTTTCCATTAAGAAGTTTAATGTTTTTTTTTGGAACTCCTTTACTTCCTCCCCTTGCAGGAATTATGATTAACGGTTTCATCTTTTAAAATTTGATATTTTTGACATCAATATGTGCCTTTTCAAAATCTTCATGTTTTCCAACATCTAACCAATACCCAGAAAATGGAAAAGAAATTACTTTTAATTCATTTTTTATCAATTCTTCCATTAAGTCGGTTGCATTAAAAAAAGTATCAGTCGGTATATAACGCAACATTTCCTTTCTCATCAAATAAATCCCTCCATTAGAATAATAGGTATAGGTTGGCTTTTCTTTAAAACTTTTTACCAAGCCTTTAGTTGTTTCTAAAACAGCATAGGGTATACTCACCTGATAAGGAATGGTTAAAACGGCTAAATCTGCATCTTGTTTAATAAATTCAAGAAAAAATTGTTCGTAATCAATATTGGTTAATAAATCTGAATTAGTTACAAGAATATAATCGTGTTCAAAATTTTTTATCTGAGATATCGCTCCAATAGTACCTAATGGCTCATTTTCCCAAACATACTCAATTTTAATATTCTTTTCTTTTCCTGTGCCGAAATGATTTTCAATTTGTTCTCCCAAATACTTTACCGAAACCCAAAAATCATCAATACCAAATAAAGCCAAGCGATCCAAATTATGCTCCATGATTGCCTTTTCACCTACTTTTAACAGTGGCTTGGGCATCGTATCTGTTAAAGGCTGCAACCGTTGTCCTCTACCTCCAGCCATAATTACTGCGTCTATAGGCAAATAAGATCTTGTTTTTCTAAAATTGATAACATTAACGACCTGATTATCTTCATTAACTACAGGCACAACTCTAAAGTCGCCTTCGCGATACTCAATAATTTTTTCGAGATTATTTTCTCCTTTTTTTATATATCTCGGATTCTTTTGAATAATATCATTAACATCACTGTCAATAGAGAAGCCTTTAAGTAACCCACGTCTAACATCACCATCTGTAAGTGCTCCGATTAATTTATCATCCTGATCTACAACAAAAAGAATTGCATCTGGAGATAGCTCATTAAACTTAAAAAGTGCCTCTTTCACTTTAGATCCAGAAAGAATCAAATGATCTTTATATATTCTCATAATCTTTTTTAACAATTTTAATTATATTATCTGAGACATTTTCTTTGTAGTAAATATTTTCTCCTTTAAAATTTCCTTTCGTCAAAATTTCATTTACTGCTGATATAATCTCTGATTGATCAAAATTACAATTTACAACATTCTTGCTTTGTGCTCTTCCCTTTTGTCTGTCTCCCACATTCACAACATATTTACAAAAGGACGCTGCTTCTAGTATACCACTGGAAGTATTTCCGATTAATATCTTGGCGTAGTGCATTGCTGAAAAATAATTTATCTTTCCAAAATTTTCAATTAATAAAAAACGATTCGGAAAGTCATTTTTTAGTTGTATAATTGCTTCCCTATATATAGATCCCTGAGTATCTGCATTTGGCATTGTAATGATCATAAATATTCTTTCTGAAATTATACTCAAAGCATCTTTCATCATTTTTGCATAATGAGAATTCTCATTTACAGACATAGTTTCCGGATGGAAAGTAATTAATGCAAAATCTTCATCAGGAATATTGTATTCATCAAAAAATATTTTTTTTTCAATCGGTTTAAACTCTTTAATATTATTTAAACTTAAAGAACCGACAGAAAAAACTCCTTTTGAAGAACCGGTCATTTCAATTACTTTATCCTTGAAAGCTTCAGTTGCAGTAAAATGTAAATCTGAGGCTAAAGTAATTTGATGTCTATAAATATTATCTATCGCCCCTAATGTGGTTTCTCCTCCATGAAGATGAGCAAATTTTACACCAAAAGGTATCCCGGCCTGTATAGCCGCACTCATTTCAAATCTGTCACCTAAACAAAATACTAAATCATATGTGTTTTGCTCCCAAAAATCTGCAAACTTCAATACGGTAAGACCATAAGATGAAGAAATAGATTCTTGGTCATCATTTGAAATTAAGGATGAAATTTTGTGTATACATTTATAATTATCATTCTCTATGTTGTTAATGGTATATCCGTGGCTTCTAGATAAATGTGTTCCAAACGCGATAATTTCTATTTCAAAAAAATTATCATTTTTTATTTTCTCCAGTAAAGGAAAGTATATTCCATAATCAGCTCTCGAGCTTGTTAATACTCCTACTTTCATTAAATATCCGATGCTAATAGTATATCAAATTCATTTTTATCAACCAGGATTCTTTTCCCAATTACATTTTCCCATTCCATAGGAGATATCCCATGACCTGGTCTTAATGAAATAATATCATCTTCTGCAATTATATTACCTTTTGTTAATTTTTTATTGACATGAATACTTTTTCTTGCAATTGCAATATTTTTTGTTTCACTTTCACTTGGTTTCTTTTCACCTGTTCCTTCCATTGCCAATTCTATGTTACGTATTGAATTAACCATAGCTTTTAGCTCATCTGGTTCTAGTGAAGCCAGATGGTCAGGTCCTGGCATTGATCTGTCTAAAGTAAAATGCTTTTCAATTATTTTTGCTCCCATGGCAACAGCTGCAATTGGCACCTCAATGCCTAATGTATGATCTGAATATCCTATTTCAACACCAAATATTTTTTTAATATTCAACATTGCTTTCAGGTTAACATCTTTCATAGGAGTTGGATATTCGGTATTACAATGTAAAATTGAAATCTTATTTTTTTCCAAACCAAATTTAATTAAAACATCTAATGCTTGTTTTATATCAAATTCGGAACACATTCCCGTAGACATAATAACTGGTTTGCCAATCAGAGCAATCTCTCTTAAATAAGGATAATTAGTTATCTCTCCACTTGGTATTTTAAAAAAAGATAAGCCTAGTTCATTTAGATATTTTACTCCCTCTACATCAAATGCTGTTGAAAAAAAATTTATATTTCTTTGCATACAATAAGACATCAATTCTAAATGATTTTCATGACTTAATTCAAGATTCTTCAACATTTTGTATTGAGAATCATCTCCATCATTTATATTGACGGTTTGATAATCCGCTTTTTTTGCATCTTTACTTACAAGATTATCAGCTTTAAAAGTCTGAAATTTTACGTAATCGACACCAGCTGTAACAGCTGCATCAATTAATTTTTTAGCGATTGTAATATCTCCATTGTGATTTACACCTGCTTCTGCAATTATAATAACTTTGCTCATAATTAAATAATTCTTGCAGGATTTCCCACTACTTTTTTCCCATTTGGAATATCATTTATTATAACCGATCCTGCACCAATTATAACATCACTACCAATTACGATTCCCTGTTTAACAACTGAATTTGCTCCAATAAATGTTCTGGCTCCAACATGGACATTTCCTGTTAAAACAGCACCCGGAGCAACATGGACACTATTTGAAATAATACATTCGTGTTCAATAATACAACCTGTATTTAAAATAACATTTTTTCCAATGCAGGCAAATGAATTCACGACCACCATCTTACCAACAAAAGTTCCATTTTCAATAACGGCCGTTTTTGAGATAGCCGCTGAATTATGAATCACTGTTTGTAAGGTCTTATTCTTGCTTTCAACCAAGTTAGCTATCTTATCTCTAATTGAATTATCACCAATACCTAAAATAAATGATGCATTTGTTGACCAACCGACAAAATCATCATCATTTTCAAAACCTAAATATTTTAAATTAAAAGGATTTTGAATCAGTTTTTTTTTATCTGCATAGCCCATAAAAATCATACTATTTTCTAAGGCAGTTTCTGCAACAACATAACCATGTCCGGAATAGCCAATAAGTATAACTTTTTTATCTGACACTGCTTGGTATATTAACAATTCTTTCTTCTAAAAATATTGCATTTTTTTGTTCGTCTTTTTGACAATGGGAATACATTGGTAACCGAAACATTAATTGCCAGATAGGCCTAGTCATAACATTATTATTATTTGTTTCTTTTAAAAACAAATCGCGTTCAATTTTATCGGATAATTCAACACACATTAACCAATAATTAGCTTTTGTATCTGGAGTTTCAGTTCTAAATTTAATACCATTAGTAGAGAAAAAAGTTTCATACTCAAGAGCCAACCTTCTTTTTTCATCCAGGAAATCATCTAATTGTTCTAATTGCGCGCAAGCTAAAGCGGCATTCAAATTTGGCATTCTAAAGTTATATCCCATTTCATCATGAACATATTCATAAGGATGTGGAATTTTGGCAGTTGTCGTCAAATATTTTCCTTTTTCTCCTAACTTCAAATCATTGGTAACAATTGCTCCTCCTCCGCCGCAGGTAACAATTTTATTTCCATTAAATGAAAAAGCTCCTAACTTACCAAAACTACCTGTTGGTTTTCCTTTGTACTGACTTCCTAAGGATTCAGCCGCGTCTTCTAAAACTGGAATTTTCCATGCGTTACAAATAGCAATTAACTCATCCAAATGGACAGGAAACCCAAATGTATGCATAGGTAAACAAGCACTTATTTTTTTTTGTGTTTTTTTATTATAACAACCATCTTCACGCAATTCTCCAAATTCCTCCAAAAAAACTGAAATAGCTTTTGGAGATAAACCCATAGTGTCCAGATCCACATCTAAAAACACTGGAGTTGCATTTTGATACGCAATAGCATTTGCAGTGGCTACAAAAGTAAGAGCCTGAGTCAAGACTTCATCTCCAGACTTTACACCAATTAGACGTAAAGCAACCTGAATTGCAGCTGTACCATTTACCACTGCTACAGCCTTTTGTGTTTGCGTAATATTTTGCATTGTTCCTTCAAACTGGTCAACATATGCACCAACAGAAGAAACAAAAGTAGAATCGATCGTTTCTAATAAATATTTTTTTTCATTTCCTCCAAAATGGGGAACGTGCAGAGGTATAAAATTTTCGGTTTTATATTGTTCTTTAATAAAAGATATTGCTGAATTAATAGCACTCATAATTACATTTTTGAATCTAAATACTTACCTGTTTCTTTATGACCAAAGTTAGGGATCATGGTATGAAACATATCGACAATTTCTTCTTTATTCCATCTTTTGTCGGTTTTCATTTTATTGATTTGAGCAGTAAAACTTTCCAATTTAAAATCATCAAAATTCGCGTCATTTTTAATAACTCCTAAATTTTCAAAACGTTCCATGTCCAAAATTTCATTATCGGTAAAAAACTCCTCAAAATCTTTTTCTCCTGTCGTATCACTTTCAGTAAATAAACACGGCCATTTTTTTTGTTTAATTAAATCCTCAACACTATCTCTTGCTTCGGCCTCTGTTTTACATAGATAAGGCTCATAACCAATTTCCGCTAGATATTTTATAGCTATATCTGCAAAAGAAATTAGATGTAAGCTTTCGCTTAATTTTGGAAAAAACACATCCCTGTTTTCTCCAAAAATGCAAGACATCAAGCAAAGTTCACCGGATTCTTTTGGTGTAACAAAATATCTTTTAATGTCATTTGGAGCAACGATTGGCTGTTTTTTTATAATACGCTGATTAAAACCGTGAAGAAGAGATCCATCTGAAAAAGCGACATTGGCAAAGCGAGCTGTAGAAATTTTAATCTGCTGACTTTTACGCATTAAGTACATCTCCATTATCCTCTTAGAAGCGCCCATCATATTTACAGGATTTGCCGCTTTATCTGTTGAGACACAAAAATACTTTTTAGTGCCGTTTTCAATTGATTGTTGTAATGTTTTTTCGGTATTAAAAACATTTACATCTATCATTCTCATTAATGTAAAAGGGTCTTTTTCACTTCTTACATGTTTCAGTGCGGATAAATTTAATACATAATCATATTTCCCATCAGATTCGATAAAAGCATCATATTCTATTGATCCGATATCTAAAGCAAAAGTTTGAAAATCGCCATCTATATAACCAAATGAACTTCTTAAATCCCTAACAAGTTCAACCATATTGTTTTCACTTATATCAACAACATGGAGCTTTAATGGATTTCGCTTAAAAATCTCTTTTGTTACTGCTTGTCCTATTGAACCTGCACCACCAATAACCAGAAACCTTGATTCACGAATATTCTTCTGTAATTCTCCTTCATAATGAGCTACATCATTTTTAAAAATCTCTTCTTTTCTACCAATTAAATTAAGAATGTCCATTATTGTGAATTTAAATATTGCTTTTAAACTTATTAGCAATTCGTTTCATAATCAAAAATACTACAGCAAAAAATCCAGCTAGAAATCCTCCCAATATAATTCCTTTAGCTTTTCCAAATCGTTCTTTTGTTAAAGGTAAAATTGGTCTGTCAATAACCTGAATTAAAGGAGTTTCTTTTCTTAAAGTAACTTTTGCCAATTCGGTTTGTTTAACCAATTCTGTTAAAATTGCAGTGTTAGCCTGAACATCAACTTGTCTTCTTGCAGAAGGTGCTCTTTTAACATTTAATGCCGGATTTAAATTAAACGTATTATCATTTGCAACAGCAACACCAGTAATAGCACCATTTAATTCATTACGAATTGAATCCGTTTGCTTTTCCAGAATATCCATGTTTATTCTAGCCTTCTTACTTTTAGTATCAACGTAAAACTCGCTGACCTCTTTCGCTAAACTTTCACAAAAATATTTAGCAAATAGTTCATTGGTAGAGGAAACTTCAATGGTTATGATAGAAACTTTCTTATCTTTTTGATCTACTAATAAACCACCTTTAGATATACTTTCATAAAATGAGCCTAAAATACTATCGTGAACCCGTGTGAATCCTTTTCGATTTTCTGGTAAAAACTGAATACCTTTTAGTTTTTCATTTTTGTCCCATGCTTTTCTCAATTCATTATTTTCAATATACATCTCAGCTAAGGAAATCTTTCGTCCATTTAAATTAATGGGAGATAAAAGTGTTTTTTCAACCATGGCTCGTGATTTAAATAGTTCTGTTAAGTTAGCTCCAGAAAAAATTCCTCCGCCACTTCCTCCCAAATCTAAACCTAAAGTGCTTGCTAAGCCTAACGCACTGCCGAGCCCTGCACCACCTTTTTCATCCTCCATCGCAAATGAAAGTTCAGCTTTATAAACTGGTTTTTTTATTAGAGAGTAACCTACTCCTAATAGTGCTCCAATAATACCCCACAAAACAATTATCTTCCATTTTGAAACTAAATAAGAATAATATTCTTTTGCTTTTAATATTAAATCTTTTAACGATATTTCGTCATTTTCAACATTAGTTATTTCCATTAAAATAAAACTATTTAAAAGCTGTTACAATTAGTAATGCTAAGCTAGTAATTACACTTCCAATACTAACCCATTCTCCAGTACTCATCTTTTTTGTTTCAGGTTTCTCCGGAACAACAATTTGTGAATCTGGTTCTACAGTTGGATATGACCTAAAAAATAAGAATGATTTTGTTACATCAGCTTTCCCGTTAGGATATATAATATACGCTTTTCTTTTCCAACCTTTATTATTTACTCCTCCAACTGCGTTTATATAATACTTAAATCCTTTTCCGCTTCTATATGGAATTTCTGAGATCAATAATACATTTCCTGTAACTTTTACTCCCTCATTATAGACAGCCACTTCAATTTCATCACCTGGAAATAAAGTAACATTGGAATAATGATTTTTATTTTTTTCTATTTTTTCCCAGTTAATGGGAATGGTAGAAAATTTTATGTCAGCCAATTTTTCTTTTAAAGAATCATTTTTAGAAAGATTTAAATCAATACTTTCTAATTTATCAATTTCTTCTTGTTTGATGGGTCTTTTTATTTTCATCCCCTCAATATTTGAAATAGAAGTTAATCCTCCGGCTCTCATCACCATATCATATACTTTTTCCTTTTTGTTAGCCAATACATATTTCCCAGGATATGCTACTGCACCAGAAATAGTAATCATTTGCGGCTTTTCGTAAATAGCAATTCTTCTAATATTTATAACATCAAATGGTTTTAAAAGAAAGTTTTTTATTTGCTCATTATTATCTGTTGTAATTTCCAACTGAACTAACTCTATACGTTTTGGATCTGAATCATTAATTACATCTGACTTTACCATCCTTGCAATTTCAACCCTTTTAGACGCAGAGCCGGTTAAGCCACCTACCTGTACAATCAAATCATTTAAGGTTAGATTTTCAAAGTAAGCATATACCCCTGGTTTTTTCACTTCTCCATCAATAGTAACTTTATATTCTTCTCTGAAATCCAAAATTGAATAGACCGTTACAATATCTTCCCTCTTTAACTCAATGTCTGCATTTGTATCACCTGATAAAGCAGCACTCAAATCAACGTTTACAATTTCTGTTGTTAAATCCGATTTTAGTCTTATGATTCTAGCTCTTTTACTATAGGCATCTTCTTTAAGTCCTTCAGCTCTTGTTATAAGATCGGACACTCTCATGCCTTCATTAAAGGAATAATAATCCGGTCTAAAAACTGCACCTTCAATTTTAATTCTATTTTCAAAACGATTTAAAATTTTTGTCACTCTAAAAACATCTCCTGATTGTGGAATATAAGTTGAAAAATCACTTTCATTTATATCATGAACTTTAAATTCTTTTCCTGTTTTTTGAGTAACATTTACCGAAGCAGTATATGCAAATTCATTAAATCCCGAAGCGAAATTCAATAAATCTGAAAAAGTTTCTCCATTTTTCATTTCAAAAATCCCTGCTCGTTTTACTTCTCCTTCTACAGTTACTCTCTGGCTATATGCAGGAATTCTAATGACGTCATTATCTTTTAAGCTAACATTATCTGATTGATCTCCTTTTACTAAAAATCTATAAATATCAATATTTTTAAAAACTTTATTGTTTCTGATTAATTCAATATTGCGATAACTTCCATTCTTTCCAGGACCACCTGCCAAATGCAAAGCATTATAAACAGTAGCCAAAGATGAAATTGAATAATTACCGGGTTGCTTTCCTCCAACTACAGTTATCTTTATAGTACGTATCTGGCTTAAGCTTATACTAACTTGAGATTGTCCTGACCGAACAGTACTGTAAACTTTTGCAATTGCAGCTTTAATTTTTTGCGTAGCAGCTTCAACAGACATTCCTGATACAGAAATTTGTCCTACATATTGAATTGTTATTTTCCCTTCAACACTTACTGGTATGTTTGCATTATATTCCTGAACCCCATAAACACTAACTTGCAATTCATCTCCAGGCCCTAAAATATAATTCATAGGAGTTGCTAATTTTAAATCCGGTTCAAAATTTAGAGTTGGATTATCAAACAGTTCTGAACCAAAAATTAATGAATTAGCAGAATCCTTAACTTTTTCGTTTATAATTTTAACTTGTTTTCTTTGAGATTCGGTTGATTTTTCTTGAATATTAGGTTTATTATTAGACTTACCGGAATATTCATTCAGTCTGGACTTTAATTTATCATATTCGCCCTGGCTCATTCCTTTGGATAATGCCATTGGTTCAACTTGCTCAATAGTCGTATTATTATTTTTTAATTGTGCACTGATTTTGGCTAAATCATCATCTGTCAAATAATCAACATTGATAGTACTTAAATCTTTAGACTTAAGTATATCCTGGGCTTGAACATGTAAAGAGGTTAATAAAAGAATAAGCAGAGTAAGAACGTATGTTATTTTTTTCATATTAAATATATTTGGTACAAATAAATCTATGAGTATTGTTTTTTATAGTAATCTTTGTAAGCCCCTGAAGTTACATTTTTTAGCCATTCTTCATTCTCAAGGTACCAATTAATCGTTTTTTCTAAACCTTCTTCAAATGTTACCGAAGGTTTCCAGCCAAGTTCTTTATTGATTTTTGATGCATCAATTGCATAACGCAAATCATGTCCAGGTCTGTCTTTTACGTATGTAATGAGCTCTTTAGAGGCACCTTCACTTCTACCTAATTTTTTATCCATAACTTGGCATAATAATTTCACCAAATCAATGTTTTTCCATTCATTAAACCCACCAATATTATATGTTTCATGGTTTTTACCTTCATGAAAAACTAGATCTATTGCAGCTGCATGATCTTCAACAAATAACCAATCTCTTGTATAATTCCCATCACCATAAACAGGTAACGGCTTATTATTTATAATATTATTTATAAAAAGAGGAATCAGTTTTTCAGGAAAATGATACGATCCATAATTATTTGAACAGTTTGTTAAAACATACGGTAATCCATAAGTTTCTCCATATGCCCTTACAAAATGATCAGAACTTGCTTTTGAAGCAGAATAAGGAGAATTAGGGTCGTAAGGAGTAGTTTCAGTAAATAATCCCTCTGCTCCTAAAGACCCATAAACTTCATCTGTACTGATATGATAAAATCTTTTATTATCGAAATTATCTTTCCATTGGTTTTTTGCAGCATTTAATAAATTCATTGTTCCTATTACATTTGTTTTAACAAATGCTAAAGGGTCCTCAATTGAACGGTCTACATGAGATTCTGCTGCCAAATGCAAAACTCCATCAAATTTATGAAGTGAAAAAAGTTCATTTATAAAGGTTTCATCTACAATATCTCCTTTTATAAAATTATAGTTAGGCTGATTTTCAATATCCTTAATATTTTCTAAATTCCCTGCATAGGTCAAAGCATCCAAATTATAAATTTGATATTTTGGGTATTTATTCACAAAACGTCTTACTACATGTGATCCGATAAAGCCTGCGCCTCCAGTTATAAGAATTTTTTTCATTTTTATCTTAATTTAATAATTCTGAATTTTGCTTTTCAAGCTCATTATATACATCTTTTACATCTTGAGAACTTTCTTTATGTAAAATCAAATTAGCAGTACTAGTATGTACAAATATGGTGTTAGTCAATCCTAAAAAAGTTGTATGATAGTCACATCCTATCACCATATTTCCATTTTTATCTATAGGATGCCCTTTTGAAACTAAATATTCATAAACAGATTCAAAAGATCCTAGATCTGACCAGGTAAATGATGCCGGAACAACTTTTATTTTTTTACTTCGCTCCATTACAGCATAATCAATACTGATCGATGGAATTTCTAAAGATAAATTTAAATCAAGAAAACCTGCATTACTTGATTCCCAAACTAATTTAGACTTTTCATAAACATCTGGCTGAAATTGTTTCAATTCGTCCAGTAAAACTCCTGCCTTGAAGCAAAACATACCACTGTTCCATAAAAAATTTCCTCTTGCAATAAACTCTTTTGCAGTAGTTTCATTTGGTTTTTCTCTAAATGAAATAACCTTATCCCCTTTTGATTCTATATAACCATACCCTGTTTCTGGTTTGGTTGGTATAATCCCAAATGTTACAATATGACCATCCTGCGCTTTTACTATAGCTTCATTTATTGCTTGATTGTAATTATCCATTTTATCAATAATATGATCAGATGGCGTGATGATTAATATATCTTCAGGATCAGAAGCAAATGCTGCAAAAGCAATAGCAGCGGCGGTATTTCTAGGGGTAGCTTCTACAATATTTATATATGAAGTTTGCGTTTTATCCATTACTTTACCACTCAAATGATGGTTATCAACATTTCCTACCACCATAACTTTATTTGCTAAATGACTATTTCTGTCTACAGTCATTTCAAATAAAGATTTCCCTTCAAATATCTCAAGGTATTGTTTTGGCTGGCTCTTACGAGATAATGGCCAAAGTCTGCTTCCAACTCCGCCGGTTAAAATTACATGTATAATTGAATTATTTTTTTCCATATTTTTTAAAAAAAATTTAAAAAAGAGTTTTTTAGTAACTATAATCTATTATCTGCTATTGTTCCTAAAACTCCTTTTACATCATATAATAAACTATTTGATTCTTGTAATTCTGAAAAATTAAGCTTTAAAAATTCTTTATGGGCAACACCCAATACAATGGCATCGAATTTTTCTTTTGGAATAGAGTCTGTTGTTTTCAATTTATATTCCTTTTTAACTTCTTCAATATTAGCCAAAGGATCATATATTGTAACAGCTATTCCGTATTCTTTCAATGCTCTAATAACATCTACAATTTTTGTATTTCGAACATCAGGGCAATTTTCTTTAAAGGTAATACCTAACATCAAAAGATTTGCACCATTGACTAAAATTCCTTTTTTGATCATTAACTTTACTACTTGAGAAGCAACATATTCTCCCATACTGTCATTTAAACGTCGACCTGCTAATATTATTTCGGGATGATATCCAAATTCCTGTGCTCTTTGTGCTAAATAATAAGGATCAACGCCAATACAATGACCTCCAACCAATCCAGGTTTAAAGGGCAAAAAATTCCATTTTGTGGCTGCTGCTGCTAATACTTCCTGCGTATCAATATTCATCAAGTTAAATATTTTCGCTAATTCATTCACAAAAGCAATGTTAATATCACGCTGAGAATTTTCTATAACCTTGGCTGCCTCAGCCACCTTTATTGATGGGGCTAAATAAGTTCCTGCAGTAATTACAGATTTATATAATTCGTCAACTTTTAAACCAATTTCAGGAGTAGATCCTGAAGTTACTTTTAAAATTTTTTCTACAGTATGCTCTTTATCTCCCGGATTAATTCTTTCTGGGGAGTATCCCGCAAAAAAATCTTCATTAAATATCAATCCTGAAACTCTTTCTAAAACCGGAATGCATTGTTCCTCAGTCACACCTGGATATACTGTAGATTCGTAAATTACAATATCTCCTTTTTTCAAAATCTTGCCTACTGATTCGCTAGACTTGTATAATGGATTTAGATCTGGGCGATTATTTTTATCAACCGGAGTAGGAACCGTAATTATGAAGTAATTGCAATTAGCAATATCGTTTAAAGATGTCGTGCAGTATAAACCAACTTTCCCTTCATTATTATCAACTAAGACATTTTGCAAAGCAGCATCATCGATTTCTAATGTGGTGTCTGTTCCGGATTTTAAGGAACTTACTCTCGATTGGTTAATATCAAAACCTACCACAGGATATTTGGTCGCAAATAACCTCGCCAAAGGTAGTCCTACATATCCTAAGCCAATAACTGCTATTTTTATATCTTTATTCAATTTATGCTCATTTTTTAAATTCAGTCATTAAAAATCACGGCTTCGCCTCTCTCTGTCACATGCATTGACACAGATAGCTGTAGATTCATTTTTGGCAAATATAACACATTAAGTCAATAAATTCAATACACTTTCCTACAGAACTTAAAAAGAAAATTCTTAAAAGTTACAAATCATTACCAAACCTTTATAAATCAGACTTAAAGGAAATTACTTACAAAAAAAAAATAAAGAATAAAAAAACACTAAACAAGTGATTTTTTATTCTTTATCAAATCAAAAATACAAAAATTATTATTTGTATTTAATTTTTAAAACACATCCGAGAGATTCTAAAACCAAAATATAGTGTGTATTTGAAACTTCCTGAACAATTGCATCCTGATTGCTAAAAGCCCCAGAATCTAATTTTATTCTATCTCCAACCTGCATTGGTGTTACTGAAATCTCACTAACATTTGAAGCCTTGAGATTCTTTTTTATAATATCAATTTCTTCATCTCTAACAATGGCAGGTTTACCTAGCCAAAACAAATAACGAACAATACCTGCTATCTGAAAAAC
>Ga0307406_10000097_pt1 | contig 49816 bp, 44 predicted proteins | sample 322Cmetagenome_3_FD_203706 | JGI IMG/M metagenome (GOLD analysis project Ga0307406, IMG submission 203706) | Maize rhizosphere microbial communities from greenhouse at UC Davis, California, United States - 322HYB-C-2 | ecosystem: Host-associated > Plants > Roots > Rhizosphere > Soil | place...
CAGTTTTTACCGGAGGAGAACCATTGTCTCAGGTTTGGCTGTTTTGGGTTGCCCCTATCCTGGGTGCGATTGTTGCCGGATTTATTTATAAAACCTTACTTCAAAATCACGAGGAAGCATAAAATCATATTCTAAAAACATTAATAATCATTAATACATTTATCTATGGGCTTTTTATATTTTTTACTTATCGGAGCTATTTCTGGCTGGCTGGCCGGACAATTATGGAAAGGCGGAGGATTTGGTATTATTGGTAATATCGTTGTTGGTATTATTGGCGGAATCTTTGGCGGATGGCTGGCAGCAAAATTTGGTATCGGTGGCGGCGGGCTGCTTTGGCAAATTATTATAGCCGCTGGAGGTGCATGGATTTTATTATTTATTATCAGTCTGATAAGAAAATAAACCCTGGATAAAATACATAAATCATCTAAGAGAAAAGCGAAGTTAGAATTTCGCTTTTCTCTTTTTTATTTTTTATTTTTTAATATATTCAGTTTACGTACCTATTGTTAAATAATTACACATTTAACATTCTATTTTTATTAGATTCATTAATTTATTTAAATTTGACATAATACATTATTGAATCATGAATGAAATAATTACATATTTTAGTACAATACCTTCTTCGCATCGGAGTTTAATCCTTGTTGGAGGAATAACAATCTTTTGGCTGATTGAAAGTACATTTCCATTATTTCAAATGAAATACAAAAAATGGAATCATGCTGGAATTAATTTCTTTTTTACCCTAACTACAATTATTGTCAATTTTATACTTGCCTTTATTTTAATAAAAACTGCCGCATGGACAACTGAAAATCAATTTGGAATTCTAAATTGGCTGTCAAAAATTCCGATATGGCTATATACAATAACAGGTTTGCTCCTACTCGATCTAATTGGTGCTTATCTGGCTCATTTAGTAGAGCATAAAGTAAAATTTCTATGGCGATTTCATATCATTCACCATACTGATACCTGGATAGATACAACAAGTGCCAACAGACATCATCCTGGCGAAAGTGTCATACGCTTCATATTTACAACTCTCGGAGTTTTACTCGTAGGAAGCCCAATGTGGATGGTTTTCCTCTACCAATCCTTATCTGTTATTGCGTCTCAGTTTAATCATGCTAATATTTCTCTTCCAGATAAGCTTGATCTCTTTTTGAGCTATTTTATAGTTTCACCCAATATGCATAAAGTTCACCATCATTATGTTTTACCTTATACAGACAGTAATTATGGTAATATTTTTTCTATTTGGGACCGTCTTTTTGGCACTTTTACATCACTGCCCAAAGAAGAGTTAATTTATGGCGTAGATACGCATATGTTGCCAGAAGAAAATAATAAATTAAAGAATTTGCTAAATATTCCGTTTCAAAAATCACGATCTGCAAAAAACAATCAAAATCATTAAAAAAAATATCTATGAGCGTACCAACTAATTATTTTTTTTATTAATATTGATATATAAATTGAAAATCAATCTATTAATCATTAACACCTATTTTTGAATTAATTTTCACGAGATGAAAAAGAGTAACCGCAAAGAATTGAATTGGGAACAAACGGAAAAACTTGTTTCTCTGGCTTTAGAAGAAAGAAATCCATTTGAAATTATAAAAAAAGAATTTGGATTGGCAGAAAAAGAAGTATTGGAAATTTTGAAGAAGAAAATGCCACTTGAAAAATTTGAAATGTGGAAAAAGAAAGCTCTTGCAAATAAACCGAAACCAAAACCTGTTAAGATTGATGATTTTGACGAAGATTTGGATGGAAAATATTATATAAAAAATAAATTAGACTAAAATAAGGCTCCTGAAATTCAGGAGTTTTTTTATTTTTATAAGTTTTCTAACAATTCTGTAACTTTTTTACCCTTTGCGTGTCATATACGAATAACTAAATACAAACAAATGAAAAAAATAATTTACACTTTAGCACTTGCTGTAACATTCTGGAGCTGTAAAACCGGAACTACTTCCGGAGCTGCAAAAAACAAGACAGTAGACGTTAATATTAATCTTGTTGATGTAAAAGACGATAAAGTTCTGGTAACAGTAACTCCTCCGGCTATCAAAACAGACGAAGTTATTTACAGTATTCCTAAAACTGTACCTGGAACTTATTCTACAGATAACTACGGTAAATATTCTGATGATTTTAAGGCGTATGATGCTAAAGGAAATGCATTGGCAGTAAAAAGAATTGACGATAATTCATGGTCAATCTCAAATGCTAAAACATTACAAAAAGTAACTTATTTGGTTGGTGATACATTTGATACAGAAAAAGGAACTGGTTTTGGAAATGATGATGTTTTTTCACCAGCAGGTACAAACATCAATGCAGGAGTTAATTTTATGGTAAACACTCATGGTTTTGTAGGTTATTTTCAGGATAAGCTAGATGCTCCGTACAAAGTTACCATTACACATCCTGAAACACTTTGGGGTGCTACTTCAATGACAGATGAAGATGCCAGCAAAACAAGCGATGTTTTCTCAACACCACGTTACGCAGTTTTGGTTGAAAATCCTATTATGTATTCAAAACCGGATTATACAACCTTTAACGTAAACGGAATGGATATATTGATTGCTGTGTATTCTCCTAACGGAAAATTTACTGCAGAAAGTATAACACCGGAAATGAAAACAATGATGACAGCGCAAAAGAACTTTTTAGGAAAAGTAAATGCGACTAAAAAATATACTGTTTTATTGTACTTATCAAGTATGGCAAAAGATGATGCACATGGTTTCGGAGCTTTAGAGCACCCAACAGCGACAACGGTTGTTTTACCTGAATCTATGCCGAAAGAAAAATTGGTTGAATCAATGAAAGATGTGGTTTCTCACGAGTTTTTCCACATTGTAACTCCGTTAACTATTCACTCAAAAGAAATCCAGTACTTTGATTACAATGCGCCAAAAATGTCTGAGCATTTATGGATGTATGAGGGAGTAACGGAATATTTTGCAAACCTTTTCCAAATTAATCAGGGATTAATTGACGAAGCTGAATTTTACACTCGTATTGCTGATAAAATCGAACAGGCAAAAGGTTTAAACGATACTATGTCGTTTACTTTAATGAGTAAAAATGTATTAGAGCAACCTTATAAAGATCAGTACTTAAATGTATATCAAAAAGGGGCATTAATCGGAATGTGTATTGATATTATCATTAGAGAAAAAAGCAACGGAGAAAGAGGAATTCTTGATTTGATGCATAAATTATCTACTGAATATGGTGTTGAAAAACCATTTAATGATAACGAACTTTTTGCAAAAATTACTGAATTGACTTATCCTGAAGTTGGTGAGTTTTTAAACAAATACGTTGCCGGAACTACTCCAATTCCTTACGATTTCTATTTAGCTAAAGTTGGTGTAACCAAAGCAGCTGAAAAAGTTCCTGGATCAATTTTTATTAAAGGACAGACTCCATATATTGGTGTTGATAAAGCAACTAAAGCTATAAGTGTTCGCAAGGAGATTGATTTAAATGTGTTTTTTACGAATTTAAATCTTAAGGCTGGTGACGGTATTGTTAGTATAAATGGCAAAGCTTACAACTTAGACAATATCTATGACTTAATCACAGAAAGCGAAAACTGGAAAGATAACGATCCAATTACGCTTCAAATAAAACGCGATGGTAAAGAACAAACCATAAAAGGAACTGTAAAAATACCATTTGAAGAAAAAGAAACTTTTAAAGCAACAGATGCTTCAAAAGAGAAACTTAAAACTGCATGGTTGAAAGGGTAATATTTCTTTTATTGATAGTATAAAAAAAACCGACAATCTCACTTGTCGGTTTTTTTGTTTGTCATCCTGAGGAACGAAGGATCACATAAGAAACTCCGCAAAGAATGTCGACAATCTTTGTCGATTAACTTGTGTGATCCTTCGTTCCTCAGGATGACAAACTGTGTTATTTCTTAACCGGAAACTTCCAGTCAAATTCATCTTTATCATTGATAATGGCTCCTACTTCAAACTTAACAACCTCATCAAATTCGGTTTGCAGGATAAACCAATTGTCTTCGTTGAAATAATTCTCAAAAGTATCAAAAGTTTCCTGAGTATATTTTGTAATTCCCTTTGCGGCGAAATCTTTCTTTACATCAGCAATATTTCTTCCAATTAGTTTGAATCCAAAAACTTCTAAATCATTACTTGAAGCTACCAAATAACCCAATTTCAATTCTTCCTCCTGATAAAATGTCAGTCTGATTTTATGAGCATTATAAACGAAAATTACATTATCGTCTTCGTCTTTATAATTTTTATCAGGTTTTCCTAAAGCAGCTGTTACATCGTTTTGCTTCATCCCGAAAAGTAATTTATCAATTCCTGATTTTAGATTTATTTTCATGTTGTTGTCTTTATTTTGAAATGCAAATTTCGTGAAGTTTTTGTAAACTCTGTTATGTTTGGCTTCTTATTATTTTTACTGTTATTACACTAATTTATAAGCTGAGCTCAAACCTAACAGGTTTTAAAAACCTGTTAGGTTTACTAATAATTCTTCTTATTAGGTTTGTCGGTCATATAAAAAGTAATTTTCCCGCCATTTAGGACATCCGAATGTTTTAAGAAAGGTTCATCTATTTGTTTTCCATTCAAAAGCACTTTGCTAACAAACACATTTTTGTCCGATTGATTTACGGTTTCGACTTCGAATTTCTTACCGTTTTCTAGGTTGAAAATAGCATTTTTAACTAATGGACTTCCTAATGCATATTCATCTGAACCTGGCGCAACAGGATAAAACCCTAAACTGCTAAAAATATACCAGGCACTCATTTGTCCGAAATCATCATTTCCTCCTAAACCGTCTGCTCCGTTTCGGTACATTTTTTTCAGGATCATTCTGATTTTGTCTTGTGCTTTCCAAGGAGAATTTGTCCAATTGTACAAATAAAGCACATGATGCGAAGGTTCATTTCCGTGAACATAATTCCCTATAATTCCGTCTCTGCTGATATCTTCTGTGTTTTCGAAATATTTGTCCGGCAAATGCATGCTGAACAATGAATCTAACCGAACATTAAACTTTTCATTTCCTCCCATCATTTTAATCATTTCGGCGGGGTCCTGCGGCACATAGAGGCTGTAATTCCATGAATTTCCTTCAATAAAACCTTGTCCGTGTGTGTCTAAAGGATCAAATTCTTTTTTGAAAGTTCCGTCGTTTAATTTAGGACGCATAAATCCTGTTTTGGCATCGTAAACGTTTTTATAATTTTTAGATCTTTCTATGAATTCATTATAAATTTCTGTTTTGCCCAATTTCTTTGCAGCCTGAGCAATTGCCCAGTCATCATAAGCATATTCCAGAGTTTTAGAAACCGAAGAACCGTTTTTATCTTCAGGAACATAACCTTTATTCATATAATATTCTAATCCGTCGTAGTAAGGGACTTTTGCTGTAGTAACACAAGCCTGAAGTGCTTTTTCGGCATCAAAATTAATATTGTCTTTTACAATCGCATCAGCAACAACAGAAACCGAATGATAGCCAATCATACACCAGTTTTCATTAGCGTAATGCGACCAGATCGGAAGCATTTTGTGCACGCTCTGATCTGAATGTGCCAGCATAGAACTCACCATATCTGCATTTCGTTTTGGCTGAACAATATTAAAGAACGGATGCAAAGCCCTATAAGTATCCCAAAGCGAATAACTGGTATAATTTGTAAAATCTTCAGCTTTATGAACATTCATATCCAAACCTTTGTAATTTTTATCTAAGTCCATATATTCTGTAGGGCCAAGAAATGCGTGATACATTGCGGTATAAAAATTCACTAAATCTTCTTTTTGAATGGTTTCGATCTGAATTTTGTTCAATTCAGTATTCCAAATTTCCTGACTTTGCTTTTTTATTTTTTCAAAATCCCAGCCTGGAGCTTCTTTTTTCATATTCTCTAATGCTCCGGCAGAACTTACAGGCGATAAAGCCATTTTTATTTTAATCTTCTCGCCTTCTTTGGTATCAAAATCAAAAAACAATTTTAGGTTTTGACCTGCCATTTCAGGAAAATTTTTGGTCTGATCAAATCTTCCCCAAAAACCTCTGTAAACACTTTTTTCCTGTGCTGCCTGTCCGTAGCTTTTTATTGGTTTACTAAAAGACATGGCAAAATAAACGGTTCTGGTTCTTGCCCAGCCATTTGTCTGGCGATAACCAGTAATCAAAGTATCGTTTTCTACACGAACAAACGTCCAGACATTCTTTTTATCGTAATTGTAAATTCCGGAAGTTAAGTCCAGAATTATATGAGCGTCATCTGATTTAGGAAAAGTGTATTGATGCATTCCAACTCTGGTTGTTGCCGTCAATTCAGCCTTGATATTATGATCCTCCAGAAGAACACTGTAATAGGCCGGTTCTGCCTTTTCTGTTGAATGTGAGAATGATGATCTATATCCTGATAAAGGTTTAGAAGCAGTTCCGGGATTTAATTGTAATTTTCCTGTTGTCGGCATGATTAGAAAATCTCCTAAATCAGAATGCCCGGTTCCGCTGAAATGGGTGTGGCTGAAACCAACAATTGTTTTGTCTTCATATTGATAACCAGCACAATATTTATAAACTTCGCCATTGTATTTCCCGTTTAAACTGTATGCAATTGTATCGGTTTCGGGACTTAACTGCACACTCCCGAAAGGAACTGTCGCACCGGGATAAGTATGACCCATTTTTGCTGTTCCAATCATGGGATCAACATACTGAATTAGATTTTTTAATTCGCCAGTCTTTTTCTGCGCATTTATACTAATTGTAAAAACAAATAGTAAAATTCCAATCACAAAACGAGAGTCGGTTTTTTGAGGCATTTGATGAAGTTTTTATAATTATTTCGAGTTTAGAAAATTACAATAAATTTAAATTTTAAACTAAATACATTTAAATATCTTTGGTTATAAATTAAACGCCTGATGAAAAAAATACTTTTATTTCTGTTTCTAATAAATTCAATACTTGGTTTTTCTCAAAAAGTTGAAAGTTATAGATTAACAAAAGAACAAATAACACAGAGAGAACTTCATGAAGTTTCGGATTTTCCTATTTATAAGGCTTTTGAATACAGTGATAAAGGCGGGGTTTATGATTTGGTCTTAACTGAAAACAAAATAAGCATTTCAAAAAAAGACACTTTAAACACTAAGATTCAGGCAATCTGTGTCATGAATGATCATGGAGGTTTTCTTGAAAAATGGAAAATCAATGATTTGATAGAAAGTACTGAACCAAAAGAAACAGATATTTGGTTCTGGACCAAATACTGTAGTACTAAAGATCTTGATGGTGATGGTTATATCGATCCTGTAATTATCTATGGAACCAGAACTGAATATGACGAAATAAGACGTGTAAAGATTATTACTGTTTATAAAAACAAAAAATACGCTATTCGCGCTGTAGAATCTGATTTAGATTATGGAAGAAGTTTTAAAAAGGATGCTAATTGGAATTTACTTCCGCAGAAAATAAAAACTTATGTTGATCAATTAGTCGTTAAACTTCGAAAGGAGCAGGATTTATTATTGAAGGATGGCTAGTTATTAAATTTTAAACTCCAAAATTTTTAAATTCTAAATCACATATCTACAATTATGAGGCAAGCCTTAAAATCTTTTTGCCTGTAGTTTTTATAGCTTTTGTTTTAAATTTTCTTTTACTTCATCAAACCATTCGTTCTTTAGAATACTTAAAACAATTGAATCGCGACGAACTTGATTGTTAGCCGTTGGCATATGACTTCTTAACACGCCTTCGACTTTGCAACCGATACTTTTCATTGCGGCAATACTTCGCTCGTTATTGCTGTCGGCGCGGAATTCTACACGTTCTAACCCAAGAGTTTCAAAAGCAAATTGAAGTAATAAAAATTTACAATGTTTGTTCAAACCTGTCCCTCTAAACGCAGAACCGTACCAGGTGTAGCCTAACTGCACTGTTTTATACGCTAGCTGTATGTCGTAAAAACGAGTTGAACCGGCATATTTTTGAGATTTTTTATCGAAAACAACAAATGGAAACTCTCTTTTTTCTTCTCTTGCTTTTATGGCCGATTGAATATAATTGATCAGGTTTTCTTTTCCGTCTGCTCCGACTAGAGAATATTTCCAGGTTTCTGGCTCGTTGATAGAGATTTCTAATAAATTTTCGACATCTGATTCCTGCAAAGGACGCAATAAAACTAAATCGTCTTCTAAAATAATAGTGTCTGAAAACCTGAAATTATATTCTTGATTCATGATTTTATAATCTTTTAAAGTTCTTAGCGAATCTCTGTGGATTTTTTGTGTTGCTTTGCGAAATAACTATTACACAGAGATTCACAAAAATTCCACAGAGATTCGCAGAGAAAAATATGTTTTACTCATTCATTTCATCATAACGCTCAGGAACCTGTGGGTCATATAAAGGACATTTAAATTCCTGCATGATATCAACCAATTTGTTCATGGTTTTTCCTTCTGTTCCGTAGCAGTCTATTTTTACACTTTGAGAAGTTGTAGTTACCTGAAAAGCTCCTTTTCCTTTTGTATTTTTCCAGCTGTTTTCATCCACTCTTTCCCATTCTGAGAAAACAGAATTAATTCTGTTTACGATTACATCTACCGGAAGAATTGCAAGTCCATCTACCTCTTCTTTTTCAGTAAGTGCTTCATAAACTTCCTGATTGTTCAGGTAAATTTCTTCTAAATATCTCCAAAAAAGTAATTCGTACATAGACTATGATGTATTTAAACACGAATTACACAAATTTTCACGAATGAATTTGTGTAATTTGTATAATTCGTGTTTGTCTTAATATTTGAATGTTCCGTATTCGCTGGTGATTGTTAATCTTTTAGCGTCTGCCGCTTCTACTCTACCTACAATTTGTGCATCGACATTAAATGATTTTGAAATCGCGATAATATCTTGAGCAATATTTTCAGGAACGTAGATTTCCATACGGTGACCACAATTGAAAACCTGATACATTTCTTTCCAGTCTGTTTTTGACTGTTCCTGAATTAACTTAAATAAAGGTGGTATCGGAAATAAATTGTCTTTTATAACGTGTAAGTCTTTTATGAAATGTAAAATCTTAGTCTGTGCTCCTCCACTACAATGTACCATTCCGTGAATTTCGTTTGGTGTATAGGTATCTAGTATTTTCTTGATGATTGGTGCATAAGTTCTTGTTGGAGAAAGTACCAACTGACCTGCATTTATTGGGCTGTTCTCTACTTCATCCGTTAAATTTACCTGACCAGAATAGATCAATTCTTCGGGAACAAGAGCATCATAACTTTCAGGATATTTTTTAGCCAGATATTTTCCGAAAACGTCGTGACGTGCAGAGGTTAATCCGTTACTTCCCATTCCGCCATTATAACTTTTTTCGTAAGTTGCCTGACCAAAAGAAGCCAAACCTACAATTACATCTCCTGCTTTAATATTGGCATTATCTACAACATCGCTTCGTTTCATACGAGCCGTAACAGTAGAATCTACAATAATCGTACGAACAACATCTCCAACATCTGCGGTTTCTCCTCCGGTAGAATGAATGGTTACTCCAAAAGATTTTAATTCGTTGATTAATTCTTCTGTTCCGTTGATGATTGCCGAAATGACTTCTGCGGGAATTAAGTTTTTGTTTCTTCCAATAGTAGAAGAAAGCAAAATATTATCTGTTGCGCCAACACATAATAAATCGTCAATATTCATTATAAGAGCATCCTGAGCAATTCCTTTCCAAACTGAAATATCGCCAGTTTCTTTCCAGTACATATACGCCAAGGATGATTTTGTACCGGCTCCGTCTGCGTGCATAATTAAGCAATAATCACTATCCTGAGTTAAATAATCAGGAACGATTTTACAAAATGCTTGGGGGAATAAACCTTTATCGATATTTTTTATGGCGTTGTGTACGTCTTCTTTTGATGCCGAAACACCTCTTTGTGCGTACCTTTTGCTAGAATCTGAACTCATGAAAATTAGTTTGTGTTGATGTGGTGCAAAGATAATCCCTTTTTTTAATTCTTTGGTTTATTTATTAAAGATTGCATAGAATTCTTTACTACAAATTACACAAATTAGCACAAATTTTATAAAGCAAAAATCATCCTTAGCGGATGATTTTTGTTTATGATTATTTAGCGAAAAACCAAAATATAATTTGCGCTAATTTGTGTAATTTTTGGTAAAAGAACTATTTAGTAAATAACAATTCTCTGTATTTAGTAAGCGTCCAGCTTTCGTCATCTACTAATAATTCTAATTTATCACAGTGATTACGAATGTCTTCAAAATAAGGTTTAACTTTATTGCAATACGCTTCTGCCATTTTTTGAGCATCTGTTAATTGATTTGCATTTCTGCGTTCGTTGGTCATTGCCAAAACTTTAGAATTAATTCCTTCAATGTGACCTGAGATTTCTTTAATCAAAACGATTTGCTCTTTGGCAATGGTTTCAAATTCTTTTCCGAAAATTTCTTTTAATCCTTTTACATTTTCAATCAAAGTATTTTGATATCGAATAGCAGTCGGAATTACGTGATTTCTTGAAATATCACCCAAAACTCTTCCTTCAATCTGAATTTTCTTAGTATACTCTTCTAGCTCAATCTCATAGCGCGCTTCGGCTTCGACATGATTAAAAATTCCCAATTCAGCGAATAAGTCTAATGCTTGTTTAGAAACCTTTGCTTTTATAGCTTCGGGAGTAGTTTTAAAATTACTTAAACCTCTTTTTGCTGCTTCTTTTTCCCAGGCGTCGCTATAACCGTCTCCTTCAAAAAGTATTTTTTTAGATTGTTTGATGTATTCTCTTAGGACATTAAAAATAGCATCGTCTTTTTTCATGTCTTTTGTATCAATCAAAGAATCGACTTCTGTTTTAAAATCTTTTAATTGCTTGGCCACAATTGCATTTAGTGTAGTCATTGCATTTGAACAGTTTGCATTTGAACCTACTGCTCTGAACTCAAATTTGTTTCCTGTAAAAGCAAAAGGCGATGTTCTGTTTCTGTCTGTATTATCTAAAAGCACATCCGGAATTTTACCTACGACATTTAGTTTTAAATCTGTTTTTTCTTCTGGCGAAAGTTTTCCTGTCGTAACACTTTCTAATTCAGATAAAACTTTAGTTAATTGTGCTCCGATAAAAACAGAAATGATTGCCGGCGGCGCTTCGTTTGCTCCTAGCCTGTGATCGTTGCTTGCGGTTGCAATAGAAGCTCTTAATAAAGTTTCGTAATCGTTTACAGCTTTTATGGTATTAATAAAGAATGTTAAAAACTGTAAATTACTCATTGGCGTCTTACTCGGACTTAATAAGTTAACTCCTGTATCTGTTGCCAGTGACCAGTTGTTGTGTTTTCCTGAACCGTTTACGCCTTTGAATGGTTTTTCGTGAAATAATACTTTAAAGTCATGACGTTCTGCTACTCTTTGCATCACATCCATTAATAAGGAGTTGTGGTCTACTGCAAGATTAGTTTCTTCAAAAATAGGTGCCAACTCAAACTGATTTGGAGCCACCTCATTATGACGGGTCTTTACCGGAATTCCCAATAACATACATTCCTGTTCCAAATCTCTCATATAGGTTAAGGCACGAGTTGGAATTGAACCAAAGTAATGATCGTCTAATTGTTGTCCTTTTGCAGAAGTATGTCCTAATAATGTTCTTCCTGTCATCATCAAATCCGGACGAGAATTAGCCAAAGCTTTATCAATCAGGAAATATTCTTGCTCCCATCCTAATGTTGCTGTCACTTTCTTGACGTTTTTATCAAAGTATCTGCAGACTTCTGTTGCTGCTTCATCCATTGCAGATAAGGCTCTTAATAACGGAATTTTATTATCCAGAGCTTCACCTGTATAAGCGATAAAAACCGTCGGAATACATAAGGTTGTACCATATATAAATGCCGGAGAGGTCGGATCCCAGGCTGTATAACCTCTTGCTTCGAATGTATTTCTGATTCCGCCATTCGGAAAACTTGATGCATCCGGTTCCTGTTGTACCAATTGCGCACCTCCAAATTTTTCTACGGGATCACTTCCATCATAAGAAGTTTCAAAAAAAGCATCGTGCTTTTCTGCAGTTGTCCCCGTAAGTGGCTGAAACCAGTGTGTATAATGCGTAACACCCTTGGCAAGCGCCCATTCTTTCATGCCCATTGCGATATAGTCGGCCAGTTTTCTTTCTATTTTAGTCCCGTGCTGAATGGCATCTCTCACTCCCTTAAAAGCATCTGAAGTCAAATATTGCTTCATTGCCTTTTCATTAAACACATTTGCACCAAAAAGGTTAGATTTTCTATCAATTTCTTCAAAATGCACCGGCTTTCTAGTAGAAGCTTCCTGTAAAGCCTGAAAACGTAATGTTGACATGTATATAAGTTTTAAAATTCGTATTATTTTTCTATAAAAACAGAGGAACAAATATAAATAATTAAACAGCCCATTTAGAACTTAAAGAGTAAAATTTTATGCGAAGATTTTTCAACAAAAGACGCTTTTTTCAAAGAATATCGAAATTGATTTAAAGAAATATAACATTTTATAGTAATATTCTTGATTAAATAAACAATTTTTCGCAATTCATTGCGTAGTAAATTCAAAATTTACCCCTAATTATTACGAATTTATATTTTTAAGGTATTAAAAAATGATTTTTTAAAAATATACCCCTGTCAAAATTGCGCTTCTCTAAAAAATAATACTTCATTAAACAAAATAGCCCCCTAATTTTTACGGTCAAAAAAATAAATCTATATTTGACCCAGCGAAAAAACAAAAAAAATAAATTTATATTATTATGGCTAAAATTAAGTTAGAGTACATTTGGTTAGATGGATATGAACCAACTCAAAATCTTAGAAGTAAAACTAAAGTTGAAGAACACGAAAATTTCAAAGGAACATTAGAAGAACTTGGAAACTGGTCATTTGATGGTTCATCAACAAAACAAGCTGAAGGTGGTTCTTCTGACTGTCTTTTAGTACCTGTTGCAATTTATCCTGATCCAACTCGTATCAACGGTTGGTTAGTAATGTCAGAGGTTATGTATGCTGACGGAACTCCACACCCTTCTAACGGTAGAGCTACTATTGATGATGATAATGAAGATTTCTGGTTTGGTTTTGAACAAGAATACTTTATCATGGATACTAAAACTTTATTGCCATTAGGTTTCCCTGTTGGAGGTTATCCTGCTCCACAAGGTATGTACTACTGTTCTGTAGGTGGAAAAAACACTCACGGAAGAAAATTAGTAGAAGAACATGCTGACTTATGTATCGCTGCCGGAATTAACTTTGAAGGTATTAACCAAGAGGTTGCCTGCGGACAATGGGAATTCCAATTATTCGCTAAAGGTGCTAAAAAAGCCGGAGACGAAATTTGGGTTGCTCGTTACTTATTAGATCGTTTGACTGAAAAATATGGTTACTATATCGAATACCACCCAAAACCTCTAGGAGATACTGACTGGAATGGTTCTGGAATGCATGCTAACTTCTCTAACGAAGTTTTAAGAACATGTGGAGACCAAGCTACTTACGAAAGAATCTGTGAGGCTTTCCGTCCTGTTACTGCTGAGCATATCGCGGTTTACGGTGCTTACAATGACCAACGTTTGACTGGTAAACACGAAACTGCTTCTATCCACGATTTCTCTTACGGAGTTTCAGACAGAGGATGTTCTATCAGAATTCCTTTAATGACAGTTCAAAAAGGATGGAAAGGTTGGTTAGAAGACAGAAGACCAGCTTCAAACGGAGATCCTTACAAAATTGCTGCAAGAATCATCAAAACTGTTAAATCAGCGTTGTAATTCAAAGCATAAATTATATTAGAAAGTGCCGTCTTAATTGATGGCACTTTTTTTTATTACACCAAAAAAGACCTAACAGGTTTTTAAAACCTGTTAGGTCTGACTTGCCAGCCTTTGTCAAAGTTTAAAACTTTGACAAAGGTTTTTATTCACAATAAACGCCTGCCAAGTTTAATTAACCACAATCTCGTCATTTCGACCGTAGGGAGAAATCTCCGCAAGTAGCTCCGTCACTATATTTCCAATCTTTGAAGTTTCTTATGTAGATTCTCCTTCGTCAAATGACATAAAATGAGAAATCAATTTAAAAAACGTTGTTTAACCACAAAACACCCAAATCTTAACTAAAATTGAAAGTAATTTTCTAATAATTAATTTTTAAGTTAAACATCAAAACTTATCTTTGTAAATCATTTAAAATTATCTTATAATGGTTTGGATTTTATTTTTGGTAGGCGTTGTACTTATTCTTGCCTTAGATTTGGGAGTTTTCAATAAAAACCCGCATATTATTAGTACCAAGGAGGCAAGCAAATGGACTCTGATTTGGGTTACATTGTCATTTTTGTTTTCTGGCGTAATCTACTGGCTTTACACAACAGATTATATTGCCAATCCTGATAAACTGAAACCTGCAGTAGCTTCTATGAAGTTTATTACGGGTTACTTAATAGAGCTTTCATTAAGTGTTGATAATATTTTTGTTATTGCGATTATTTTTGCTTCTTTCAAAATACCTCAAAAATACCAGCACCGTGTTTTATTCTGGGGAATTATTGGTGCTGTGGTTTTCCGCGGCTTAATGATTTTCTTTGGTGTAATGCTAATTAACAGATTCACCTGGACAACTTATCTGTTTGGCGCTTTCTTATTATTTACTGCTATAAAAATGTTGTTTACAGGAGAAGAAGAAGATTTTCATCCAAAGGATTCATTTATATATAAAACTCTTGGAAAAATTATTCCGATTACGTCTGAAATGGATGGGGAGAAATTCTTTATTTCGACAAAAACGGCCAGAAAAGCCGCAACACCTTTATTTGTTGCTTTGATTGTAATTGAAGTGATGGATGTTCTTTTTGCCGTAGATAGTGTTCCTGCTATTCTTGCTATTACATCTGATCCGTTTTTGGTATTCAGTTCTAATATTTTTGCCATTCTTGGATTGCGTTCTATGTATTTTTTCCTTGCCAATATGCTGGCAAAATTCAGTTACTTAGAATATAGCTTAGTTGCTATTCTAGCTTTTGTTGGATTGAAAATGTTACTTCATGATTGGATTCATCTTCCAGAATGGGCTTCTTTAGGTTTTATTGCAGTCTCACTTTTAGTCGGAATATTGGTTTCTCTAAAGTTTGGAAAAGAGAAAGAACTTACTGATGCTGATTTGGATTAATTTCTAAAAACATATATTATAAAATAAAAAAAGGAAATCGAAAGATTTCCTTTTTTTTATTTTAAACTTCATATTTTTACCTACAATTTACAATTATCATATATCTTTAACTATTAAATTAAAAAATTAGGAATTATCTTATAAAATAAATACTTTTAACGAATTATATAATTCTTAATTTTTTATTATGAGAAACAACTACATTTTTTTGTTTATTTTTTTAATTTTTAGTTCAGCTATGGTTGGACAAAAAGTTACACTTACTCCAACTGTTGTTAATGGGGCAAGTTTTAGTGGTGGTTCAATAAATTTAGCCTCTGTACCAACATCCACAATTTCATTAGCGATAAAAGTCGAAATTCCTACTAATGTTGCGGTTGGAGACAATGGAACTATAAAAATTTTCTTTTCAAAAGGTTTAGCTCTAGGCGGAAATGTCGCTATTGGAGGTGATGGTGGAACATTATATTTTGGAGGCGGCAAAGTGGCAACCAAAAGTTTTGTTATAAACCTAAACTGGACAGATTTTTTAACTTCGGGAGGTTTTATTTATGCCGAATACAAAAGTGGTGTTTCTTATAACAGTTCAAATATTGCTGTTATTAAAAATGCGACTATGACATCAGGAACAACTCTAAACCCTCCTGCAGACGCACCAAACCCTACAAAAATTGTGAATACATTATGCTGTAATCAAACTATTCGATTGGGGGATAAACCTGCTCCAATAACAGGTTCCCAATATTTAAATCCTTATAAAGAAGAACCTTATGGGATTAACTCTCAATGGGCTGCAGCAAATGGCTCTATCCTCAATCTGGACGATATTAATAGAGTTCTCTATCTAGATTATACAACAGAATTAAAAAATATAACAGTTTACAGAAAATTAGGATACAAATATGGCGGTGAATTCCCCAATAAGAGTAATGATGTAACTATTACAGTTGTTCCATCTCCAATAACTTCAAATGAAATTTCTATTACAAACTCACCAGAAACTGACGATTTTATAGAAATTACAAATACAAACCCAAAATCTATAGTTGGCGGTAGATCAAACAATTTAGTAAATTTGAACATCCTTGCAAATCCACTTCATATACCTCAAAGAGGAGATAATTTGGTTGATATTGAAAAATATGAATGGGAATACACTAAGACAAATTTTGGATTAGGCGGATATAAATACTGGAAAACTATTGAAGGAGAAAATTCCCCTTCTTTAGATTTCTTTAATCCATCTGACATAGCAAATAATGAAGACAATTATTATTTAGTAAGAAGAATTGCTATTTATCAAAATATAAAAAGAGCCAGTAATTCCCTAAAAATATTACTAAGAACGGTTCGAAATAATAATAACATTTGTTGTGATCAAATATTAAACATTCCCTCTGCAGGAATAATCGACTCACCAAACACATTTATTGGCTCAACTCCATTTATCGATAATACCACAATTAATGGAACAAATTTAACATATACATTGTCATATCAATGGCAAAGTCAGTCAGTAATCAATAATAATGTATATGGAAATTGGTTAGATATTCCATACTCAACATCAAAAGATTATCTTCCCGAACCACTTAAATTTGTAGCAAACCCACGAGGTAGTTTAATCATTCAAACTACTTATAACTATAGAAGATTAGCGACAATTAAATATCAAGTTATAAATAATGGTCAGTTAGTAAAGGGAACTACCCAATCTTATAGCAATGAAATAAGTTTAAATATAAAATCAGGAAAAACATATGACTCAGTGACATTAATCGCATACCCAAATCCAGCAAGTTCAATTATAAATATTGAAAACAAAGATTCAAGTTATATTTTATCTAACACAAAAATAAGTATATCAAATACGATGGGAACTATTGTGAATTCAAATAATTTTTCAATTATAAGTCCAAATGTAGTAAGTATGGATGTCTCTAATTTGACTTTAGGAACATATTTTATCAATGTGAATACTGGCAGTGGATTACGTGCTAACAAACAAATAACTTTTATAAAAAGTAATTAAAATTTAAAAATACAATTCATAAAAAAAGGAAATCTTGCGATTTCCTTTTTTTATGAATTGTACTTAATTAATTTAATCTTTTTACATTACTATCATCAATATTAAACTTTTTAATGACTGCGTTATAATCTGAAAAATCTGGCTTACTAACGGATTTACTTGTAAAAGTTCCTGGTACAATTACAATTCTAAAAGTTTGATCATCTAAAAACTCAGGAGTCGTTTCTTCGTCATAATTTCCACCAGCATAAATTTTAAAATCTTCTCTAGTAAAATCATAATCATAATCTAACTCACGATTATTTGATAAATAAATAGTTCTAGGAATTAATTGCCATATTGGTGTATTAGCATCTACAGTACCAGCTAATCTGTAAATCAATACAGTTGAAGCTTCACCTATAAAAGGATTGAATGTTCCCGAAATATTATAACCATCTGTATTGTTATAAGCAAAATCTTCATTGAAAATTTCAAAAACTTTATTTACATTTTGACCCGGAATTCCTTCTGGTCCCGGAGGCCCTTCTGGTCCTTCGCAGCTAGAAAAAACGACCAATCCAACAACTGCGAAAAGTGTAAGTATCTTTTTCATAATAAATTTATTTTTAAGGTTTATATATATTAAAGGTATTCCAAAAATCAAACCAAAAAAAATAAATAAACGACTTTGAGAATAACTTTTTTCTATTTTTTAACAACTACCTGATTTTTAAGCAATATTTTATTAAAAAATAATGCGTGATACGGAAGTGAGTTTTCCCAATAATCCCAGGTGTGTGCTCCCGGACGTTCAGTATAATCGTGTTCAACTTTGTTATAAACCAGTCTTCTATGCAGTTCCCTGTTTGGTTCTATTAGAAAATCATCTACACCACAATCTATAATAAGAGGTAATTTGTTGTCTTTTATTTTATCCAGCATTCCCAGAACAGAATTCTGCTCGTACATTTCAGAACTTCCGCTTTTATCTCCAAAAACGGGCTGCATTAATTTTACAACCTGTGCCGAAGAATCTCTGTTGAGCATAGCGCTCATATCTACTGCTCCGCTCATACTTCCGGCAGCACAAAACAAGTCAGGATGTCTGGCTGATAAATACAAAGCTCCGTGGCCACCCATAGAAAGTCCTGTAATTACACGGCCTGTTCTGTTGGCAATGGTTCGGTATGATTTATCCACTTTCTGAATCACTTCCTGAGTGATAAAAGTCTCAAACTGACTTTCTTTATTTACCGGACTATCAAGATAAAAACTAAACGTTTCTCCTTCGGGCATTACAATAATGATATTATATTGATCAGATAGGGTCTGAACCAGCTTTTTGTTTGGCGTATTTTTTAACCAATCGCCAAAATGTCCATAAGCACCGTGCAATAAATACATTACCGGAAATGCCGATTTGCTTTTGGCATAAGAATTTGGTGTTACAACTGCAGCTTTATACGTTTTGCTCATTGCTGTACTTGCTATCTGCAGCGTATCGACTTTTGCCGCATAACTTAGTGAAGAAATGCATAATAAAGCAGCAAATACTAATTTTTTAAAGTTTTTCATTTTGATATTTTTCTGATTAGGGATTGTAAATATACTTTTTTCCAAATAATATATATGAAAAATCCGACCGGTTTTTCACTAGTCGGATTCTTCTTTAACTCAAAAATATCTTACCAGATTATGACTTGCTTGTCTTTTGGCACAAACATTTTGTCACCTTCTTTAAGATTAAATGCTTTATAAAACTCAGGTATATTGCTTAGTGGGCCGTTTACTCTAAATTTAGATGGTGAATGTACATCTGTCATCAACATCCTTAAAGTAGATTCATCGGTTCTGTTTATCATCCAGGCATAAGCATACGAAAGAAAATAACGTTGTTCCGGGGTCAGTCCGCTTATTTTTTCCTGGCTTTTATATTGTTCTGTTTTCTTAAAAGCCTCAAAACCTACAACTACACCCCCCAAATCTGCAATATTTTCTCCTTGAGTTGCTTCTCCGTTTACATGTTTGCCAACGATTTCATAACTATTATATTGAGCCACTACAGCTTTTGTTTTTTCTTTAAACTTTTTCAGGTCCTCAGCTGTCCACCAATCTTTTAAATTTCCGTTTTCATCATATTTACTACCGTGGTCATCAAAACCGTGTGTGATTTCATGACCAAAAGTTGATCCTCCGATAATTCCGTACAAAACAGCATCATCCGGCATACGTCCTTCAAAACCTGGAACAATAATATTACACGCCGGAACTACAATCTCATTATTATTTGGACTGTAATATGCATTATAAGTCTGGGGCTGAATGCTCCATTCTGTTTTATCTACTTTCTGACCAAACTTACGAACCATATCGTTATAATGCCAGATGTTGGCATTCATTACGTTTGTGCAATAGGCTTTTCTGTCAATAGAAAGTGCACTCATATCTTTCCATTTATCCGGATATCCTACTTTCATCACAATTTTGCTAAGCTTTTGCAATGCTTTTTTCTTAGTAGCTTCACTCATCCAGTCCAGTTTTTTGATATGCAAGGCATAAACATCTCTAATATTGTTACCAATTTCGAGTAATTTTTCTTTAGAACCTTTAGGCAGATATTCAGCTACATATACCTGACCGATCAAATCTCCCAATAAAGCATCTGTTTGCTTAACCGTTCTTTTCCATCTTGGTTTTTGCTCTTTAATACCATTCATTACTGTACTAAAAAAGTAAAAATCCTGTTTTTCAAAGTCTTTACTCAAAGAAGAAGAATACGTATTAACAAGCGTCCATTTTAAATATATTTTCCATTCCTCAATAGAATATTTTTTTAATAAGGAATTCAGGTTTTTAAAAAATTCCGGTTGTGCTACAATTAAAGAGTCGCCTTTTGGAACTCCTAAAATTGGCAAAATAGCTTTCCAATCTACATTTGGCGTCATTTTATTAAATTGTTCAACTGTCATTTTATTGTAGTTCTTAACAGGATCCCTGAGGTCTTCCAGCTTTCTTGAAGAAGATGCCAGATCGGTTTCCAGTTTCATAATCATAGAAGCATTTTTTGCTGCTGTTTCCTGATTTTCACCAGTCAGCTTCATCATTGCCTCAAGATGCTTCAGGTATTCTTTTCTGATATTGACATTTCTTTCTTCATTGTCAAAATAATAATCGCGGTCTCCAAGTCCTAATCCGCCCTGATAAAAATACATGGCGTATTGCGAACTTATTTTACTGTCCTGAAAAACATAAAACGCAAATGCCGGTGCTGCACCAAGCGTTTGCAAATGTGCAATAGATTTGTTGAGGGAAGGAATATCATTTATGGCCTGGATTTTTCTTAATTCTCCGTCAAGCGGAGTAATACCGGCCTTGTTTATCGCTATGGTATCTAAACCGGAAGCATAAAAATCACCTATTTTTTGCTTATTGCTTCCTTTGGCTGCGTCCTGATCTTTTGATGATTTTTCGCAGATTTGTTTTATTTGAGAATCAATTGTATCCTGAATTGTTCTCCAGATTCCGTTACTGCTTTCAGATTTATTAATTGGGTGTTTCTTAAACCATCCGTTATTGGCATAGCTAAAAAAATCATTTCCCGGATTAATGGTTGTATCCCTGTTGGTTATCAAAGGATCGGAGAAGGTTGTTTCTTTTTTATTACAACTTGAAAATCCAGTAGCAACAAAAAGTGTCAGAAGAGAAACTTTTAGTAAATTCATGTGTCTTGTCAGATATTATTTTATGATTATAAAAATTAAAAATAATCAATAAACTTTTACAAAACAGATAAATCAAAAAAAGTTAAGATTACTTAATTATTATTTTGTGTTCGTTACGATATTGCGAAGCGCTCTTGCCGGTATATTGTTTGAAAGATTTGCTAAAATGGCTAAAATTATTAAAACCGCTTTCATAACATACCTCATTTATTGTTATCGGTTTTTCGGCCAAAAGTTTAGAGGCATGAACCAGACGGTATTCGTTTACAAATTCTGTAAATGTTTTATTGGATATTTTTTTGAAATACCTGCAGAACGATGGCGTAGTCATACTAACCAGACTAGAGACTTCATCTATGGCAATAGATTCCTGAAAATGATCTTTTACGTAATTAAAAACCACATTTATACGATCATTATCCTGTGTATTCAATTCCAGAGAAAACCCATCAGCATTTAAAATAGTATATTCTTCAGAAGAATCTAATTCATCTAAAACATTCAAAAGTGTCAGTAAGCGTTCAAACGGAAGCTGATTTTCCATTTTTTCTATCTTTTCGCCGATTCTCTTTTTGGTTTCACCTCCAAAAGCAATTCCGGCCTTTGACTGGCTTAAGATATTTTGAATCCTCTTCATTTCCGGCAATACAAAAAAGTCATTGCCCAAAAATTCGGGTTTAATATGAATTACGGTTTCGTTGATATTTCCGGTTTGTTCGTTAGTAAAACCGCAGTGAGGTAAATTAGAACCAATTAAGATTAAGCTTCCATTAGTATAATAAGACACATGGCTCCCGATTTGTCTCTTCCCTGCTCCACCATTAATATATACTAATTCAATTTCGGGATGATAATGCCACAAATGCGCTTTACTATTTGCTTTCTGAGCGTGTTTAGTATAGGTAAAAGAGCTTCCATATGAATTGGATATCACTTCGAGGGCGGGGGCTAATGTCTTCATGGTAATACCTTTAAAAAATAATAGCAAATTTAACAAAATCACCTACAATAATTCACATTTTAACCTATAACGGTTTCGTAACTGAGAATATTTCATTAAAACTAAAATCATACAAAACCCTTCTTTTTAGTAAACAGGCTTTTTTTGAAGCCTATGTTTTTTTATCTGGATTTTTTTTTACAAATCGCATTTAATTCAATGTTTTAATGAATATATCTCATTTTGTAAGAAATATAGAAGTTTTTACACAAATGTTAATTTTATAAAACTTGAAGAAAAATAGCTGAATTAACTAAAACACCTAAAATAATTCAAATTTTAACATATAACGGTTTCGTAAATGAGAATATAGCACATAAATTGGAAAATAGAGTTGTGATATAAAATCTATATCCGGAGTAATTTAGCATCAGAAAATTAGAAGTAAACAAATTAAAAAATAAAGCCATGAAAAAGAATTTAAAACTTAGTGTAGTATGTGCAGTGCTTTTTTCAGGAATGAGTACTTATGCAATTGAAGGTGGAGACAACTTAAATGTTCACGTATTAAAAGGAAACGGAAAAGTTATCACCTTTGCTCTTAATCAGGTTAAAAAAGCAACTGTTGCTATTTATGACAAAAACGGAACTTTATTATATTCTGAAAATGCTTCTGGTAAAGATGGTATTTTAAGAACTTTCAGCTTAGAAGAATTTCCGGAAGGAACTTACTTCTTAGAAGTTGAAGACAACGCAAAAAAAGTAAGACATGAAATTATTGTAACTGATGAGACTTCTACATTATCATCAAAAGCAGTTTCATCAATTTATAAAGCAGATTCTTCTGCTAAAGGTACTAGCGTAGCAACACGCTAAAAAAGTTTATACTCGAATAAAGTATAAAAATGAGGTTAGATAGTTAGTAAAGTTTAAAAACATTCATTTGTTTTTTAAAACAGCTCTTTGTGGTTATTGAGCTGTTTTTTTTGTGCCTTATTTTTTGAGATTGCCACTAAGGCGCAAAGGCACTAAGATTTTTGTTTTTTTTTAAACGAATAAAAAGCTTTGCGTCCTTTGCGGATAAACTTCCAATATTTGTAAGAAATACAAATAATTTTACATTCTCTTAATCCAGACAAAACATTGAAAAATAATTACCTAATTAACCAAAACGATAAATATAATTCACATTTTAACCTATAACGGTTTCGTAAATGAGAATACAGCATATAAATTTGCAAACACAGTTGTGAATAATTATGTAAGAGTGAAGTAATTTAGCATCAGAGAATTAGAACTAATAATTTAAAAACAAAGGTCATGAAAAAGATTTTAAAATTAAGTTTAGTATGCGCGGTGCTATTCACAGGAAGCACTTATGCAATTGACGGGAATGAAGATTTTAATCTTCATGTAATTCGATCTAATGGAAAGGTAGTTACGTTTGCTCTTAACCAGGTTAAAAAAGCAACTATTACAATCTATGACAAAGAAGGTGTTTTAATCTATTCTGAAAATGCTACAGGAAGAGAGGGAATTTTGAGAACTTTTAATCTGGAAGAATTTCCTGAGGGAACTTACTTCTTAGAAGTTGAAGATAATGTAAAAAAAGTAAAACATGAAATTACGATAATAGATAACAAAACTATTTTGTCATCAAAAGCATTTTCATCAGTTTACAAAGCAGGTTTTTCTGCTAAAAATTCCAGCGTTGCAACACGCTAAAAAATTTATACTTCATACAGTATAAAAATGAGTTTAGATAGTTAGTAAAAGTTAAAACTTTATTGTTTTGAGAAACAGCTCTTTGTGGTTACTGAGCTGTTTTTTTATGCCCTGATTTTAAGAAAATATTGTTCGCCATTTTATTTTGAAAAATTATTCTTAATAAATGTCAATGGCTCAAAATTTTGTTCAAAAAAATAATAAATTCAAAAACATCCACAATCCCAATAATTACGTACATAGTTCAAACAAAGTACAGAAAGAGTTTTAATTCAGCAACTTAGACCACTAAAAAATCGTCTTTTTTGAATAAAATTTAATTTGTATTTGTTAGTTTTACGCTTCCACGATTAATAATTAATTTAAAAAAAACATGACAAATTTTACAAAAATGGGCTTGGTTGTTGCCGTATTTTTAACAACTATCTTTACCTATGCAATGGACGGAAAAGGGGATTATATCTTGTATATAAAAACCGGTAATGGAAAAGTAGTAAGCTTTACTTTGAAAACTGTCGAAAAAGCAAATTTTTCAATCTTAGACGAAAACAATAACTTGTTGTACACAGGAGAATCTGCTGCAGACAATTTAGAGATTTCAAAAACCTTAAGTTTAGAGGCTTATCCAGCCGGAACTTATTTTTTATCAGTGACTGAGAATGGTAAAGTAGTAAAACACAGAATTACGGTTTCTGCCAAAAAAGTAAAAACAGTTGTGTTAGATGAATCAGTAAACGAAAGTCCTGCATTTCGTCGTTAATCGTTTTTTGCCTCAAAATTGAAGCATCGGCCGCGGCTGATGCTTTTTTATTTTATGATAATTGTTCAAGAATATTATTTCCCTTTTAGTAATTTTTCTAAATATTCGATTTTATCTTTTTCCGCCTGAAGCAAACGCTCATAAAGTTTTTCGTTTTTGTCTACTGTTTCCATTAATTTATCTAATGGATTGAAAGTGCAGTGATTTCCAAAATTTACATTACTGTCTTTTGTATCGGTAAAAGTGTTGAAAAAATTAATTGCTGCTTCGTCTGAAAAACTTTTAATCGCTTCAACAGTTACACCAAGCGCTTTTGCAACCTCAACAAGTTTTTCATCATCAATTGTTTCGCTGTTTTCCATAGCAGAAATCGCTTGCTGATTTGTACCTAAAGCCTGCGCCAAAGCTTCTTGTTTCATATCTCGAAGTTCACGGATACGGCTAATTTTTCGCCCTATATGATTTGGTTTTGTTAGTGTGCTCATAATTCAAAGATAATAATTTAGTGCAATAACCGGCAAAATGTAAAAAACATATTTAGCGCTGTACGAAACGTTAAAAAATGATTTCATACCCAAAAATCTATTTATACTCTTGCAACAGCTAAACAAAAGTACAATTTTTCTTATAATAAATTTATAAAATTAAGTTGTACAGCGATTAACAAAAAACAATTTAAAATATATACGCCTTATGGAAACAAATGAAATGCAAAATTTAGAAAGACTAAAAAAATTAACTGCTCAATATTTTACAACACTCAAACCAACCAATGAGGCAAACTCTCATACAGTTCAATTTAAGGTTGTAAATTACTTAGAACTGGGTTGCATTATTACTGATTTATTAAAATTATGTATTTTGGCTCTGGATAACGATATGCATAACTTTCAAAAAGCAGATAAAAGTTCTTCTATTAATGTGAGTCTGATTTTAGAAACTGTTGTGAATATGTTTCCTATGGATGAAATGGAGTTTTTGGGTTGTGTTGGGGAGATTGTTGATTTGAATTCTTAAAGTAAGTATTTTACTTGTATGGAGAAGCTATTTATTTTAATTTTATTGAACATACACCAATCTTTGCGTGCACGAGCGAGACGCTCGCGCCAGCTTGGGACTTCTCTAGCGATCAACAAACAATTAATATTTTCAATTAATGAGGAATTTAATTGTATTAATTGAAAGATTTACTCTTCAATATTATTTTTCGATTTTACTTTTGATAAATTTGAAAGAACTATTGTAACTAATAATGAAAAAATTAATCCCAAAATCCATTTATTTAAGTCTATTACTGTGTCTACTCTGTCTTTTATTAACTCGATCTGTAAATCATTTCCTTTTTGTATATTATCAATATCTTTTCTCATTAAAGGGATTGTAAGGGATTTTTCAGGATTCTCTAGTATAATATTATTTAATACATCAATCTTTTTTTCTAATTCAATAATATGCTCTTCGCTCGGTGTTTTAAAAACGGCAACAGTTTCAACAATATTTAATTTATTTTCCAATTGAATAATTTGATTCTTTAATTTTTTATTTTCCATTGAGATTATCTCCTTCTTTAAAGTCTGTTCCAAAAAAATAGAGTTAATAAAATAATACCCTACAACTAAAACGCCCAGTATAGAAAGGAATGTTGTGAGATAATTAAATAATTTAAAATACTTTATCCTTTTAGTATCTTTTGCAAATTTTCTTTGCAATTCCAAAAATTCATGTTTATTCATTTACAATTTTGTTACTTTAATTTAAAAATTGACTTAGTGTTGTTAAAACAATATTCTTTATCTACATTGCTAATATATTACTTTATAATTATTTATTTTCATACAAAAAAACCTCTCAAGAATCTTGAGAGGTTTTTTTGTATGAAAATAAATAATTACATATTCCTTCTATACTGCCCGCCAACTTCAAACAAAGCCGAAGTAATCTGCCCCAACGAACAAACCTTTGTAGCTTCCATTAAATGGTCGAATAAGTTTTCGTTTTTAATGGCGGCTTCTTGCAGTTTGTTTAAATGCTCGTTTACTTTTGCTTCGTGAAACTTGTGTAAATTATCCAGCATCGTAATCTGATATTGTTTTTCTTCTTCGGTGGCACGAATTACTTCTGCCGGAATTACCGTTGGTGAACCTTTTGAACTCAAAAACGTGTTTACACCCACAATTGGGAAATCTCCGTTGTGTTTTAAGGTTTCGTAATACAAACTTTCTTCCTGAATTTTAGAGCGTTGGTACATAGTTTCCATAGCACCAAGGACTCCGCCACGTTCTGTGATTCTGTCGAATTCCTGTAAAACGGCTGCTTCTACCAAATCGGTTAATTCTTCGATGATAAACGATCCCTGAATTGGATTTTCGTTTTTCGCCAAACCTAATTCTTTATTAATAATCAACTGAATCGCCATTGCTCTACGAACCGATTCTTCTGTTGGTGTTGTAATCGCTTCGTCATACGCATTGGTGTGCAATGAGTTACAGTTATCGTAAATTGCGTATAAAGCCTGCAAAGTCGTTCTGATATCATTAAAATCAATTTCCTGAGCATGCAACGAACGTCCGGAAGTCTGAATATGATATTTTAACATTTGTGCTCTTTCGTTGGCTCCGTATTTGTTTTTCATGGCTTTTGCCCAAATTTTACGTGCCACACGACCAATTACCGAATATTCAGGATCTACTCCATTCGAGAAGAAGAAAGATAAATTCGGCCCAAAATCGTTGATGCTCATGCCACGGCTCAAGTAATATTCCACGTAAGTGAAACCATTAGAAAGCGTGAATGCCAATTGCGTAATTGGGTTCGCTCCCGCCTCAGCAATATGATATCCTGAAATTGAAACAGAATAGAAATTACGAACGTTTTTGGTAATAAAATATTCCTGAACGTCACCCATTAATCTCAGTGCAAATTCGGTTGAAAAAATACAGGTATTTTGCGCCTGATCTTCTTTCAAAATATCAGCCTGAACTGTACCACGAACTTGTGATAATGTTTTTACTTTTATTTCATTATAAACATCCAAAGGTAAAACCTGGTCTCCGGTAACGCCCAAAAGCATTAATCCTAAACCATTGTTTCCGTCGGGTAAATCGCCTTGGTATTTAGGGCGTTCTACTCCTTTTTCTTTATAAATTTTGTTGATTTTATCTTCAACTTGTTTTTCTAGATCGTTCTCCTTAATATAATACTCACATTGCTGATCGATTGCGGCATTCATAAAAAAGCCCAACAACATTGGCGCAGGCCCGTTTATGGTCATACTTACCGATGTTAAGGCATGCACCAAATCAAAACCGGAATACAGTTTTTTAGCATCATCCAAACAACAAATAGAAACTCCGGCATTTCCAATTTTTCCGTAAATATCCGGACGAATATCCGGATCGTTTCCGTATAACGTTACACTATCAAAAGCGGTCGAAAGTCGTTTTGCCGGCAATCCTGCACTTACATAATGAAAACGTTTATTGGTTCTTTCCGGTCCGCCCTCGCCCGCAAACATTCTCGACGGATCTTCGCCTTCACGTTTAAACGGATATAATCCTGAAGCAAACGGAAACTCTCCAGGAACATTTTCCTGTAAACTCCAACGCAAAATATCGCCCCAGGCTTCATATTTAGGCAATGCAATTTTAGGAATCTGAAGGTGCGATAAACTTTCGGTATGTGTCGCTATTTTGATTTCTTTATCCCGAACTTTAAACGAGTAAACCGGATTTTTGTATTTGTTTACTTTCTCGTCCCAATTCAGGATAATTTCCCAATTGTACGGATCTAAATCCATTTTTACTTTATCAAACTGATTTAGCAAAAGATTAAGGAAGATTCTATTTTCATCATGTGCTTCAGTTGCGCTTGGCAAAACTGTTGAATCGTCAATTCCGGCTTTTGTAATTTGTGGAATTTTTCCTGAAACAGATTCAATCGTTTTAAAAATTCCGTATAATTTCTGCGCTACTTTTTGCTGCGAAAGCGCACTTTCATCATAACTTCTGTTATTCTCTGCAATTTCAGATAAATAACGCGTTCTGTGTGGCGGAATCACGAAGATTTTTTCGCTCATTTCACGTGTAATTTCAAAAGTCGATTTTAAATCTGAATCTGTTTTTTCGACAATTTTATCCATAATCGCTTTGTAAAGCGTATTCATTCCCGGATCATTAAATTGTGAAGCAATGGTTCCGAAAACCGGCATTTCATCCGGATTTTTATCCCACAAATTATGGTTTCTCTGATATTGTTTCTTAACATCACGAATGGCGTCTAAAGCACCGCGTTTATCAAATTTATTCAAGGCAACTAAATCAGCAAAATCAAGCATGTCAATTTTTTCTAATTGTGTTGCGGCACCAAATTCCGGCGTCATTACATATAGGGATACATCAGAATGATCCATAATCTCTGTATCAGACTGACCAATTCCGGAAGTTTCCAAAATAATCAAATCGTATTTTGCGGCTTTTAGAACCTGAATCGCTTCGGCTACATATTTAGATAATGCTAAATTTGACTGACGTGTCGCAAGCGAACGCATGTAAACACGTGGATTATTTATGGCATTCATTCTAATTCTGTCTCCTAATAAAGCTCCACCAGTTTTTCTTTTGGATGGATCGACAGAAATCAACCCGATTGTTTTTTCAGGAAAATCAATTAAAAAACGACGAACCAATTCATCAACCAAAGATGATTTCCCGGCTCCACCCGTTCCGGTAATTCCCAAAACAGGAATTTTAGAATCTGCATTATTGGTATGAATCTGATCAAAAACCGGTTTTGCAATTTCAGGGAAATTTTCTGCTGCCGAAATCAAACGGGCAATGGCAGTTGGTGTTTTATTTTCGATATGATCGATTTCTCCGTTTAGTTTATCTCCAATAGGATAATCAGAACGTTCAACCAAATCATTGATCATTCCCTGCAAGCCCAAAGAACGGCCATCATCCGGAGAATAAATTCTGGTAATTCCATATTCATGTAATTCAGAAATTTCACTTGGAAGGATTACTCCGCCGCCGCCGCCAAAAATCTTAATATGCCCCGCTCCTTTTTCATGAAGCAAGTCATACATATATTTAAAGTATTCATTGTGCCCACCCTGGTATGATGTCATGGCTATTGCATTGGCATCTTCCTGGATTGCGGTATTAACCACTTCTTCGACACTTCTGTCATGACCAAGGTGTATAACCTCTACGCCTGTAGATTGTATGATTCGGCGCATGATATTAATAGCGGCATCATGACCGTCAAAGAGTGACGCTGCTGTTACAATTCTTACTTTATTTTTAGGATTATATGGTTTTTGTTGTTCCATTTTATGAATATGATAATTTTAAGGGAGCAATTTACAAAATATTTTAATATTTGTTTATCCCTAGCGCTTTATGTTAATAAAAAATAGCAACGTCTTTCTAAAATTAAGCTCGTGAGAAGGTAACATTTTTCTAAACTATCGTATTTATCTTATATAAGTCTTATAAAAATGTTAATAACATGGCAATCTTGAAAAATTTAGAAGAAATACAACAACTTGTTTTTCAACAACGTAAAGTAACTTAGCCGTATAGAAAATGATCTTAAATGCTGTAGAAATTCCCCAAATTTTTACCCTGGTTTTTTCCTACTGAAGAAAACGTAAAAATTTAAAAAATTAAAGAAAATGAAAACATTTTATCCAATCGCCATAATTCTAATCACAGGTTTTTTAACCTCTTCATTTGATTTGAAAAAAAATGAGTTTACCAAAAATCAAAACTCATACAATTTTTATTTTGATTTTGTAAAAGGTACTGATCCTGTTGCAGATTCTGAGGTAGTCAATGACTTTTTTAGAAGATATTCTGATTTGAAAAAGTATAGATCAGATGTAATGTCATTATACAAAAACAGATCGTTGGGTACTATATGGTATGATGAAGGAGAAATTAATGAATTTGCCGGTATCTTATATGAAAAAGCAAAAAAGACTAATGATCTGATTATTCCGTATCAAAGTGAAATAGAACAGATTTTTGATTCTTCGTCAACTCTGTCTAAAACAGATGCAGACATGCTTTTGAGTTCCTTATATATATTGTATGCTAAAAAAACCAATCCTGATGCAAAGAAATTGTCTTATAATACAATGCTGGCCGATTTCTTGAATTATAATACAATTGAGGAATCTACAGCAAATGCTGCAAAAGCAGAAGATGACGGAATGCTTTTTGAGCAGTATTACAAACTTCAGGATGTATTAAAAGACTATAAAAAATTAGAAAAATCTAACAAATGGAAACCAATTGTAACCGAAGTTCCATATAAAGATTTACGTCCGGATGCGGTTTCAAGCACTATTGCTCAGGTAAGAACCCGTCTATATTTATTGGGAGATTTACAACATGATTCTAAGAGCGATGTATATGACCGTGAATTAATGGATGCGGTGATGAAATATAAAGTTCGTAACGGATTTAAACCAAATTATATTCTGGCAGAAGAACATATTAAAGAAATGAATGTGCCTCTTTCTGATAAAGTAAAAACATTAATGCTTAATATGGAGAGATTCCGTTCTATCTCGCCTGAGTTAGTAAATAAAGATGAATACATTTTGGTAAATGTTCCTTCTTATGAAATGGTTTATGTAAAAAACGGAAAAGTAGAATTGAAATCAAATGTTTTTGTGGGTTCTCCGGTAACCAAAACAACTATTTTTAATTCTGAAATTGACAGAATCGTTTTTAGCCCTTACTGGACTGTACCGCAAAGTATTGTAGAGAACGAATTGAAAATGAAAATAGCTGCAGATAAAAACTATCTGGCAAATCATAATATGGAAATGGTAAATGGACAAGTGAGACAAAAACCGGGACCGCAAAACTCTTTGGGTTTAGTAAAATTTATGTTTCCTAATCCAGATGACATTTATATGCACGATACACCGTCTAAAACTTTATTCGATTTTGAAAAAAGAACTTTTAGCCATGGTTGTATAAATCTAAAAATGGCTAAAGAACTGGCAACTGCGATGCTTAAGGATTATCCGGAATGGACTCCTGAAAAAATAAGCAAAGCTATGGAAGGTAAAACAGAAACCAGTTTTAAACTGACTAAAAAAGTGCCTATTTATATTTGTTATTTTACTTCATTAGTAAATGAAAATGGTGAAGTTGGTTTCTTTCAGGATGTTTATGAAAAAGACCAGGAAGCAACCAGTGAATTTCCAGCTAAGTCTGTTGCAAATAAATAATATTAGACCAAGTTTAGAAAAGTCTTAAATTTTATAGATAGCTTTTTGTTACACTTTTAAAAATTGATTTTTGGAAGAGTAACAAGAAGCTATTTTTATGTTTTTAAATTTGCTATACATTAACACCTAACCTGTAATCCGTTTATTACAAAATTAAATTTTCAAAACAGAAAAAAGCCTAACCTATTAATTTAAAAGCTTTTAGAGGATAAAAAAAGTTTAAAACCGATGGAAATTTGCATCATAATAATATCACTAATTTTTTAATTAAAAATTAATTTATCATGAAAACAGAGAATATCGAAGGATTAACACTTTTTGAAATAAATCTATTAATTCAACAAGGCGGAAAATTTATAATGTTTCCAAATTTGATGACCAAAGCTAAAAGTTCAACTATTTATTTTGTTCGCCCGGATCAAAGAAAGTTTAAATATATTTTTAAACACTTTTTAAAGAATTTATTTAACTTTTGGCGCGCATTTCCTTTAAGACCATTTCATGTTTCAAAATCTTTATTTTATTTAGCAATTGGAGGTAAAGATTACACCCACAATATATTAGCTGATTTAAAACAAATCAATCCAGTTTACAATCCTAATTTATATTGTCTGGAATATGTTTAATATTTTAAAACCAAGCTAATATGGCTTAAAATATAAATCATAAAACTCTTATGTACTATTAAAAAAATTAATTAAAAAGATTTTTACAGAATATAAAAAATCACAAAATCTTTTAATTAATCACAATGAAAAAACTTTTTTTATTTTTTAGTACCATTGCTCTGCTTATTTCTGCCTGCAACAAATCTAAAACTGATAATCCTATTACTGAAGAAAAAATAAGCAGTCCAAAAATCCCCAAAGCTCAGGGAACTCCGCGAATTTTATTTATAGGAAATAGTCATACCGAGTATTTTGTAAGTGCACCAGTATTGTTTGATGAATTTTGCAAAGCTAATAAGAAGCCAATGAACATTGATCAATTGGTAACAATGGGTGTTTCTATTGACAAAATTTATGCTGATCATAAGGCGGAAGCAGAAGAAAATTTTGCTAAAACAGATGCTGATGGAAATTATTATGACTTTGTAGTTATTCAGGAATCGACTCCTGTTGCGCTGGCAGAGCCTGAGAAATATGAAGCTAACGTGAAAATGATCACAGAAAAATTACGCAAAAACAGTCCTGACGTAGCGATTTATATTTATGAAGGAATGTCTCCGTTAGCTTTTACAGATCCTGAATACAAGGATTATTTTGATGAGATACGTAAAAATGCAGTTGCAGTTACTAAGGCTACAAAGAACTCAGGAATGCTAAGAGTTGGAGATGCTATTAATGACGCTTACAATGGCAAAAATAATTACAAATATTTAGTAGCCAACAAAGATAATCTTCGTTTTGGCGAAAACACATTACATCTTTTAAACGACGGAGGATTTATTCAGGCCGTCTTATTGTATGCAACTATTTTTGACCAAAAACCTATAATCCCAAAAGAACTTACATTAAGTACAGGAACAGGAGATGATGATGAAATGGAAAAACAAGACATCAGTAAAGCGATTACTAATTCAAAAGCGCTTGAAGAAATAGCTTTTAGTAATCGATAAAAATCAGATAACAAAATTTAAATCATCTTATAATTTTATGAGATGATTTTTTTTTAAAGCGCAGAGTCAATTTACAAAATAGCTCCAGTACTTTTAGAGTTATTTGATGCTCCTTATGAAACAGACCTTCTTTGGAAATATGATCAGGAAGTACATATCGTCTTTTATGATTTAATAAATGAATGCGATACGGATATTGAACAAATTTTAAAAAAATAATTTTTATTGATCATATAAATACTGGCTATTACACGAGAAATAATTATATCTTTCACTCATTAAACTGAAATTTTAAATGTATGTCTGAAGATTACTATCAGCCCAAGAAAAACTGGTGGGACAGAAACTGGAAATGGTTTGTTCCTACAGGATGCTTAAGCCTTATTTTACTTTTTTGTCTGTTTATTGGAGGTATTTTCTTTGGCGTTACGTCAATGATGACCAATTCTGATGCTTATAAGGAGGCTATGAATAAAGCACAGCATAACGAAATTGTAATTGAAAAATTAGGAACCGCTATTGAGAAAGACGGAATGGTTTCCGGAAGCATTAATACAAGCGGCAATACCGGAAATTGTAATTTAGAGATTCCGATAAAAGGCTCAAAAGGAACTGGAGTTTTATTTGTGGTTGCACACAAAAAAGTAAAATGGAATTTTGATGAATTGTCAGTTTATATAAACGCCACAGACGAAGAGATTAATTTGCTGGAAAAATAAACTCATGTTTGATGAAAATACTGCAAAATCAGAATTTTAAAATATTTCTATTTTTCTTTCTAACTCTTTCATTAACTATTCAGTCTCAAAACAGATATGGGTCGTATGCGAATGGTATTGAAGCTTTTTCAAAACCGTTCAGGGTTTTATCCAATTATGTTGATAAAAAAGGAAACGGAAGTATTGAATATACGAATCCCAAGAATCAGGTTTTGAGATTTCGCCTTTTTAATCATAAACCGCAGCTTCTTCATAGCAGCATTGTATACCAGCTTTTTTATTATGAGAAAAATTTTCTGAAAAGGATTGATACTTATGATATAAACGGAAAGCCTGCCGGAGAAAGAGAATCAGAAAATAAAGCTACAGTAATTTTTATTGTTGAAAAACCGGAATTATATCTTAAAAAAAACAAAATTATTGATGAGGCAGAAGGCAATATTGACATGAAAGACGATAGCAGCGAAAAAATTATCAGAATACAACTTCTGGGTTCTGATCACCTGCCTGTAAAAGAAGATAAGCCTCAATATATTTCGAGTAAAATGTATTGGGAATACAATATTAGAAAGTACTGGCCTTAATTTCATGAAAAAACAAAAATCTCTCATCTAGCCCCGATAGAAGGGAAAATCCTTTTGTGCCACTCTGCATTGCTATTGTTGGCACAAAAGATTTGGAATGATAGCGGGACTATTGTTAATTATGAAACAAAATGTTTGTGCTCCTGAAATAAAATTGTGGCTTTATTTTTGAATAAGTAGTATTTTTGAAACTAATAAATCCCCAATAAATGAAAAAGATTATTATTCTTGCGTTTGCATTTTCACTGACATCATGTGCTGAGATGCAGCAAACACTAAACCAATTACCACAATTATCGCAAATACCCGGCGTTGGAGGTGTTGATATTGCTGCCGGACTGAGAGAAGCCTTAAATAAAGGAATTACACAACAAGTAAGTAAATTGACTGCTGTAGACGGTTTTTATAAAAACGAAGCTGTAAAAATTCTTATGCCCGAAGAACTGCAGAAAGTAGATGCAACACTTAGAAAAGTTGGTCTTGGCTCGTTGGCCGATGAAGGAATTAAAGTGCTGAACCGCGCTGCAGAAGATGCTGTAAAAGAAGCAACTCCGATATTTGTTACTGCTGTAAAAAATATGTCTTTTACTGATGCCAAAAATATTTTGCTGGGTAATGATAGTGCTGCTACAAGTTATTTGCAAAATAGTACCACTACAGCATTATACGGAAAATTTAATCCTGTGATTAAAAGTTCTTTCCAAAAAGTGGGTGCTGATGTCGTTTGGACGAAAATCATCAATAAATACAACACAATTCCGTTGGTTAAAAAGGTAAATCCTGATTTAACTGATTATACAACAAATAAAGCTCTTGTCGGTGTATTTAAGATGATTGCTGTTGAAGAAAAAGAAATCCGAAATAATATCAGTGCAAGAACAACGCCTTTATTGAAAAGTGTTTTTGCAATGCAGGACGGGAAGTAATTTTTTAGAAGGTTCAAAGGTGCAGAGTTCCAAAGGTTCAAAGCTTTTCGGACTTTGCGTAAAACCTTGCGAACTTCGGTTAAGCTGCAAAACAAAAACTATAACAAACCAACTAACACAATGCAAAAAATTACCATTCTGATTCATTGCAAAGACCAAAAAGGAATTATCGCAGCAGTGACTACTTTTATTGCAAAAGTAGAAGGAAATATCACTTACATCGACCAACATGTTGATGTAGAGCAAAATGTATTTTTTATGCGATTAGAATGTGAATTAACGAATCACCACATTACTATTGAAGGCTTAAAAGAAGATTTTAATCAAACTATTGCAGCCGATTTTAGTATGTCGTGGGATTTGTATAATCAGGAACAAAAACCAAAAATGGCTTTATTTGTGTCAAAATACGATCACTGCCTTTTTGATATTTTAGGCCGTTACAGCGCGGGTGAATTAAATGTTGAAATTCCGGTAATTATTAGCAATCATAATGATTTAAGATCTATTGCAGAGCGATTTGATATTCCGTTTCACTGTGTGCCTTTTACAAAGGAAAATAAGGACGAAGGCGAAGCCAAACAAATTGAACTGCTGAAAAAATATCAAATCAATTTTATTGTTTTGGCTCGTTATATGCAGATTATTACACCAAAACTGATTTCGCTTTACGAAAACAAAATCATCAATATACATCATTCCTTTTTACCGGCCTTTCCGGGTGCAAAACCTTATCACTCCGCTTTTAAACGTGGTGTAAAAATTATTGGTGCAACTAGTCATTATGTTACTGAAGAATTAGACGAAGGCCCAATTATCGAGCAGGATATTGCCAGGGTGTCACACATTCACTCTGTAGAAGATTTTATCATGAAAGGACGTGATTTGGAACGTATTGTTCTGGCACGCGCCATCAAACTTCATTCAGAACGTAAAACGATGGTTTACAGTAATAAAACAGTGGTTTTTTCTTAAGGTTCTGAGGTTCTAAGGGACTAAGATACTAAGATTTTTAGATTTAAGATTTAAGATTTGACCGTAAAATAACAACCCGGCAGGTTTTTAACCTGTCGGGTTTTATTGTTTATAATGCTTTGAACCTTTGAGCCTTTGAGCCTTTGAGCCTCTGAACCTTAGCATCTCAGTACCTTAGTACCTCAGTACCTTTAAAAAATCACACTCTTGGATCTGCAAAACTATTTACCTGCTCCATTGTTAATCCTAAAGCATTTGCAACTCCTTCTCCATAAGCAGGATCGGCTTTGAAACAGTTTCTAATATGACGGATCTGGATAAATAATTGCGCTCCTCCTACTTGTGCAGCAGTGTTTTTGAATAACAATTGCTTTTTCTCTTCGGTCAGTAAGCGGAATAGTAATCCCGGCTGCGTAAAATAATCGTTGTCGTCTTCTCTAAAATTATAAGCATAGGCATCTCCGTGCAGTGCCAATGGCGGTTCTTTAAATTCCGGCTGTTCCTGCCATTCTCCAAAACTGTTTGGCTCATAATGTTTACGGCCTCCATTGTTTCCGTCTACACGCATTGCTCCGTCTCTGTGAAAAGTATTGTAAGGGCATCTTGGGGAATTTACAGGAATCTGAAAATTGTTTACTCCTAAACGGTAGCGATGGGCATCTCCATAAGAAAATAAACGGCCTTGCAGCATTTTATCTGGAGAAAAACTAATTCCCGGAACAACGTGTGCAGGGTTAAAGGCAGCCTGTTCTACTTCGGCAAAATAGTTTTCCGGATTTTTATTTAATTCAAATTCTCCAACAGGAATTAACGGAAAATCACCTTTTAACCAAACCTTAGTTAAATCAAAAGGATGAAAACGATAATTATTGGCCTGTTCTTCGGTCATGATCTGAACAAACATTTTCCATTTAGGAAAATTTCCATCTTCAATAGCATTAAATAAATCTCTCTGATGACTTTCTCTGTCGCCACCTACTAATACGGCTGCTTCTTCATCAGATAAGTTTTCTATTCCCTGTTGTGATACAAAGTGAAATTTAACCCAGTGTCTTTCATTCTTAGAGTTTAAAAAGCTAAAAGTATGGCTTCCGAAACCATGCATTTGTCTGTAGCTTTTCGGAATTCCCCTGTCGCTCATTACAATAGTTATCTGGTGCAAAGCTTCAGGCAATAATGTCCAAAAATCCCAATTGTTATCAGCACTTCTCAAATTGGTTTTTGGATCACGTTTTACTGCATGATTTAAGTCAGGGAACTTCATGGGATCACGAAAAAAGAAAACCGGCGTATTGTTTCCTACTAAATCCCAATTTCCTTCATTGGTGTAAAATTTCATGGCAAAACCACGAATGTCTCTTTCGGCATCTGCAGCTCCTCTTTCTCCTGCAACGGTAGAAAAACGCACAAACATATCTGTTTTTTTACCAACTTCAGAAAACAGATCTGCTCTCGTATATTTTGTAATATCGTGAGTTACTGTAAAGGTTCCGTAAGCACCGGATCCTTTTGCGTGCATTCGTCTTTCTGGAATCACTTCGCGATCGAAATGTGCCATCTTTTCTAAAAACCAAAAATCCTGTAATAAAACGGGACCACGAGGTCCTGCAGTCTGAATGTTTTGATTATCTGCAACAGGAGTACCTGTAGCAGTTGTTAATTTTTTGTTTGAATCCATGTTGCTGATATTTAATGTTTTATCAAATATACAAACAAAACACTTCGATATTAATAATCAAAATTGATTGTTATTATATTTTAATAATCAAAAGCTATATTTACTTATAAAAACTGTAAAATGAAGCATTTAAAAATCTTAACTTATGTTCAACAAAGTAATAACAAAACCTTAACATCAATACATTGATATATGTCTGACCTTTGTAATGTAATAAACTGGTTATTTATTATTTTGGTTTTGGTTAGTTAAATGATGCCGGCGTCTACGAGATGCCGGCATTCTTTTTTATAGACCTTTTTTGATTTTTTTCTCAGGTTTCGGATTATTTTGAACATAATTTACCACAGAGTTTCACAAAAGGTTTTCACAGAGATTCGCAAAGCTTTTATAATACTCTTCTAAATTACTCCGTGTAACTTTGTGAAAACCTTTTGCGAAACTCTGTGTTAGAAATCGCAATTAAATCAATACAATCCAAAAACTGAAACCAAGAAAACCTGAAACTTTCCCTTTCTTCTATTTGGATACAACTACAAGGGATTTGGCTACTTTATATTTTTATTCTTAACGGATCTTTGTATTCTAATTAAAAACAAATTCAAACAAGTTATGGATACAATCAAGAAAATAAATTTAGGAAATCAGGGACTTGTGGTTCCTAATATTGGTTTAGGATGCATGGGAATGACCCAGATCGCCGGAATGGATATTTATGGCAAAGCCGACGAAAAAGAAGCTATTGCCACAATTCATCGGTCACTTGAGTTAGGCGGGAATTTTCTGGACACCGCAGATTTATATGGTCCCTTATTAAACGAAAGATTAGTAGCAAAGGCTATAAAAGGCAATCGTAATGCTTATACTATTGCTACAAAATTTGGTTATGAAATCGATGATAAGGAACAATTAACCTGGAATTTTAACGGCAAAAAAGAATACGTAAAAAAAGCGGTAGAACGTTCCCTGAAAAACCTGGGCACAGACTATATCGATTTGTACTATTTGCACCGTCTTGACCCAAACACGCCAATTGAAGAAACAGTAGAAGCTATGGCAGATTTGGTAAAAGAAGGAAAAGTGGGTTACATTGGGTTATCGGAAGTTTCATCAGAAACGATTCGAAAAGCACATAAGATTCACCCTTTAACCGCTGTTCAGACTGAGTATTCCTTATTTGAGAGAACGGTTGAGGAAGCCGGAATTTTAGATACTTTAAAGGAATTAGGAATAGGATTTGTTGCTTATTCTCCACTTGGCAGAGGTTTTATCTCCGGAGATATCAAAACACCGGATGATTTTCCTGAAAATGATTTCAGAAAAGCAATTCCCCGCTTTCAGGGAGAACAATTTTATAAAAATATAGAATTGGTAAATGAAATTACAAAAATGGCAGCAGGAAAAAATAGTACCGCTTCGCAATTGGCACTTTCGTGGATTGCTTCAAAAGGTATTTTATCAATTCCGGGAACAAAACGTGTAAAATATGTAGAGCAAAATATTGCTGCGGCCCAAATGGTTTTAAGCCCTGAAGAAATAAACCATCTTGAAACCATCATTCCGCTTGGGACACAAACTGGTGCAAGATATGATGCTGCAAATATGGCCGGAATAGATCAATAATTTACTAAACTAATTGCTTATATAAATTTAATCAGGAAAAGTTATCTTTACGGTAGCTTTTCCTTTTATACGCTTTAAAAATTTTGCCATGAAAAAAGAAGTTCATATTCCGTATACGATTCAGTCTATTTCAGAATTACATTCGATGCTGAAAATTCCAAAACCGGAACATCCTCTGGTAAGCTTTGTCGATTTGAGCAAAATAACCTGTCATTTTGATGATAACCTCAAAAGTGTTGTTTACTCTTTTTATACCGTTTGCATTAAAAAAGGTTTTACCGGAAAAATGAAATACGGACAGAATTTTTATGATTTTGATGAAGGGGTGATGACGTTTATGTCGCCGGGTCAGGTAATTTCTACCGAAGTTTCGGTTGACAGTGCCGTTTATGGCGCAATGCTCGTTATTCATCCTGATTTTATTCAGAATTATGCTTTATCAAAAAACATTAAAGATTTTGGTTTTTTTTCATATGCGGTTAATGAAGCTTTACATCTTTCTGATAAAGAGCAAACTATGATTACCGGAATCATGAAAAACATAGAACAGGAATATTGTTCCTCTATTGACGCTTTTAGTCAGGATGTAATGATTTCGCACATCGAACTGCTGCTTAATTATTGCAATCGTTTTTACAACCGTCAATTCCTTACAAGAAAAATTGCCAATAATACGCTTTTAAGCAAATTAGAAAATTTATTAGACAATTATTTTGAAGGTGATAAAGTGCAAAAATTTGGATTGCCAACCGTAACTTACCTGTCTGAAGAATTAAATGTTTCTCCCAATTATTTAAGTGATATGTTACGCGCCTTAACCGGGCAAAGCACACAGCATCATATTCACAATAAAATTATTGAAAAAGCAAAAGAACTCCTCACTACAACTTCCTTAAGCGTGAGCGAAACTGCTTTTCAATTGGGATTTGAATATCCCCAATCTTTTAATAAATTATTCAAAAGTAAAACAAACGTATCCCCATTAGAATTCAGAAGTTCGTTTAATTAACCGTTGTGCTATTAAGCTTTTATATCACAGAGATTCACAAAGGTTTCGCAAAGGAAAAATAATTACTTTGTGAATCTCTGTGATAAAATCTACATAGAACCTGGAATTAGCTCTTTAATTTTTCGTGGAGTAATTTAAAATACGGAAATGCCTTTAATAATCGGCTTCCGTGCCAGGAGAACATTTCGCCATCGACAAAAACAGTTTTGGCGTGATGTGTAAAACGTCCGATTTCAAAAGCATCTTCATCCTTAAAAGGATAAGGTTCTGAGGAAAGAAAAACCAAATCCGGATCGCCTTCTAATCGCATTTTTTTGAGCTCTATTTCGGGGTAACGGCCTTTGTCTTCGTAGATGTTTTTAAAATGATTCAGTTTTAATAATTCATTGATGTACGTATCATTTCCGGCAACCATGTAAGGATTTTTCCAGATAAAATAAGCCGTTTTTTTAACTTCGATATCTTGTATATATTTTCTGAAATCGCTTAAAGCGAAAGCCAGTTTGTCGTTCCACTTTTGGGCTTCGGTTCTGCAATTGAAGATTTGCCCAAAATCTGAAATCATCTGAAAATTATCTTCAATAGTAATAATGTTCGTTACCCAAACCGGGCAGATTTCACTTAGTTGATTTACGATTTCTTGTGTATTTTCTTCTTTATTACAAATGATAATATCCGGCTGTAATAACTTTATTTTTTCGAAGTGGATTTTCTTGGTACCTCCAACAACTTTTTTGGTTGATTTGAAATGGTAAGGATGCACACAGAACTTTGTGATTCCGATAATTTTTTCTTCTAAACCCAAATCATATAACAACTCAGTTTGAGATGGTACTAACGAAATGATTCGTTCTGATGTTTTCTCAAAAGAATGGATTTGACCAATTTGATCTGTAAGTTGTTTCATTTGTTTTTTGTTTCAGGTTTTAAGTTGTTGAATTGTTTTTTTTACCGCAGAGTTGCACAAAATTTTTCACAGAGATTCGCAAAGTTTTTTTTAAAGTATTTCATTTAAATTAAAAACTCAAAAAATTAAAATTATCTTAGTGTAGCTCTGTGCAAAACTTTGTGAATCTCTGTGATATAATTATTCTTAAAATAAAGCAATCAGAAATTTTAAACCTGAAATCTTGAATTAATAATCGCTTCCATTTCTTTCTGAACCGATAGTGCTTCTTCTCTTGCTTTTTCTACAAAATCAGTTCCTTTTGATGCATAGATAATAGCTCTGGCAGAATTTACCAAAAGACCGATTTTATCATTCATTCCATATTTACATACTTCTGACAAACTTCCGCCCTGAGCACCAATTCCCGGAACTAACAGGAAACTATCGGGAACAATTTTTCTTATATCTGCAAAATATTCTGCTTTTGTAGCACCTACTACATACATTAAGTTTTCGCTGTTTTTCCATGTTTTAGAAGTCTCCAAAACCTGTTTGTATAATTCTTTAGCTCCGCTCTGTTCGGCTTCGCCTCGAGTTCCGTTTGTGGTTAAGGTTTGAAAATCAAAAGCACCTTCGTTTGATGTTAACGCCAGCATGATAGTATGCTTGTTTTCGAAGGCAAGAAAAGGTTCTACAGAATCTTTTCCCATATAGGGGGCAACGGTTACACTGTCAAAATTAAGGTCTTCAAAAAAAGCTTTCGCATACATGCTCGAAGTATTTCCTATATCACCGCGTTTTGCATCGGCAATGGTAAAAATATCCGGATAATTTTCATTGATGTAATTAATTGTTTTTTGCAGTGAAAGCCATCCCTTTATACCATACGCCTCAAAAAAAGCAGTATTGGGTTTGTATCCTACGGTCAAATCGTGAGTGGCATCAATTATCGCTTTGTTGAATTCAAAAATAGGATCTTCTGTTTCTAGTAAGTGTTGTGGAATTTTGTCCAGATCAGGATCTAATCCGACACATAAAAATGATTTTTTCTGAAGAATTTGTTCGTGTAGCTGTTGTGTTGTCATTCTTGTTTTTTTTATCTTCTGTTTGATTAGAAGCTGTTCTTTTTTAGAAGTATGCAAAAATAAAAAAAGCCACTCAATTAAGAATGGCTTTTTGGTTTTATATTCTGTTCTGCTTACAAATTACCTAAGTAAACAATTTCTGTTCTTCTGTTTTCTGCTCTTCCTGCAGCAGTTTTATTAGATTTTACCGGTTTTGATGCACCAAATCCCTGAGAAGTTAAATTGGCAGGATTTACTCCTTTTTCAATCAAAAGATCCATGATTACTTTTGCTCTGGCTTCAGATAATTTTTGGTTTGCTTTTGCATTTCCTACGTTATCAGTGTGACCGTTAATGGCAAATTTTGCATTTGGATAATTTTTCAAAATCTCTTTTATGGCATCTAATCTTCCTGATGTTTCTCCTTTTCTGGCATCACTCAGAGTTGCTTTTCCTGTTGTAAAAAAGATAGATTTTGCTTCCATTTTTAATTGCTCCAATGTTGCTTTAGAAACTTTTGGACAGCCTTGATTATCAGCAGGACCTGCGATTAAAGGACATGCATCATCTTTGTCTAAAACGCCATCTTTATCTGCATCCAGATTTGGACATCCTTTGTTTTCAGGTAATCCAGCTTCATTTGGACAAGCGTCATCTTTGTCTAAAACGCCATCCATATCTGTATCCGGCCATGGACAGCCTTTGTTTTCTACAGGACCCGCTACTGCCGGACAGGCATCAACATTGTCCAGTAATGTATCTCCGTCTGTATCTTTCCAAGGGCAGCCTTTATTTTCTGCAGGACCTTTAACATCCGGACAGGCATCATCTTTATCAAAAACTTTATCTCCGTCTGTATCTGGCCAAGGGCAGCCACTATTTTCGGCTGGTCCGGCTACTTTTCTGCACGCATCTTCTTTATCAATCACGCCATCTCCGTCTGTGTCTTTAAATTTCTTTTCATACACCGGGATTTTCATTCCTAAATGAAAATCTGCTCCTTTTGATTCTTTAGAAACTAAATTACTAACAACAGATCCTGAACCAATAAAGAATACTCCTACTCTAATTCCTGATCCTACCTGCATTCCGCTGTATTCCATCCATGTCAATGGCATGTAATAACTAAACCATCTGCTTTCATAACGTGGCGTCAGAGATACTCTGTCTGCGATTCCGTAGCTGTTCAGTTTATTGGCAGAAACCATATTGATATCTCCGTTAAGGTTCAGATAGAATTTTCTGTACATGTTCCAGTCTACATCAGCATGAAGTGCTGTTGGCAAATTTGTTTTTGCTCCTTTTGATGTTGAGGTTTTTGTGTAATGCTCGTTTAAGAAATCATACAGATTATCTGCATCATCAATCATTTGCTGGGTTATAACACCATTTACGTTATAGGTATCCTGTTTTGCATTTTTATAATCAATAGAACCTATATCGGTTACAGATAATCCGAAACGCAATTTGTATTTGTTTAAATCTCTGAAATTGTTGTCTGCAGGTTTAGCGTTGTCTAAATCATAATCTGCATAATCTGGTCTCCATTCGTAAACAAGTCCAAAATCAAAACCAAAACCTCTTGATTTAGCATCAAAATCATAATCTTCATTTGCTTCAAAATCCTGACTTGCGCCAATCGTAATTTCTCCACTGGACATCAAAAGTCCCTGACTTGGGTCTACTGTATTCTCAACATACGTTACATTGACATCTTTTCCTCTAACATACCCATTTACACCTCCCTGAAGATATTTGGCAGTCAAACCTCCTTTTAAGAAATGCTGGTTTTTTTGATATAAAACAGCCGCATAGGAAATACCCAACTCACCCCAGGTGTTTGAAGAACCATTTGCGTTTCCGGCGTTTAAATTAAAATCACTGGACTCATCCAGACCGTCCTTTACCTGATCTATAAGATATCCGTTTATATTTCTTACGTTACTTACGGATCTTGCTCTTGTAAATACAGCAATAGTATGCTTTGGAGCAATATTAAACATAAAAGATGGCCCCATAATATCAAAATTTGCAAGACCATTATTGGCATTTGACGGGGTCATTTTAGCTTCTCTGTCAAAATCATATCCATCTTTGTATACATCAAAAAGACGTACTCCGTACAAATCATTCTGTACAGATCCACTGATTGAAAATAAGTTGATGTCTGTCTTGAAACGGGAATCGGCTATAGAAGCCGGGTTAAAAAGTACACTTTGTACACCTGCATAATTATCATGAAAATAACCTAAATAAGATTGGGCTTTTAAATGAATTGAGGCAGTTAAAATTAATAAAACGAGTATTTTTTTTTTCATTCAAATAGGGGTTTTAGTTTAATTGGCCGCAAAACTACAATAAAACATTTACTAAGGTGTTAACAAAACATTGAATTCATGTAACATCTGCAATTAATTATGTAAGAAATAAAACTTTCTACTTCTATATTTTTGAACAAACCCAAAAATACAGTTATATGAGCCCGAATATTGGAATTAATACCAAGAATTTAAAGAAAAGCACCAACATATTAGCCACGATTTTATCTAACGAAATGACACTGTATGTAAAAACCAGAAAGTTTCACTGGAATATTTCCGGTAATAGTTTTATGGAACTCCACAAGCTGTTTGAAGATCAATACCGAATTTTGGAGAATAATATTGATGAAGTTGCAGAACGCATTAGCCAGTTGGGTGAAAAAACAATCGGAACAATGACGGAGTTTATAGAAAATTCTACACTAAAGGAATCTCCAAAAGAATATGTTTCACAAAAAAACATGCTACAGGAGCTTTTGGAAAATCATGAACAGATGGTAACTGAATTTAGAGATTATATTCCGGCATTTGAAAATGATAATCACGATATAGGTTCTGCTGATTTTATTACGGGTTTGCTGCAACAGCATGAAAAAATGGCGTGGATCCTTCGCCGCTATCAGGCGTAATGTGAATTATAGAACATTACCGAAAATTGATATAACGAACGAATTGATATTAAATTGCAATTTTACAGTAAATAAAAATCGTAAAAAAAAAATATCATGAATACTACAGAAATAAAAGGAAATTGGAACGAGTTAAAAGGGAAGCTGAAACAAAATTATGCTGATCTTACAGATGATGATCTAATGTATGAAGAAGGAAAAGAGGACGAAATGTATGGAAAACTTCAACAGAAATTAGGCAAAACTAAAGAAGAGTTTAATAAGTTGTTATCAGATTTGTAAACCCTTTTGACCCAATAGAAATACCGTCTAAATTTTATGCTTAGACGGTATTTTTTTGGCTGGGTCAAAACAATAATTTCGTAAAATATTATCTTAATAAATACAAAACCCTTTCAAAACCAAAAAAAAATTAATTATCTTTAACCCTATTTTTATCCTATGAAACTATTTATAAAGTTCGATATTAACACCATTTGTTCTCTTTTTTTAAAAGAAAAACTCGAAGAACAAAATATTAATTTTACCACATTGGGATTTGGTGAAATTGAATTAGATGAAAATCTTGATGTTGAAGGACTTGAAAGTTTAAAAAACACCTTGGGTCCGTTTGGTTTTGAAGTTGTAGAAAATCAAAAAAGCGTTTTAGTCCAGAAGATTAAGGATGCTATTATCGAACTTGTTTATATGGACGATAATAACAACTTTAAAAGTTCTGTATTTTTGGCTGAAAAATTAAATCACAGTTATGGTTATCTATCGAATGTTTTTTCGGAGGTGACATATTCTTCGATTGAAAATTTCATTATTTTACAAAAAATAGAAAGAGCTAAACAACTCATGTTGGTTAATGAAATGAGTTTAACGGAGATTGCTTTTTTACTTAATTACTCAAGTGTTGCGCATTTGAGTACACAGTTTAAAAACACAACCGGTATTACTCCATCGGCTTTCCAGAGGATTATTAAAAAGAGAAGAGAAAATTTAAAATAAATTTAATACCACTATAATCAATGCAAAAAAACGCATTACACATTTTGCTCGCTGATGACGATGAAGACGACAGACTTTTTTTTAAGGATGCCTTTGAAGAAGTAAGGGTACAAACAAAAGTACAATTTGTTCATGATGGTCTTCAACTTATGGAATACCTTATGGCACCTGATGTCAAATTACCCGATATTTTGTTTCTGGATTTAAATATGCCTAAAAAAACTGGTAAAGAGTGTTTGATCGAAATCAAAAAAACCGAGCATCTTAAAAATATAATTATTGCCATATACTCTACTTCATCTTCTGAGGAAGATATTGAAGATACCTTTATTGAAGGGGCCAATATTTATATTAAAAAGCCAAGTGATTTTAATACGTTAAAAAAAATAATTAATGAAGTCGTTACTTTAAATTGGCACTATCACACGTCTGGCCTTAACCGTGATAATTTTTTGTTGCGCCTAAAATAATAGCATTTCCATGAAATGGTTACCCCGGTTTAATTCTTCTAACTCGTTAAGAGTTATATTTGTAATTGCAGTTTTTATTCTGTTATTTCTTTCTTCAATTGCTTACAAACATAACCAGGACTTAAACGAATCCAGTAAGTTGGTAATGCATACTTATGAAATAAATATACAATTAGAGCGGTTAATGTCTGCTATAAAAGATGCCGAAACGGGTCAGCGTGGTTACATCATAACACGCAATAATCGTTTTCTTACGCCTTATCTTTATTCGCGCGACAAGGTCAATACTTCGTTTATTACCTTAAAAAAACTAACGGCAGATAATCCGGCACAACAACAAAATCTGCGCAGATTATTCACACTAATAATTCAGCGTTTTACTTCGTTTGAAAATTGTTTTAAATACAGCGATCCCAAAACATATGATAAGAGAAAACTCGACAATCATATGTTTGGCGGTCGGGTTTTAATGGAGAACATTCGTTTTCAGGTTGATAAAATGAATGACATCGAAAAAGCTTATCTGCAAAAGAAACTAAAAATTTATGCAGAGGAAATTTCCTTAAGTCCTGTCTTCTCTATCTCCTTGTTTCTTACCGCACTTACCTTTATCATATTATCTTACAGACAAATAAGCAGAGACATCAAAAGCTTAAAAGTTTATAATAAAAAACTCCTTATTTCTTCGCGATTAATGTCAGAATCTGAAACTATTGGTAAGTTCAGTACCTGGCAATGGGATCTGGATACACAAAAAATTGATTATTCAGAAAACCAATATCGATTATTAGGTGTCTGGCCAAATAGTTTTGTACCAGAAAAAAAAACTTTTCTGGATTTTGTACATCCTGATGACAAGGAAGCTGTTGCTGAATCTATTGAAAATATCCTGAAAAAAAAGCAATTGCCTTTTATCTATTATAAGGTGTTGCGTCCGGATAATGAAATTAGGTATTTTAAATCTACCGGAAAATTATTAACAGATCAGCAGGGCAATAATATCTTATTGGGAATCAACTTTGATATTACCGATGAGCACTTATTAAATATAGAACTTAAGGAGCGTAACGCTGAGTTGGAAGCAAGTAATAAAGAACTGGCTTCTTTTAACCATGTTGCGAGTCACGATTTGCAGGAACCTTTGAGAAAAATTCAGACTTTTATTTCGAGAGTTTCTGATGCTGACAAAGCCGTTTTGTCTGACAGTGCTAAAGACTATATATATAAGATAGAAGTATCGGCCAAAAGAATGCGTGTACTTATTGATGATTTACTTTTATTTTCAAGAACCAATACTACTAAAAAAGAATTCATAAAAACAAATTTGAGTGAATTGCTTGAAAATGCCAAATCTGAACTAACAGAAATTATAGATGAAAAAAAAGCAATCATTACAGCTTCAAAATTACCAAAGCTTTCTGTGATTCCATATCAGATTGAACAGTTGTTTATAAACCTGATCGGAAATTCCTTAAAATACAGTCAGCCGGATTTGGTTCCTGAAATAAGTATTGAAAGTGAAAAAGTAAACTCGGATCAGTTTCCCGAATTGCTGGATCAGAACACTAAGAAATTCTACAAGATCACTTTTACGGATAACGGAATGGGATTTGACCCACAATTTAAAGAAACTATTTTTATACTTTTTCAACGCTTACATTCCAGACAGGAGTATCCCGGTACCGGAATAGGTTTAGCCATCTGCAAAAAAATAGTTGAGAACCACAAAGGCTTCATAACCGCAGACAGCACGCCAGATGAGGGCTCTGTTTTTACGGTTTTCCTTCCTGAATAAATCCTACAAAAAGACTACATAAAAAACGTTATATAATCCATAATGGGAATTATATAACGTTTCTTTTTTATGCTGTAAAGTAAAATAATCATTTCGTTAGCATCTTTGTAATGTAATACTTTATGAAGTAATTGATGAAAGCAAAACACAATGTAAAAGCATTTTTTTTAAGGGTCTTTTTTTTACTGATTATATTAATATGCAATTCTTGCGAAAAAAATAATCAAATAGAAACAACTCTAAAAAATCAGGTTTTTATAAAAAGTGACAAAGAACTTACTGCAGCTTATTTTTTAATTGCGACGGCAGGTATAAGTAAGTCTGTAATTTCTAAAAGTCAGGCTGCTCAGCAAAAAAGTTCAGAAAGTACTATAAGGGAAATGAGTAAAAAGCTGGAAAATCATCAGAATCTTTTGTTACAGGAAGTAACAAAAATGGCCAACAACAGGCTCGTGATTGTTACAGATATAGAGACAATTAATAAAGAGGATTTATACGATCTGATTAATAAGGACAATACAAAATTTAATGAGGCTTATCTCGATTCGGTTATAGAATCATTAGATGCTCAGATTAAGTTGTTCGAATCAATTTCCAGAGACACAAATGATAAAATGATTTTAAAGTTAGTATTACAGTATTTGCCGACAGATTACCAGTTTCTAAGAGAAACTAAACAAATTAAAGAACAAATTTATTAAAAGCCCGTAAAGCAATTATTAACTAAATTATTAAATTATGAAAATTCAATCAAATTTTTTATGCGCCTTAACACTATTTCTAACGGCTTCATTCGGAATGCTACACGCTCAAAACGACAATGTTACAACTGAGTTC
>Ga0307406_10000098_pt1 | contig 49767 bp, 45 predicted proteins | sample 322Cmetagenome_3_FD_203706 | JGI IMG/M metagenome (GOLD analysis project Ga0307406, IMG submission 203706) | Maize rhizosphere microbial communities from greenhouse at UC Davis, California, United States - 322HYB-C-2 | ecosystem: Host-associated > Plants > Roots > Rhizosphere > Soil | place...
ATCCCTGGGCAGCCTCAACCTGTGCCACCTCCAGCTCCGCAACAACCTGGCACCGGCCCTATTGGTTCACAGCAACCAGCTACGAAGCCTACTCCGAAGAACCCAAACTCAACCCAAAGCACGCTTCAGCTCTCTGAAATTCGTGACGGTATGGTCATTATGGTCGACGGCTCAATGCGTGCCGTCGTTGCTTGTAAATCTATTAACTTCGACCTTATGAGTGATCGTGAAAGGGAAGGGGTGGAATATAGCTACCAGAACTTCCTCAACTCACTCAATTTCCCAATTCAAATCCTTGTTCGTTCTCAACGCGTTGATATTGGCCCCTACATCGATAAGCTTATTACAACGCGCCGTGCTCAAGACAACATGCTTCTTGGTGTCCTTATGGATGACTACATTAACTTTATCGATGCGCTCTCACAAGAAGCGAACATTATGGAGAAGGCGTTCTATATCGTCATTCCATACTTCCCAGCGGGCGATGCAGCTAATTTAGTCCAGCAAGGTAAGGGATTCTTCGGAAAGCTCTTTGCGCGTCCACAAAGTAACATTACCCACATCGATGGCGCGGCCTATCAAAAAGCAAAAGATGAAATTAAGAACCGTGTCGACTCCGTAACAGCTGGTCTTTTCCAAATTGGCGTCCAAAGTGTGCAGCTTGATACTAAGTCTTTGGGTGAACTTTACTACAATTACTACAACCCAGACACGGCCGTTCGTCAGCCCCTTGGAAACTTTGATAACATGGCGACTACCTTCGTAAAGAAAGCGACTGGTGATAACCCCAACGGAGGAATTCTATAATGGCGAGGCAAAAATCCGCAGTTGATATTGCAGCTGAACAACGAGCACGAGAACAAGCCGAAGTTGAACAAGCATTTTTAAAGGGTGTTTCAACACTTCGTGACCTCATTGCACCAAGTAGTATTGAAATTCACTCGTCATACTTCCGTCTTGGAACAAAATACGGCCGTACATTATATGTATATGGCTACCCAAGGCAAATTTACACTGGTTGGCTTAGTCCGCTTATTAACATCGACGAAGTACTCGATGTCAGTATGTATATCTACCCAGTTGATAGCCAAGTCGTACTTAACAACCTTCGCAAGAAGGTTACGCAGCTCGAAGCATCGACTTCTATCAACAATGAAAAGGGAAGGGTTCGTGACCCTGCACTTGAAGCTGCCATTAACGACGCCGAGGAGCTTCGTGATCAAATTCAAGTGGGAGCCGAGCGTTTCTTCCGTTTTGGCCTCTACGTCACGCTTTGGGCAGATAGCATTGATGAACTTAACTTTGTTCAACAAAAAATTGAAACTATTTTTGGACAACAAATGGTATTTAGTAAGGTTGCTTCTTCTCAACAAGAGCAGGGCCTTAATAGTTCAGTGCCGCAAATGTCCGACCAACTCCAGATTCGCCGCAACATGAACACCGGTGCTATTAGTACCAGCTTCCCATTCACTAGTGCCGACCTTACCGACAACCAAGGTATTCTCTACGGTATTAACATGCACAATAACGGACTTGTTATCTTTGACCGCTTCCGACTTGAAAACGCAAATATGGTGGTCTTCGCAAAGTCTGGTGCAGGTAAGTCATTTACCGTGAAGCTTGAAGCACTGCGCAGTATGATGCTTGGTTCGGAAGTTATTATTATCGACCCTGAAAACGAATATCAGAAGCTTGCCGATGCAGTAGGTGGGGCATATATTCGCCTCAGTCTTAACTCGCAAACTCGTATTAATCCATTCGATCTTCCACGCGTGATCGATAGCGATGAAGCCGACGACGCGCTTCGTGCTAACCTTGTGACACTTCATGGTCTGTTCCGTCTTATGCTTGGTGGTACACAAGTTACCGCGAGTGGGGCAGCTGTTACTGCACTTACTCCAGCTGAAGAAGCCGACCTCGATCAAGCACTTATCGATACCTACGCACGCGTTGGTATTACGAGCGACCCTCTTACGCATAATTCGCCGCCGCCAACTATTTCCGACCTTTACGATACACTCCTTCACATGGGCGGCAGTGGGCCGTCACTGGCACAGCGTCTTCGAAAGTACACAACAGGTACATTTGCTGGTATCTTTAGCCAACAATCGAATATCGACATTAACAACCAAATGGTGGTGTTTAATATTCGTGACCTTGAAGATGAACTTCGCCCAGTTGCAATGTACATCGTACTAAGCCACATTTGGAACATTACCCGTACCGACCAGAAGAAGCGTATGCTCATCGTTGATGAGGCATGGCAACTTATGAAGTACGACGACTCAGCCAACTTCCTCTTTAGTCTCGCTAAGCGCGCTCGTAAATATTTCCTTGGTCTTACTACTATTACTCAGGATGTTGAAGACTTCATGAGCAGCAAGATGGGCCGTGCAATCGTTGCCAACAGCTCTATGCAGCTCCTATTGAAGCAATCGACGAGTGCCGTTGATGTTCTTGCCGATGTCTTCAAGCTTACCGAGGAAGAACGTAAACGTCTCGCAAACTTCCCAATTGGTCAGGGCCTCTTCTTTGCCGGCCAAAGTCACGTCCATATTCAAATTCAAGCGTCACCAACCGAACAACAGCTCATTACCACTAACCCTCAGGCTGCATTGCAGCAGGCTTCAAACAATACACCAGGCGTATAATAGGTCATAAGTTATGCCACGAAATTCCACACAAACTTCCGGCGACAAAAAACAAGACGCACCCGATCTCGGTCAAGAACATTACGACCGACAGTTTAATGATATCGTTAATAATGCTCCGGAATACCCTGACACCGAAAAGGGAACTGATGACGCCGAGAAGGCCGCAAATACTCCTGAAAAGAGTGTCGATGACGCATCACAATCTGTGAGCGACCGTGAGCGTAATGCCGATCCTGGATATCGAAATAATTACACCGGCGATGATAAAAAACCCGGACTCACCAAAGAGAAGGTTCTTGCTGTCTTAAAGAAACGTGGTGGCATCATGGGTCTTATCGCTGGCCTCCTTATTACAGGTGGACTCGTGACGAGTTTCCTTGGACCGGTAACAATGATGCAAAACCTCATGGAAAACTTCTCACTCACGAACGACTCGTCGTCAACAGTGATGGAACGACGATTTATGAAGGTGTTTGGCTTTTCAACAAAAGATACTGATCCTATTTGTCTTAATACTACGAAGAACCTGAAATGTAAGATGGGTCGCATTTCAAATAGCGCCCTTAATAAGCTCGCGAAGTTTGGTGTCACGCCGGTATTCCCAGAAGGTACTACCGGTACCGATAAAAAGACGGGGTATCCTTCAAAGAATCCTGTTTCGTATGACATTGAGATTGATGGAAAAGCGACAAATGTGCCAGCCGGCCAGCTTTCGGCGTATCTGGTTGATAATCCAAAAATGGCTGCGAAAGTCCTTGGAAGAAGCGGGGCGTTTAACCTTCGTGTTATGTCCCAGGGTGGTAAATACTTTACGGAAAAGTTCTTAAATCCGTTCGGTATTAAGAAAGACGGTGGTATAGCCGATGGTGAAAACAGAAAGATGACCGCGCAGGAGCGGTATAAGTCTGCTATGGAGAAGCTTCGTACCGTCATACCCGGAGCAGAGAAGCTCTCAAGTGTCGTTGATACAGTTCGCGAAAAAGTACGTGGTCACTTAGGTAAGGCGCAGAAGGGTGGAATTGCCTACGCTACTGCAGTTGCTGGGTGTGTCGCAGTGAAAGCACCGTCCTTTATTGCATCGGGAGTCGCCGCCGTTCAACTTGCGCAGACAATGCCTGTCGCACCCTATACAGTCTTACAGCCCGCCTCCAAGTTAAAGACATCGGCCGTTGAAGAAGTAGGGGTAGCCGCCACCCCTGAAGACCTTGATACCGCGGCGACGCTTCTTACCCAGCAAACGCGCAGGGAAAGTGACGGAAAGATGACCGCACCGGTTGATTCGCAGATTCTTTTAGCGGGTGCAGGGGTAAATAAAAATAAGGTGCAGGTTTCAAAAGAACTTACACCTGGGTATAGCGTATTAACAAACCCAGCCGTACAGCTTGCGAACACCGCCGACCAAGCAACCGCACCAGCCTGTAATGCAATTATGAGCCCAGCAGCGATGTGGTCTGCTTTTGCGGTTGACTCGGCGATTACCGTGGCAGCTTCGGCAACAATTATTGGTGGTCTGATTAAAGTTGTTGGTTCACTTGTTATTGGCGCGATTATCACAGAGGTTGCAACCCAGGTTGCCGGTGCGGCAGCGGAACAAGTCGTAACCGAACTTGCGCAAAACGACGCCATTACCGAAGCAGCGGGGGAAAAGTTAGGTGATGTCATTGGTATTTCGGCCGTTGCATATTTTGCAGCTGGATCAATGGCGCGAAACCTTCCTACTTTGAAGCAATCACAGGTAGCAAGCTTCGTTGCACTTCAAAAGGAAAACGAAGCGTTCAACCGTGAAATGGAAATTGCATCGCTCAGTCCGTTCGATACATCAAGTCGGTACACCTTCCTTGGAAGTATTGCGTATAACCTTGGTGACTTCGCGCTCGCTAATGGCGCATACAATTCGAATCTACTTACAACAATTTCAACACTCGCAAAATTCCCATTTGCTTCAAGTTTTGGATTAACGACCAGTGCTGCTAACTTCACCGAATCAAATTGTGGATATGCCGAAGACTTCATGCTGCAATCGGAAGATCCTGCTAATATGCCGGCTATAAACCTCGCCGGACTCCCATGTACTGGCTTTACTGAAGAGCAAGCAAACATGTCGACCGACACTGCAATTACCTTAATTCAAAACGAAGGTTGGCTCGACGAAACAAAGACCCTGGCTGAAAACGCAACGATTACTGACATGGTAACAAGCGGATACATTAAAGCCGATACGCCGCTATCTGAATACATTATTAGTTGTGGTGACGCATCAACTGGCGACTACATTTTCAACGCGGCTTCGTGTACCTCACCGTCGTCAACTAAAGATACTTCAGGAGTTGGCTCGGCACTTGGTGGTAACACGAGTGGATGTACTGAAGACGGCTGTGCTGGTGGTGGCGAAGATGCAACAATTGAAGGTGTAAAAGATGCTCGCTCGCTTACCGCAATGCCGGTCATGCTTGTGGATTACCAAGAATACCAACTCGTAAATGGTAATGACGTTGGCACGGGTACGAAACCAGCAACTGCCGCAACTTCAACAATTGATATGAGTGCAGTAATGGAAGATTCAACTGGTGTTGACTGTGCGCCTGGTACAGACTTTGTCCGTGATGACGTAGGCTACAACCAGGGAACAGCAGTTCCTGTAAAGCTCTGTAGTCTTCCTAATACTTATGAAACCGACCCTAGGAAGAACGGTGCTGCCGGTCTCGTAAACTCACGTGCATCAGGCGCAGCGCTTGCAATGTTTGAAGGCCTTCGAACAAGTGTTGGTGTAGACCGTATCGCACTAAATGACTCATTTAGGACTATGGCAGAGCAAGAGGAAGCGCGGGCAGTATATGGCGGGCAAGCGGCGAAACCTGGCTTCTCGAACCACCAAATGGGACTCGCTTTTGATATAAATATGGGAAGTGCAAATAATGGAAATTGTAATGGGTATTGTTATACGATGAATGTGAACACATCGTATCCGGGAAATAAAGTGTGGGAATGGTTAACGGCCAACGCTGGTGCTAATGATTTCAAGCAACTTCCTTCGGAGGGCTGGCACTGGTCGGCAACAGGCGGATAACATGAAGAGACTATTTAAATCACTCAATAAGCATTTGAACTTCGGTATTATCGCCGTCCTCTTAGCTTCACTCGTTACTTCATACGCCGTCTTTGCACAAACTGTCGATTGCGACTACGATTTCTATTCACGAAATGACATCATGTTCTACGACCCATGTGCAGTAAATGTTTGTTCTACTGAGCCAACAAGTGGAGCGGCAATAAGTAAGCTCCGTGGTGCTAATAATGGTGAAAAGATTTACAACTTCTGGGTTGATACTGGTCTTGCGCCACAACAGTCTGCTGGTGTCACTGGAAGTATGAAGCATGAAGGTGGCTTTAGTCCGTTCCGACAAGAAATGTCACAAAGCTGGCCTGCCGGGGGATGGGGAATCGCCCAGTTTACGTTTGGACAGCGCGATGCTGCTACCGCTTATGTACGTGGTGCTGTTGGTGAATCTCTGTTCAATCAGTACTACCAAAACCAATACGGTGGCGCCGTAACAGAGTCGAGCGGCTTCATACCTGATGGAGTGAGTGTTGAAGTAAATGACCAATTCCTGCTTGCAGAGCTAAATTATCTACTTGATCACATTAAGCAGCTCAACCCGAATTCAACGCGTCGTGAGTTTTACCAGCGAGACTTTGGTAAAACATTCGAAGCGTCAATGAATCTGTACGATTACCTCCGATCGCTTCCACAGCCTGAAGATTCAGCTATCGCCTGGACATATCTTTATGAATTCCCTGGTGACATTAAAGCGACTTCGCTTGAACGCGCTGAGTCTGCAAAACAGCTCTACGCACTTTACAACGGTGGTGAAGGGGCAAGTAGTGAATGTTCTGGTGGACTTGCAACTGGTGGGTTAAACCTTGAAGAAGCAAAAGCCTTCATGGCGGTGTATAAGCAAATCGATAGCGGTGACCCGAATGGAGATAGGCAGTACCTTACTGGTGCGTGTAACACCCTTACCGACAACTGTGTGACATTCGCTTCATACTTCACGAAGAAATACACAACTGCCACCTTTGGTTCAAATAACGGTGCAATGGTCGTGAACTCAACACTCGCCTTGAATCCTGAAATGAAATCAGGAACCATTCCGCAGCCATACTCAATCTTTGCCATTAAAGAAGGGCGGACGATGTGTGACTGGGGCGGATACACCGCACCGTGTGGACACACCGGAATTGTACTCGGTGTTGATACTGCAAACGATAAGGTTATTGTTGGTGAAGCGGCCTGGTGTAACGATAGCTTCACAGCAGCAAGGGAATATTCACTTGCTGAATGGAGCGCCGGTGCATATACCTACGCATACCTTCAGCCATACCTAAAAGGAGATGTTAAATAATGCAATCTAATGAAGTTCAGCGAAAGCGTTTGTTAGTTCTCTCTGTTATTGGTGGTGTTATCATACTCGGTATCGTACTTGCACTTATATATCAGCAGGTAACAAAGAATCCATACGGCGATTACATTGTGATTCAAAACTATAACGAAAATGTTAAAAATATTTCTCGTGACTATGAACATAATATTTCTTCGCAGCTCTATAGGACAGTGAAAGATAACGGCGATAACGAGAACTTAACGGGGAGTGATGTTAAAGATGCCTATATTCGTAAAGACTCCGCCGAGCAAGAAGAGGTCAAGCGAAATAGCCAGTATTCAGGATCATTTATTGTCGATATTGAATCGCTTCGTCAGTCATACCTTGTGCAGTACAATTACTCGCGCAATCCTGATGACGGCTTCACCTCTGGGTATCCGATCCTCATTAGCTGTGTAAATAAAGAAGATGTCATCTATGAAGACTTTGAGTGTGGCGATAGTACTATCGAAGCTGCATCAACAATGGATCCAATTATCACCATCCTTCCGCACTCAACGTTGTCATATGAGGCAAAAGCAGTCTACCAAGATGATACCCTTGTTATTTACGTCGATCTTGATATCCCATCTTCAGACCTTAAGGGTAATCAACAATCTGACGCACAAGTAGTCGCTCTTTATAAAAAAGAGTTTACCGACTACGTCCGTTCTCAGGGCTTTACACCAGAAAACTACACAATTAGCTACAACTACAACGACGCTGGCGAAAAAGTCGACAACACCATTCATATTGGCGATTAAGTACTAAGGAAGTTCAACGTGGTGCAGGTGCTTGCCGGCATGGCTCGTTGCTGACGTAATAATAATCTGATGTCCCTTTAACTGGCTCGTGAGTAGTTTTTGTCGGGTTGCATCGAGTTCCGAGAAAACATCATCAAGAAGAATAATCGGTGTTTTTCCTGTAAGTTGTTCGATAATATCGACTTCAAGAAACTTGAGTGCAAGTACAATAGTGCGCGCTTCACCCCTTGATGCGATGGCGAGCGCAGGGGAGTGATTGATTTCAAATATAACATCATGGCGGTGCGGACCGACCGAGGTATTCCCAAGATAACGATCGCGTTCAAGATGTGCATGGAGCTCGTTGAGAAGCTTCTGCTTCGTGTCACCTACAAAGGTATGTGAGTAATGAATTGAAACGTCGTCATGAGTTCCGGCGATATCTCGGTACAAACTAGCGAGGTTCTGGTTAAGTTGTTCAATAAACGCAATACGTTGCTCAATAATATACGATCCATGTTCAGCTAGTGCGACGTTCCATGCAAATAGCTGGTCATCGCTATTGTAAGCGCTTTTAAGGAGATTGTTACGCTGTTTCAGTGCTCGTTCGTACTTTCGGAGTGTCGGACCATAGAGTGGGTTTAGCTGGCTGATGAATCGATCAATAAATTGACGGCGTCGAGCAGGGGATCCATGAAGAAGACGCAGGTCTTCTGGTTCAAATAATACGACGGGGTGTTTTTGCTTTATAGGAATACGGGCGGTTGTTTTACTGTCAATCACAAATTGTTTTCGACTCGTTGTTTTTTCCGGATCAAACTTAATGGTTCGGTTTTGTTGATCATTTAAAATAACGTCGATTTTCCACCACGGGCTTTCCTTCTGAAGAAGGTCGGCATCACTTCCGCGAAATGAAGTCCCTTGAAGACTTATATATACTGCTTCAAGCAGGCTTGTCTTACCACTTCCATTCGCCCCAGTAATAATAGTAACCTCAGGGGAAAAGCTAATCGTATGCTCAGTATGTGAGCGAATATGTTTAACGTGAAGGGTTGCGACCGAAGTCATAGTAGGATTAACTCCTAGCTCTTAAGGGGCATGATAACGTGGTAATAATTCGTGTCTTTTGCGGTTGATTTAAGAATAATTGGCGAAAGCTTTCCACTGAAGCTCAGAGAAATCGTTTCAGCATCGAGCACACCAAGTGCTTCAGTGAGGTAACGAGAGTTAAGGGTTACTTGTCCATCACCATCAACCTCAGCATCAAGTTCTGAAGTATTCTCACCGAGTTCAGAGGCGATAGAGTGGAGTGAAACGCTCTTAGCATCGGCATCAACAGTAAGGGTAACACTACCGCCGGATTCACGAGCGAATAGACCGGCGATTTTCGTTACACGGGTGAAGTCGCTTTTGCTCATAACCGCGTTAATATCAGATTTTGCTGGAATAAGTTGACGGTAATCAGGGAAGTTACCATCAACAAGGCGACTAATGATTTCTGCTTCATTAATACGGAAGCGAACCTGTGTTTCATCGAAGAGAACATCAATCGTATCTGAATCGTCCACAATAGTACGAAGCACTTCTTGAAGGGTCTGCGTTGGAATAATAGCGGCAACTTCACTCTTTGTTTCAACAAGGCGTCGCTCAGAAAGGCGATAGCCATCAGTTGCAGCTAGGAAGATCCACCCTTCGTGTGAGTGCCAATAGACACCAGTAAGTACAGGGCGAGTTGAATCTGAACTTGCTGTAATAATAGTTTGAGAAACAGCTTGTTTAAACTCTTCGGTGTTAATTGCATAGGTAACGGAGTTTGCTTCATTAATAGTTGGAAGCTCTGGGAAATCATCGGCAATAACCCCATTAATAATTGAGTGGTATTTTCCGCTACTAATGTGGATATTCTCACCAACGATCTTTAGTTCAATTGTTCCCTTTGGAAGACTTGAGACGAATTCAGAAATAAGGCGAGCAGGAACGGTGATTGCGCCAGGCTTAGCGATTTTTGCACCAATATATTGTGTGGTTGCGATCTCTAGGTTTGTTGCAGCAACAAGAAGGCGGTTTCCATCAGTCCTTAGAAGAATGTTACTAAGAATAGGAAGCTGTGTCTTTGTACTGGCAACTCGACCAACTGCTGAAAGCGCTCTGGCGAAGTTTTCTTGGGTAACTGTGAGTTCCATTGTTATTAGAGTTCCTTTCTTATTTTTTCTTTATCTTCTTAATAGTAGGTACTGTGGAAAGTGTGTATAAGTGACCAGTTAACAGATTGAAAATGCTGAAATTTGCTGTGTATAGAGACGGTGTAAAACTGTCCATAGAATTGGTGATAACTATAGGTTGTACACGTACAGTGAAGGTCTTTATAGCGTTATGTACACTGCCTGTGTACGACTGTGCACGGGTTACCACACCGTCTACACACAAGCTGTACACATTTTTTACCCAGGCTTGGGGCAAGAAGGTGCGACGAAGAACGACAGATTTAAGCATACAAACGCTCCCGAATCGAGTTCACTTGTTCACGAATCATGTAATCAAGCTTAATAGCCTTTTCAATCTTTTCAACTGAGTGAATAGCAGTGGTGTGATCTTTTCGCCCTAACTCACCAGCAATCTTAGGGAAACTTAAATGAAGCTCGCTTCGAAGTAGATACATGGCAATTTGGCGTGGGACAACAATATGTTTGTCGCGTTGGTTTCCACAAATTTCTTCAACCTTTAGTTGGAAGTGCTTTGCAGTCTTATCGATAATTTGCTTACTGGTAAGATGCTGCGGTCGAGAGTGACGCACATTACCAAGAAGCCCTTCAGCGGTTGAAACGTCTGGTTCAACGTGGTGAAGTTCAGCGTAAGCAAGAAGTTGGTTCAACGCGCCTTCAAGCTCACGAATATTCGTTTTAATATTGTTCGCAAGGAATTCAACCGTTTCGTTATTTAGTGAAACACCAGATAATTCAGCCTTTGCTTTAATAATTGCGCAGCGCGTTTCAAAGTCTGGCATTTGAATATCAATACTCATTCCCATTTCAAAACGACTACGAAGACGCTCGGTAAGGGTAGGGATACTCTTTGGTGGTTTATCACTTGAGATAATAATTTGTTTATTATTCTGGTGAAGGAAGTTAAAGGTGTGGAAGAATTCTTCCTGTGTCTTTTCCTTGTTTGCAATAAACTGCATGTCGTCGACGATAAGTACATCAACGTTACGGTATTTATCAGAGAACCCTTTTTTCTTGAAACGAATGTAGTCGAGGAACTCATTTACAAATGTTTCAGAACTTACGTATAAAACACGGTTGTCAGGCGAAGTCTTGAGGATTTCATTTCCAATTGCCTGCATAAGGTGGGTTTTACCAAGTCCAACACCACCATAGAAGTAGATAGGGTTGTACTTCACGCCAGGATTCGCAGCGACAGCCTGACTTGCAGAGTAGGCGAGGTCGTTACTTGAGCCAACAATAAAGTTATCAAATGTATAGCGTGGGTTAAGGTTCCCGCGAGAAGCGAGTGGGGAAGTAGCAGGTGCGTAACTTCTTGAGGCTGCTGCAGGACTTGCTGATGCGACACCTGAAATAAGCTCAGCTGCTGTTGGTGTTGTCTCGCGACTTACTCGGGGTTTCTTTCCGGCGGAAGGAATGATGTAGGTGAGGGTAGCAGGGGTAAGGCCGTTTTTCTCAAGCATGTCACGCATCATTTTGTCGTATTTTGTTTGGAGATTCTTTTGCACGAAAAGGTTAGGGACCTCAAAGATCATCTCATTACTGTCGTACGAAACAGGCTTTGTGTTTGCCCAGTAGACTGTGTAATTTGGCGTAGACAAGCTGAGTTCCACTTCACCCAAGATGCCTTGCCAGATTGCATGCACGTCCTTCTGCATTTGTTCCCCTCGTTACTTTTGTTCTAATACTAGTTCTACTATACGACAGACTGAAAGTTTTCCACAACCATAAATAGGTTCGAAAAGAATAGGAGGGGAGAGAGCCTAATAAGGGGTTCGAGTTATACACAATTGTTAGCGACCTCTGTTAAGATGTGGATAAATAGGACGTAACTGTGGATAGTTTTTATATACGAAGGCACGATTTTATGAAAAAGCAAGCTCTCAGGATTGATTTAAAGGGGTGAGTGAGGTATACTGATCTAGATATGCCAAAACGAACTTACCAACCACACACTCGTCACCGTGCTAAAACTCACGGCTTTCGTGCACGTGTGTCAACAAAGACTGGACGCCAAGTTTTGAAGCGCCGACGTCTTAAGGGACGCGCACGTTTGACGGTTTAATAAAAATTCCTCTCCACAGTGAGAGGTATTTTTTTATCTTCTACACCCCTGCTACAATATAAAGATAAATGATTTCTTCTTTATTTCGTTTTCATGGACATAACAGCCTTCGCTACGTATACGGTAACGGCAAGGCGGTTCGTTCGCAGCTGTTCACAATTAAGTATGTGCCGAATACACATCGTACTCACCCACGATTCTCTGTTGTTGTCAGTAAGAAGGTAATTAAGTCGGCTGTCGGGCGAAATCGTATTCGAAGGCGCTTGTATGAATACCTGCGCGTGAATACCGAAAACCTCAACGCGGTCTACGATATTGTTATTATTTGTACGTCCGCTGAACTTCGTACACTTCCCTACGCACAAATTTCAGAGCAACTCGACCAACTCTTCGCTAAAGCATCTCTGTATAAATAGTTCACCAGCTGATATACTAGTATCTAGTAATTTTGCCTGGGAGAGGCTGTGAATGAATATCTTTGAGCTTTTTATTGTCCAACCAATTTTTAACCTGCTGCTTTTTATTTACAGCATTGTTCCTTTTGCTGACTTCGGTATAGCAATTATTATCTTTACGATCATTGTTCGTTTTGCCATGTGGCCACTCGTCGTGAAGCAACTTCACCAAGTTAAGGCGATGCGTAAGCTCCAGCCAGAACTTGCTCGTATTAAGAAGGCAACCAAGGGTAACCGCCAACTTGAAAGCATGCAAATGCTCGAGCTCTACAAGAAGCACGAAGTAAAGCCATTCCGTTCTATCCTCCTTCTTCTCATCCAGCTTCCTATTTTCATTGCCCTTTTCCAGGTGATTCAAATCTTTACGACACACCGTGAAGCAATCGCAGAGTTCACCTATCCATTCATGCAAATGTTCCAGCCGGTTAAGGACCTGCTTGCAAACCCAGATAACTTTAATGAAAAGTTCCTTGGGTTAATTGACCTTACGCAGCACGCTATTTCGCCAGATGGCATTGTTTGGTTCCTCGTCGTACTTGCTGGTATCGCAGCTTGGACACAGTACATTATTTCAAAGCAAACTGCACCAACTACTACTACAAAGCGTCTTCGCGACGTACTTTCAGAAGCTGGTGAGGGAAAAGAGCCAGACCAATCAGAGCTCAACGCTGTTGTTACGGCAAAGATGATCAAGTTCCTCCCATTCCTTATGTTCTTCATTATGCTGAGCCTTCCAGGAGCACTTGCGCTTTACTACGTTACGTCAAATATTTTTGCTGCCATTCAACAACACTTCCTATTGAAGCGTGACGCTGAAGAAATGGATAAACTTGCCGACCAACAGATCAGTAAGACCGAAGGCAAGAAAGCAACAGCAAAGGCTCGTGCTCGTGCGGCTCGTGAAGCCGAAGTGACAAACTCTTCTTCAAAGAAACCCGGGGTGAACGTGACGCGGATTACCGCGAAAGACACGCCGCGTAAGAAGGAGGACTAATGAACCGAGAGCAATCAGTTGAATTTGCCCGCACCTATGTGTCGGACCTGCTTAGTTTCTTTGGGGTGAATGTAGCCGTTGAAGTTTCCGTCCAAGATGACGTTATTGAATTATCAGTTCCTTCAACAGATATTAACAGTCTTCTTATTGGACGCGGAGCAGAGACGCTTCGTAGTTTACAGTTTCTCGTATCAACCGTGCTTCGCAATAACGACGCAGCGCTTACCCGTGTAAATCTTGATATTGCTGATTACAAGCGCCAACGCTCAGATCGACTCGCTGAGAAGGCTCGTGAATGGATCGAAGAGGTCCGTAAGACCGGCTCTACTCATGTTGAACGTCTTAATGCGGCTGATCGCCGTATCGTGCACCAGGTTGCCTCTGAATACGAAGACATCAAAACCTTTTCTGAAGGCGAGGGCTTTGAACGCCAAATTACGATTTCGCAGGCTAGTAGCTAGTTTTTCTTAAGCACCAGCATATACACTTTGTGTGTTTCCTGTGCTTGTTTCTTCCATGAATATTTCTTGATTTGCTTGAAGCCAGCTTTTGCGAGGCGAGTACGAAGCCTATCATCTGAAAGAACTTGGTCGATTGCTTCGGCCATGTCGCTCGTGTCCTCGGGGTGGAAATAATGAGCTGCTTGCCCGTATACTTCCGGAAGACAGGTTGCACTACTACTTACCACAGGAGTGCCATATCCCATAGCTTCGAGTCCCGGGAGGCCAAAGCCTTCCATAAGGGACGGGAAGATGTAGGCTTCTGTGTGGGTGTACAGCCAACTGAGTTGGGCATCATCGACGTAATCAGTGAAGAGGACGTTCTTATATTTTTTCTCATTAAAGTACGCCTCGTTTGTAAGCGCGGCAGTATTTTTGCGACCCACTAATACGAGCCCAAGATCAGGATATTTCGCGAGCAGTAGTTGGTGCGCATCACCGAGCCGTTTAATGTTTTTGTAATCAGATTGTTGGCCAACATACATGATGTATTTCTTGAACGGAAGCTGGTATTTCTTCGGTGCGGTTGTTGAAACGTCTGATGATTCGTAAATAACTGAAACTTTTTCTTTGGCAGTTTCGGGAAAGAATTCAAACAATTCTTTTTCGGTGTACTTACTGACGGTAATAAGGTGATCGTTATCCCGTGCTACCCGCTGGAAGACGTATTTTCCGACTTTTTGCTTGGTGTGGTAAATGAACCAATTCTTATCTGAGTTATAGGTCTTTAGAAGGTTGAAGTCGTGAAAGGTGGTTACTTTCTTACCTTTGTAGTTGATAGGCTGTTGCGGCATGGCGAAGTGAACAAGATCGGCGTTAAGCTTTTTGAGGTAACGGTTAAAGCCGAGCTGTTCGTTAAACGAGTAATTATCGTAGTTCACGGTACGAACCGTAAAGTTTTTATTACGAGGCTTCCAAAAATCCTTATCTTTTTCAGGAACAAGAATAGAATATTCGTTCTCGGTATCAACATCCTGAAGATAGGTGATGAGACGCTCAACGTAGCGACCGGTTGTCGAGTTAATAATGCGCGCGTCGATTGCGATGTGCGCCATAGATTATTTCTCCTCAGTTTCTACGGGAAGCTTCTTGAAAACAATCCGTGAATACAGGATGTAGTTCCAGATAAGGGATGCAACCGTTGCGATGAGCTTAGCGATAAAGAGGTTAATAGCTTCGTTTGGAACGTACGGTGCAAGAAGCGAGGTAACTCCCCAGATAACGATTGGCTGGATAATCCAAAGTCCAATAAGCGTAATAACAAGGAAGAGAATAAATTGTTTCTTTGCATTCCCCGATTGGTGCTTGAAGGTAAAGGATTTGTTTGCAAAGAAGCTGAAGATAAGTGCAAACCCTGTTGAGAAGTAGTTTGCAACGATCTTATCCATACCAAGGAAGGTAAGCAGGAAGAGGATTCCGAAGTCGAGGGCAGTGTTTGCCCCGCCAACAATAATGAACCTAATTTTTTCGGCGTGCTTTTTTAGGAGAGCTTCCATTGTGATATTCCTCGATTAGATATAACGGTCGTTGTTTGGTTTCATTGAAAATGCGGCCAACGTACTCACCAATGATACCAAGAGATAAGAGTTGTACGCCACCTAAGAAGAGAATGACGGCCATCATTGATGGGTAGCCGGCAAGGTCGGTGCCGAAGAAGATAGTGCGGAAGACGAGGAAAAGAAGGTAGAAGAAAGCGGCAACAGATACGAGTGTACCAACATAGGTAGAGATACGAAGTGGTGCGGTCGTAAACGAGGTAATGCCGTCAATTGCGAGGTTAATGAGCTTTACGTAGTTCCATTTGGTTTCCCCAGCGGCACGAGGATCGCGGTCGTAAAGAATTTCTTTCTTATGGAAGCCAACCCAACTAAAGATTGCTTTCGCGTTACGCTGCGTGTCGCGGAACTGGCGAATCGCTTCAACGACGCGGCGGTCGAGAAGGCGGAAATCACCAGTGTCTTCCTGGATAGGAACATGGGTAACGCGTTGAAGGGTTTTGTAGTAGTACTTAGAGGTGGTTTTCTTGAACCAGCTCTCGCCTTCACGTGATTTACGCTTTGCGTAGACGTCATCGTAGCCCTCTTCCCAGAACTTAATCATTTCAGGAATGAGTTCCGGCGGATCTTGAAGGTCAGCATCAATAATAACCGTTGCGTCACCGCGAACGTGGTCGAGGCCTGCAATCATGCCAATTTCTTTACCGAAGTTACGAGAAAGATTAAGGTAGCTGACTCGAGGGTCTTTTTCAGCGTAATCTTTAATAATTTCAAGTGTATTATCTTTACTGCCGTCGTTAATGAAGAGGAATTCGAAGTCGTAGTCTTTGGTGTCGTTGGCGAGGTTGGCGAGACGAATAAAAAGTTGATCAAGAACTTCTTCTTCGTTATAGGCGGGGATGAGAATGGAAATCAGTTTCATGTAGAGACTATTATAGCTAATTACTCTAGTGAGCGCACCTTATTAATAATTTGTTCGATATTACTAGACCACGAATAGCGCCGAACATTTTCCTGAAGGTCAGATCGAGAAGGTTTCGGTGTGGATAGGACTTTTGTAATTTCTTCTGCGAACGCCGCAGGGCTACTCGGGTCGGCATACATTGCGGCTGTACCGCCCACCTCTTTTAACACCGGTATATCAGAAGCAACTACAGGAGTGCCGCCCGCCATTGATTCAAGGACTGGCATTCCAAACCCTTCGTATAACGATGGCATCACAAATACCGAAGCTCCTTGATAAAGAGCCGGACTGTCAATTTGCTCAATGAATCCTAAATGTTTAATATCTAGACCATCATTCACCGCCGCTTCGATTGCTTCTTGGGTTAACTCTGTCTTCCAGCCCTTACCCCCGGCAAGAATAAGACTGTATTGGTCTTTTAACTCCAAAGACAGAAGCCTATATGCCTCTACGAGTGTTTTTAAGTTTTTACGAGGTTCAAGGTTACCAATAAAGTAGATATATTTTTTCGATGGGTCAATTCCATATTTCTCTCGTACTCTCAGTAAGTCCTGGGGGGGTACTTTAGAAAAGAATGAATTATCTGGTGGAATTGGTGTGACAATACAGTTCTCTGGATTAAGTCCGAACTCCTTTACAAGCTCTTCTTTTACGGATTCAGACACGGTGATGATAAAATCGGCATTCTTAATACTTCGCGGAACTACCCGGCGAAGATGGTCGAGGTTTTTACTCTCAACTACCTCTGGAAAATAAATATACGTAAGATCGTGAATAACAGTTGCAGAAAACCTGCTCTTGGTTGTTGGCCAAGTCGCAAAATTAGGGAAAATTGTTAAATCAACATTTGGTAACAGGATATCGAAAGCAGGAGCAAAGTTGAGGCTTTGTGCTTTTGCATACACCTTAAGGGGGACTAGTTTGTTAGGCTCAAGAGTACTCGGCTTATTTGAAAGCTCAGGCTTAGGTTGCCTGTTAAGGAAGTCAAAATAATGACCGTGAGTTTCAATATCATTACTTGAGGCGAGTGCTTCGGTAAGAAGGCGAGTATACTGAGCAACACCTGACCGGTATTTTGATGCAAGCGAGCTTAGTTCAATTCGAACTTTCATGATGCACCCCTGTATAACGGAATGAATTGCTCGTCAACAATATCATTGAATTGAAACTTATCGAGGTACTGTTTACGGGCATTTTCTGCGATCCTTTTCCTTAGCGCAGTGTCGTTAAGGAGATCCTCCATTGCAGATAGGAGACTCGAACTATCCTTTGCAGGAACGAGAAGACCGGTCACCTTGTTCTTGATAATTTCTACATTTCCACCCACTGAGGTCGCGATAATAGGCAGTGACATCATCCCTGCTTCCACAAGAGCAACACTAAACCCTTCATGGTAAGTGGGGTGAACAAATACATCAGCAGACGCCATAAAGCTGAGAGGCTGACTCTGATGGCCGAGGAGCTTTATTGACGGTATGTTTGCAGATTGGTTTTTGAATAACTGAGCATCCGGACCATCACCAATAATGTGTAATTCCGTTTCCGGATACTTTGCGTGTAGTTCAGAAAAGGCGGCAATAACTTCCTGGATTCCCTTATCTTTTACTAAGCGGCTTGCGACTAGGAAGATGAAAACCGGTTCTTTTTTAGCAGGGTAGTTACTACTAGTATCTACGACCCCGTTATATACGACCGTAATCTTTTTGGAAACTTTTGATTCGGTAGGTAGGCGCTCTGTTATAAAGGCTTGCTCGCTCTGACTTACGACAGTAATTGCATCAACATATCGCGCTGCTCTATGTACCATTTTCCCAATGGGATTTTTATACCAAACAGAAAGATTGCACCATACATGCTTTAGATCTGCATGATCTGTCCAAATAATACGCTTGCCAAGAAGCTTGCCTGCATATGTTGCGGCAATGAAGTCGTCTTTACTTTGAATATGCAGGGTTGTTGGCTTGAGTCTATGTACGAGAACGAAGTAATAGATAAAAAGAATGATTTGCCAGATTAAATACAGGGGAATAAAGATGTTATTAACGCCACTCCACTGTTGTTTACTCAACCACCAGCCTTTTATGGTGGGAATATTACTCTCTTGGGAGAAATCCCTCAACTTTTTCGATCGGGAAACAATAACGGTGGGGATATTTTTTCGAGAAAGCGCTTGTGCGAGAAAAACAGGAAAACGCTCACCACCACCAAAATCATACGAGGCAGCGTTGCGAATGATAAGAATTTTTTCATTAGACATGTCTGAATTACAGTATACAGCACTAGTATTGCTGGTATAATTGGTGGAGATGAAATACTTGCACTCCCGTAACCGCGCAATTTTGCGTGAGATGGTGAGTACCGACTTCAAGGTTCGCTACCAAGGGTCTGTACTAGGGTACTTTTGGTCGCTTTTAAAGCCATTGTTCCTGTTCGCTATTCTTTATGTTGTTTTTATGTACATCATTCCACTCGGGAAAGATGTAGAACATTTCCCCGTGTATCTACTACTCGGTATTGTACTTTGGAATTTCTTTACTGAGGCAACGACACTCGGTGCGAGTTCAGTTGTTGCCCGCGGAGACTTAATTAGAAAAATTAGTATTCCGCGATATCTTGTGGTTATTTCAAGTTCACTATCTGCACTAATTAACCTCGGACTCAGTCTTATTGTGGTGTTCATTTTCGCACTCTTTAATGGAATCATGCCGAGCTTTTCGTGGCTCCTGATTATTCCACTTATCATAGAACTCTATGTATTTGCTCTCGGTATCAGTTTTTTTCTTAGTGCGGTATATGTGAAGTTCCGGGACGTTACATATATTTGGGAAATTGTTCTTCAGGCCGGCTTTTATGCGAGCGCAATCATCTTCCCGCTAACACTCGTGCCTGAGATTTATCAGAAATGGTTTTTCTTAAATCCGATCGTGCAAATTGTGCAAGACGCTCGTTTTGCTATTGCAACTGACACTAGTATTACTATCTGGTCTTCTATTGCGAACTCATGGGCTCTCCTTATTCCATTTGCTGTTGTCGCTGTATGTGCAGTCTTTGGTGGCCTCTACTTCAAGCGTCATTCTAAGTACTTTGCGGAGGATATTTAATGAGTGTTTCAAGAGAAGTTGCAGTAACGGTTAATGACATTCATAAAGAATTTGTCCTCCCTCAGAGCAAGAACTCTTCGTTTAAGCAAACCTTTGTGAATATTGTTAAGAAAAATAACAAGGTTACGCAAAAAGTCCTCGATGGCGTAAGCTTTGAGGTATATAAGGGCGATTTCTTTGGTATTGTAGGGCGCAATGGAAGTGGAAAAAGCACTCTGTTAAAACTTTTGGCGGGGGTGTATGTACCAACATCGGGCGAAATATCGATCAAAGGTAAGCTCACTCCGTTTATTGAGTTAGGGGTCGGTTTCAATCCTGAACTTTCGGGCCGAGACAATGTCTACCTAAACGGCGCCCTACTTGGATTTGACCGAAAGCAAATGAACACCATGTATGATGATATCGTCGAATTCGCTGAGCTAGGCCCATTCATGGATCAAAAGCTAAAAAACTACTCATCTGGGATGCAGGTCCGCCTTGCATTTTCTATTGCCATTAAAGCAAAAAACGATCTCCTTATCTTCGATGAAGTACTGGCGGTTGGAGATGAGGCATTTCAGCGGAAGTGTCTTGATGTGTTTGAGAAGTATAAGGCAGAGGGTCAAACAGTGATTCTTGTTACACATGATATGGAGACTGTACGTCGCTACTGTAATAGAGCGATACTCATCAACGACGGGAAACTTATTAAAGTAGGATCGCCTCGAGCTGTTGCCGACCTTTATAGCGACTTGAATAACCAGCAGATTGTTAGTGAGATGGAGCATGCTAAGCCAAGCCACAAGGAACATCATGTGCACCTTCAAATAGTAGATGACAATAATCGCCAACTCACGAGCTTTATTGCCGGAACAGAATTTGGCGTGAGTCTTGCCTGGAAGGAAAATCACGAAGTTGATTCATTTGTTGTCAATCTGTTTAGGAAGAGTGGTGAGCACGTTACTTCATTTAGGGTGCCAGTTAGTGGACGTAATAGTTTTGTACTTAAGACTAAGCCACTATTGGGCAAGGGAAAGTACACCATTAGCATAGAGGCTCATGACAAGAACGATGCTATTATTTCTGAACTCCGCGGTGAAACAGAGTTCTTTGTTACAGACCAAGATATTGAAGGTGTTCCGGCTTGGAGCGGTATGATTTCAGTGGATCACTCGGTAGAATATGAGAACAAAGGCTGATAAGCCGAAAATCAGTGTGATTATACCTGTGTATAATCATTACGAATACCTAGAAGAGTGTATCGAAAGTGTGCTCAAGCAGACGTACGATAACTATGAAATCGTCATTATTGATGATAATTCTTCTGATGAACGAGTCAAAAAATATCTTAAAAGTATTTCTGAGAAACATTCCTCTATTACTTTAATTCTTTCAAATAGAAACCAAGGTATCTCCGTCTCTCAGAATCTCGCAGTCGATGCAGCGAAAGGAGCATTCATTGCGTTTTTGGATTGTGACGACTATCTCTCGCCCCAAGCGCTCGACAAAGCTACAGACTATCTCTTCGAAAACCCTGATGTGAAGTATGTATTCACGGACCGAGCATTTATTGATGCGTCGGATACTCGAATAGGAGTGACGCACTACACGGATAATCCGGAGATTGATAATAGCAGTAATCATAAAGACAATCTCCTCGTAGAGATGGTGGCGACACACTTGAAAATTGTGTCAAAAAAAGCATTGCTTGAAGTCGGGGGGTGCGACCCCAATCTAACGGGTGTTCAGGATTACGATATTGCTTTGAAGATATCGGAAAAGCACGCGCTTGGATATATCGCTGAGCCTTTATATTTTCATAGAATCCATAGAGCTTCGGTAACAAGCTCCGGTAGTCGAATCCCTCAGCATGTAAAAAGTGGATATGCTCTCAAGACGGCTCTAAAGAGAAGGCGCTTGATCGCCGAGAATGAATCGGTTATTCTTGCTCGACCGGACTTTATCGAGAATGCGCAGACACGCCAACTGATTGATTGGCAAATAAGAGGGTATGACGTAACCGTGGCTATTACTAGCTATAAAGACCTAGATACTATTATTCCAAAGATCGGCTTGATTAGCACCTTGACATATCCACCCTACGACACAACCCTTTACAGTCGAATAACAAAAGACTTAAGCTTGCTCGTTGATTCGGAACTATTGAAGTTAACGACCCAATAGGTGATATCTGAACATTCTCCTTAGTCTATGTGAGACAATACGAAAACCGGTGCGACCAGTGAGGGCTACGAGCAGTAGTTGAGCAAGACCTTTAAGCGGTGCACCGCGCTTGACGAGTGCAAGTGAAATTTCTGTTACGTCATGGAAGACAGCTTCCTTCATTGCAATCCCACCAATGGTGTCGACGCTAACATAGTTTGCGCCTCGGCTAAGAAGACTCTTCCGTGACACGAGTCGATAAGGGTTTTCAGCCCAAAAACTATCGAGATTCTTCTTCATGAACTTTTCCATAGTCTTTGACTGAGTGCTAGTAATACCGGTAGAATTTACACGCCACCTGAAGATTGTATTTTTAATTGCAATGATCTCGCCGATTTTTGCGAGTCGTACCCATAGATCATAATCTTCAGTTGGGCCGCAGTTTTCACTATACCCTCCGGCTTTCTCGAAAGCTTTTTTGCGAATGAGGACTGAACCATGCGCAAGAGGATTTCGAACTCGAAAGGCATTGAGCAGATCTCGGAAGTCGGTTGGTACAGCGTCGTGATAGAGGATCTCGCCATCCTCGTTTATGACATCAAAGCTTCCTCCAATAAGGACGCGGTCGGGGCTGTCATTGATAGCTGCGATTTGTAGTTCAAATCGCTTAGGGAGTGCAATGTCATCAGAATCAATACGAGCAAGATATTCACCCGACGCAAGCTGGGCGGCCTCGTTAAGTGTTTTGACAAGGCCCTTATTTTTTCTACTTACAATAACGATACGTTGATCACGAGCTGCGTACTCCTCAAGAATAGCTAGCGAGCCATCAGTAGAACCGTCGTTCACTGCGATAATTTCAAATTCTTTATACGTCTGCCTTAAGAGGCTGTCGAGTGTTTCTGCGAGAAATTTTTCTGCATTATAAACAGGGAGTAGGACGGATATATAATTTTTCTTCACCATACAAGCTTACCATAACTTTAGCATGTTAGGGTTTGCCACCAACCTCTATAAGTGTTAAAATAATCATAAGGAATATGCTTATGCAAAGATTAAACAAAAACCCAAAAAATAATAAAAAGGTAGTTATCTGGCTGGTAGCTGCCTCAATAGTTCTTGTCGGAAGTTTTTGTTTTTGGTTCTTTATTATCAACAAGGGCTTCTCATCAGGTGTTGAGAAAAATGATCCAGCACAGCAAGCTGCTGATACGAAGGACAAACAAGAATTTATTAATAACTCTAAGAACGAGCCTTCCACTGAAGGTCCTCTTAATACCGGAAATGTTGATGAATCGAAAGTAGTAGTTACCGCTGCTCAATCGGCAGAGGCTATTGTAGTGTCTACGAAGCTATATGACTACAGCGACGGCACGTGCTCTCTTAACGTAATAAACGGCTCAAAGCAAAATGCACAGTCGGCGCCAATAATTTTCCAACCCGAGTATTCCACATGTGCGGGCTTCAGTGTTGACCGTGACGAGCTTGGAGCTGGGACTTGGACTATAGAGCTAACGGCGACATCTAAGGGTCAATCGGTCACGAAGAAAATAAGCCTGGACGTTAAATAATGAAAAAAATCTTTCTCGCCATTATCAGTATTGCATTAGGGATTACGCTCATAGCCACCCCATACGCTAGTGCGGTCACCGCTTCGGACTGGAGGGCGGGTCGTATTATTGACGATGCTGTCTTTACTAATAAAGACGACATGTCAGTGGCGGAGATTCAAACATTTCTTAACAATCGGGTTGGTACTGGGACGAACGGTACCCCTGGGCAGTGTGATACAAACGGAACAAAAATTTCGGAACTGGGTGGAGGTACACGGGCGCAGTACGGGGCTGCAAATGGAAATCCCGCCCCATTCACCTGTTTGAAGGATTATTATGAGGTTCCTAAGCTAACGCCAGGTCCTGGAATTCCAGCAAATAACTATGGAGGAAAGCCAATTCCAAGTGGTGCAAAAAGTGCAGCACAGCTTATTTGGGACGCTGCCCAGAGGTACAATATTGGCTCAAGGGTGCTGTTGATAAAGTTAGCGACTGAATCAGCAGGGCCGCTCACCTCTGATGATTGGCCATTCCAGCGCCAGTACACATACGCAATGGGTGCAAACTGTCCAGACAGCGGCCCGAATGGCAGTGCAAACTGTGACGCAAATTATGCAGGTTTCTCAATTCAGATCTCTCAAGCAGCCGCCCTACTCAGGTATTACCTTGATGGTATGACGCAGCCATGGTGGTCATACAAAAAGCCATATCAGAACAATAATATTCTATGGAACGTCGTTGAAAGAGGCTGCGGAGGGGGAAATGTTTACATTGAAACAAAGGCAACGGCTGCCCTTTATACGTATACTCCATATCAGCCGAATCAGGCCGCTCTTAATAACATGTATGGAACAGGTGATTACTGTAGCGCCTATGGGAATAGGAATTTCTGGAGAGTTTATAATGATTGGTTCGGTTCAACACAGGGTTCCGTACAGATTACATCACCACTTGATGTGAAGACCGAATATAAACAGGGCTCATTCACCAATCAAGAGGTGACCGCTACGTTTACTATCAAAAATACAACCTCTCTTTATCAATATTTAGGGATTATGGCGATTGCAGGACGAGATGCTAATGGGGCGAACTTCGACTTCGGAAGTAGAGAGGTTTGGTTATCTCCTTATTCAACATATTATTACTCTGCTACTAGAACATTTAGTGCGGAAGGCGTATACAACTTCTCAATTGCAAACTACAGGTCTGATTTTGGATGGAGTAATAACTTTCCTGAGAGTACGAGCGGCTATTCACGAGCCGTCTCTGGGATGAAGATTCAGACTATATCGACTATCACACAGTCACCTCAGGCTGAGAGCGAGCTAAGGGTAGGTAAGAGCACACCAATGACCTTTAAGGTGAAGAATAACAGCACTACCACCCCGGCAAATCTTGGATTTATTGGTCTTGCTGCCCGTAATCCTAATGGTTCCGTTGCGGACCTTCCATTTGAAGATATACCAACTTTAGCGGCTGGAGCGACATATACTTACTCAAAACCGTTTATACCGCAAATACCCGGCAAGTATACATTCTACATAAGTAGTACTGGGGATCAGGGCGCTACATGGAATGAGAGCGGCTTCCCCGCCCTTGAAAGTGGATCGATTCAAAGAAGGGTTACGGTAGACGTAAAACCAAGCCCAACACAGACATCGAGCGTTTCATTTGGGGAAGATCCAGTTAGGGTCGGCAAAACTGCCACTGGAACCTTCACCCTACGTAATTACGGAGATTCAAACGTCTCTGTAGGTGGACTTGCGTTGGCGGTTAGGGGCCCGAATGGGGAGAATGCCGATCTTCCCCTTACGGAGGTTAATGCGCTGGCAGGGCAGGATTATACCTATAGCTTTAGTCGAAAGTTCGAGAAGCCGGGTATTTATACTGCATGGATTACGAACTATCGTAACGGTGTCTGGGACGATACAACCTACCCTGTAAAGGAGAGCGGTAATATTCAGCGTAAGATTACCTTTGAGGTAAAGCCCAACCCAACACAAACAGCGAGCGTCTCCTTTGGACCAGAGCCACTTAGGGTAGGTAAGACAGCAACGGGCGCACTAACGATCCATAACTACGCAGATGAGGCGATCTCGATCGGTTCCATAGCGATTGCTGTTCGTAGTCCAAGCGGCGCCAATAAGGATATTAGTCTTCAGGCTGTCACTGTTCCGGCTGGGTCGGACTATACCTACAGCGGTACTACCGTATTCTCCGAGCCCGGTATCTACACGGCCTGGCTGACGAACTATCGTAACGGTGTCTGGGACGATACAACCTACCCTGTAAAGGAGAGCGGTAATATTCAGCGTAAGATTACCTTTGAGGTAAAGCCCAACCCAACCGTTACCCAGAGTATCCAGTCTAGTACAAGCAACTTACGCGTAGGTCAGACTTCAACACTCACATTTAAGGTGAAGAATTACGGTATTTCACCTGTTGATTTGGGAAGAATCGGACTATCTGGACGAGATCCTCAATGGCGTAATGTTGACCCTGGTGTAGGGGCCGTGGTTCTTAATCCTGGTGAAGAACGCACAATGAGCTACATCATTACTCCAACACTGGCGGGGAGCTATCGATATGAGATAATCTCAACTGTGAATAATGGAGCAACGTGGTTAAACGGTCCGGTAGTTGACTCGCCATCTATTCTAAAGACGTTAGTAATTTCAGTAGCACCTTAGCTAGTAGTTAAGATCATCAAGCATCGTCTCGACACTTTTTATATAGAGTGTCGGTGAGAATTCCGTCTTAATTTTATCGTATGCGTTATCGGCCAATTTTTTCATTAGGAATTGATCTGTAACAAGTGACTTTATCGCCGAAGCGTACGCTTCGGGGTTAGAAACATCTTCAATAAGCAAGCCTGTCTTTTTGTTTATAATCAACTCGGGAATGCCGCCAACACCCGACGCTATTATAGGTAATTTAACGCTTGCTGCCTCAAGAAGAGTATTTGGCATGCCATCGAAGAGGGATGTATAGAGGAGTATGTCATATTGATTAAGCGGAAGGGACGAAAAGCCATTAAAAGCACCCTTGAATGAAACGTTAGGGGTGAGCTGAGAGATAGACCCCTCGGAACCTTTTTCAATTGTTCCATACATATCAATAGTGGCGTCACTGCCAACTATTTGGCCGATCTCCTTAACGAGGGATGGTTGTTTTTCTGGTGCTACCCTAGCCGCCCATAGGATACGAAGGGGTAGGGTGGGCGCATGGTTATTTACTGAATCAGGGAGAAGTACTGGTTGTCTGTGAACACGAAGCTTATCTGGGTTAAAGCCATAGTCACTTTGCCACATATTAATCACTGTATTGTTGTCGGATGTTATCAAATCGGCGATATCGTACACGGCAGGTACGTGAGTATGAGAATAGCCAAACACTCTTTCGGTCTCATCTGTGCTTTGGCTGAAAGAGGTGATGACAACCTTTTTTTCACTCGCCTTAATGTACTTTTTATGAAGTTCTATAAATTTGTATCCAAGCTCGGAGTTTAAAACATGGAGGTGTGTCATGCCTCCGTTTTCTATCAGTTGCTCGAGCACCCTCTGTACAATTTGCTCGTTGGCTGTTTTTGCGAGTAGACCAAAGTCAACAAAACTAACACGTTCCGATAATTTATTTCTCCATGGTGATTCGACAGGTAGTGTAGAAAGAACAAGTACCTTCTTGTTCGGCCTTAGATCCGCAATTGTATTTGCATAGTTGATGGCATATTGGTCAGCACCACCCGTAACGAGCCAGGGTACGAAGATAAGATAGTCGTAATGGTTGTGATCAAGTCGGTCAATAAGCTGCTTATAGAGGTTCCCTGCTACGCGATGGTCCGGTGTAATGGTCGTGTAGGCGGTGAGGTTGTCGAGCATACGGGGGTCTGGAAAAACTCCACGATCTATTTCATGCAAGTTTTTCCACTCACTCTTTAGCCATGAGGGTACCGTCGCGTCAGTTTTTTGAACACGCAGTCCCTCGATCGATGATTTTACTTTTCGAACAATCCTATGAGCGAGAGGCACTTTAAGTATGTACGGCTTTAAGAATTCCTTCATAGAAGCCGGCGACAATGGGCTGAGCGCTTCTTCAAATACATTGGGTATTGATCGAACCGACTCAAAAGATAAAAGGGGATTTGAACGTAATACAGACATGCTCTCAATTTGTCGCAACCATTCGGAGTTTGAGCGCTTACGTCGGACAAAAATAGCTGTCTCGGGAACGAGCAGGTTTCGAACACGCAGATGAATGAGACGACAGTTAAGGTGCCAGTCCTCATAGCCATATCCAGGACTATTGGCGGTATAGGGATTGTCCAGGAGGAGTAATCTCGGGGCAACGATAACGGAGTTCCATCTATTTGCATACACACTCAATAAAGTATCGGTCGCAAGATCGATTTCACCTTCTTTTACAACGAACGCGTCGTGACCTTCAAACTCGACCGTTACGGCTGAATGAGCAACAGTCGGAGCATCTTGCTTCTCTAGTAGTGACAGAGCTCCTGAAAGCCAGTTCTGACTCATAAGGTCATCTGCGTCTATGGTTGCAATATATTTTCCTCGAGCCATTTTAATTGAATAATTTCGAGATTCACCAAGATCTCCAAAGGAATTTTTAAAAACGCGCACATCCTTCAGCGCTAATTCTTTTTGAGTGCTGATGTAGTCGAGCGTTTCTGTGGAAGGGTTATCCGCGTGGAGGATAATTTCCGATTCGCAAGTCGGCTCAATGTGCTCAAGTGCCCGCCGGACGCTTTTTAACGTACGGTGTGTCAATATACTTTCTGCGTGGCAGGTAATTACAACCGAAATGAGGGGTTTTTGTGCAGAGCTATTCATTTCGGTCATCCTTTACAGAGTTGATGCCTTGCACATAGCAGGTTTTTAATCCAAACCATGAGGGGTTTTGATCATCCATGCAGTATCCAAGTGGCTGACTCAGATACTCAAGCTTTGTCTCATCTGGAATGCCGTAATATCGTTTAAAGCTATCCTCGAACCAACTTACCTGCTCCATATCAAAATAGAAATCAATCGCCTCTGATTCATTCAGAAATATAGGCGCAGGAAGTACCGAGATTGATTTTGGATTTTCAGCCAGCTGTGCATTTATTGATGCTGAACGAAATTCGGTGGCTCCAATTCGTAGCGACTCTGCTTGTATGATTGTAGATAGAATTGGAATAATAACTACCAAAGCAATGCTAGCAGTAATGTATCCGACTAGCGGTAAGGCTATTGGTTTGAGTTTCTTGCTAAGTTTGTTATTAGCCCAGTAAAGGCCAGTTCCGATAGCAAGCGAGAGCCCAAGTGCACTTAGGGCTAGGGGCACTGTGTAGGTACGTATTGGGATGTATTCGCCCATCGAATAGTTTGTTATTGCGAAAAGGATATACGGTGGAATAAGAATAAGTCCTGCCGCGACACACAATGTAGCCAGCGTAGACCTCTTTGATAGCTTCGGTATAACGAAAGCAATAAGTGCGGCGAGCGCAAGTACTGGAAAGATGCGCCAAGACAAGAAGAAGTCGCTGAAGTTAAACATGTCCAAGAAAGGCTTAATGATGACGCCATATGCGCTAAAGCTACTCTCAGATACGTCTTGTCGATTTTGAGAGCCTGGAGAAAGATAGACGAGAAGAAAACCAATAATACCTGCCGCTAATGCTGTGATAGCAAGTTTTGATGGGAGCTTGCGTACGAGGGTGTAGATGAGAAGAATAGCTGCAAATATGATAATAATTGCGCTTGTAGGTTCGCTAAAAGTTTGGCCTATGAGCACCATAAAGAAGACGAGCAAATAGTGCCATATTTTTAACTTCTTATAACGAGAGAGTGTTAGGATAACCGCGGCGTTTGCAATCATGAGAATAAGGGACATTAGATAAACGCTACTGGATGTAATCCACAGGAAGCTATCGAACAAACTCGCTGATACGAGTAGTGTTGTTATCGCACCAAACGTTCCAACTGCGACCGCATTGAGTGCGCGTTGACGCTTCAGTCTCGCAAGTAGAAGATAGGCGAGCCAGATAGAGACACCAACGAGCGCCACAAGTTGAATGATAGCGCCAGCGGTCGTTGCTCCGTCCCCGAATATGGCATGTAAGGTTGATACGAAGAAGCCCTGCCCTAGCCGACCTGTTTGGTTCATGAAGAAGTCGTACATAAACTTAAAAGGATTATCTATAGAAGGGTTTGAAAAGTAAGCGTAGTCATCTGCAATTGGACGTGCCAGAATTGCTGCTGCAGTAAGCAGCCCGATAATAAGCGTGCTTACAGCAATGTAAATAGTGGGGAGTATAATGGGCAGATTCTTACCCAAGGTAAGCTTTTTAAGCATATGTGTCTATGATATCAGATGTAGCGAGGCCGCACTAGGCAATTAGACCTTGAGTCTGGATGCGAGTTTACCTTCTGGAGGAGCCGACGAGACTGTGAATGTTCGGTATAAGACCGAATATCTACTTATATATCCTGAATATTAATACAACAACCGCCGAGACCAAGAGGGCAACTAATGAAAGGACTACAGCTACCTTGATCCACTTTTGCTGTTTTTGTGGCCCAGGATTTAAAAAGGCGAGTCCTACTAGCGGAAGGAATGGTATGAAGTAGCGACCCTGGAGACCCAGAATACTCGTATCTTTGAAGGCTGTGTAGTATACGTAAAGCCCGTAACTAATTGCGGTCACCAGTAGACCCGAGATGGCGAGGAAGAGAACTTTTACGTAAACAGGAAAAGTAATCTTTTTCTCCCGAGGACTCGAGACAAAAAGCGTGATTACCATTACTACTGCACACAGAAGCATGAAAATAAATGGAATCGGTGCGGTATCCCATACGAAGTTACCGAAGAGGGTTTTATAGAGTTTGGGTTGAGCGTCCGTAAAGTACGTATTGAAGAGGGTTGCTATGAAATTGAGAGGCTCATGCAGTACGTATTGCTGTTGAGCTGATGGATCGACGCCGTGACTGTAGTTGTCTTGAATGAATGATGTTGCCTTCAGCCACAGCATTCCAGGTAGGGCGGCTAAAACGAGGACCGCAGAAGAGATGGCGATCTTAGATTTTTTCCTAAAGCTCTTATTAAAGATAGGAATAAGTATCGCGATTGCTGCCAGGGGAAGGTAGGCTGGTTTTACGAGTCCGAGAAGTGCTATAAATACCGCAATAAGTCCTATGTGCCACCAAACTATCTTCTTTGTATCAAAGGCTAATTTAATAACAGTTGCAATAAATAGGACCGACACGGACGTAGTCATAACATCCCCACCTAGCGCAGCGGACTGAACCACGGTAGAAGGAAGAAGTCCGATTGTGAAGAAGATCCATTTACCTTTGGGAGTAATCCGAATTGCTGCTGCGAATGCGGCAACCTGTACTATCAGCCCGAATAACTTTGCAAGGATGAATCCTGCAAGAAGAGGAAGGGCGAGTACATTGGCAATAAATAGACCCACAGCTTGAGGTGCATATACAACCGGTGAGTATCGGGCTGATCCTGGGAATGCGACAGCTACTGTATTAACTTGAGCCGCGCGTTGTGCTATAGCTCCTTCGTTCTCCCACATCGGAAAGTTCAAGCGAAGCGAGTGATCAGTAAGACCCTCAAAGCCTTGATAACTGAGGATAAAACGGTTTTCGTCTGGAAGAAGCTGTCCGCCCGAATATACATTATTCTTCTCGTCTTTAAACTCATTGGGCATAAGGTCGCCGTGAGCTACTTGTTGAGCGCGCCAGTAGTGTTGCGGCTCGTCAGGACTCCACCCAGGTGCAAGAAGGGCTATAAATATAAGTCCGAAGCCAAAGGCGAAGAAGCAGTATACCCACTCTAGCTTTAATAAGGCACGCCAATTAATGTCGATTCTATTTATTTTTTTATTCGCCATGTTATTTATGAAGCACCAATGTTATACCGATAAAGACCAGGAGAATACCAACAACATTTATAATACTCGGCTTTTCTTGGAACAGTAATATCGATAGGGCAACGGAGAATATGATGGAAATTGCGGTCATGGCAATCTGAACAGAAAAGAATTTAAGCTTGGAAACCATATAGAAGTAGGCTGCTGTTGCAAGAATGTACAAAAATATCCCAAGAAGTATTCGCCAGTTCGTCGCAGCATTAATTAAGATTGTCGGCAAACTACCCTCAAGAATCTTCCCGACCTTTACAGCATGAGCCCATAGTGACTGGGCCGTTGCAAGAAGTCCTGCGGTGACAAACATTAAGATATAAGGAAGAATGCCCGAAATCATATAGTAAAATTATAGCATGACTCAAAAATCTCGTATCGGTATAGTAGTGGTTTCTTATGGGCACCACGACTATATAAATACCATCGCCGACATACTAGGACCCCAGAAGAAAATAGGCGACAAACTTGTCTTAGTGGATAACCACCCAGAACATAAAGCAGCAAAAGTTGCGGAAAAAAATAGGTATATTGACGAAAGTATTAAGGCGAATAATGGTGGGTTTGCCGCCGGCTCATCACTTGGCGCGGAGCGTATTATTGATGAAATCGACTTGCTGTTTTTCTTAAATCCAGACACCATTCCTTCAAAAGATCTACTGTCGAAAATAAGAAATGCAACTAATAGTACAAACTACGCAGCCTACATGCCGGCTTTGATGCTTCCGGACGGAAAAATAAATAGTGCAGGAAATGTTGTTCATATTTCGGGTTTGTCTTGGTGTGATAGGTATCAGGAAGCACCAAACTTTACGGATGCCGTATCTCCCATAGAAAGTTTATCGGGCGCATGTATGCTTATACGAAAAGAGTGGTGGCAACTGGCTGGTGGTATGGACTCTTACTATTTTTTATACTACGAGGATACAGATATCAGCACCCGTATTCGATTATTAGGTGGTAAGCTCGGTCTTATAGCCGATGCGTCTGTTGTTCATGACTATGATTATGCGAAAGGTTCTCATAAGTGGTTCTATCTCGAAAGGAACCGACCCCTGTTGATACTAAGGACGTGGCCATCAGCTGTTATCATTTTACTTTTACCGGAGTTGATACTTGTCGAAATAGGGCTTTGGGCGATAGCGCTTTTAGAGCGACGAATAGGACTAAAGGCTAAGTCGAGCGTATCTTTTCTTAAGCTACTGCCACTCGCATTACGTGACAGGCGACGAATTCAAAAAACACGTCAGATTAGCTCGTATGATTTTCTGCTAGGGTTAAGAGGTGATTTAAATACACCAGCTTTGGGGTTTGTGGGCAGGAATAAAATCGTGAATGCCATATTTGTGGCATACAGAAATCTGTGTCTATCGCTATTGAAAGTCAGGGCTAGGCGATAATTATTTCGATCGGCTCGATAGCTCAATCGATAACTTTTCGTGTAGTCGCCTCAACCTCTCTTCAAGAACCTCGACCTTACTATGAGTGCGCATTACTGTAAAAAAGAGAATTACTATAGCAGTAATTTGAATAACATCAAAGAGACTAAGCGGTTCTGTTTCGGTAAGGTTATTACTGAATAGGAATTGATAAATCGGTTCCGCTAGAACTAAGCCAACAAGAATAATAGCCCAAATAACCACCTGAACAATAAGGCGCCTTTTTGATATTGTCTTGAGTTTATATTGTGTAACTGCCCCTACGATTGCGGCAATAATAAACGGTAAATTCAACAGCAGTAATAGTAAATATCGACTCATCCTAGTATCTCGATTAAACGGCGTTTTAATAAACTCTTAATAATATTAATGGCATTCCAGTTATTTTGCCCTTTAGCTTTGGAATATTCGGTGTAAACGGCTTGAATCGGATATTCATTGACTACGAGCTTTAGTTGATGCGCTCGCCATAGCATCTCTGAGCAAAATTCATATCCAGTGGTTTTCCAGCGCAATCGATCCAGAGCCTTTCTTGAGAATAAACGAAGACCGGACTGTGAATCGGTAGACTTGATACCAAAGAGCATATACGTAATCATACTTAAGCCCTTATTGCCTAGTTGTTTTGTTTTTGACATTCCTTTTGCGTCAATAAGCCGACTTCCAATTAGTAAGTCAGTATTACCCGATTGCATGAGTTCTATTCCTTTAATAACATCTTCAGGTAGGTGCTGACCATCAGCGTCCATAGTAACAGCGAATAAATAGGGATTTGAGGCGGCATAGGCGAGGCCCGTGGATGTTGCGCCCCCGGCACCACTATTTAGAATATGATTTATAACGATGGCACCCGCCTCCGCCGCCTTGTTTGATGTATCATCTTTAGACCCATCATTGACAACCACTACATCGAGCTCTAAACGGCTCTTTTTGGCTTGATTCAGTAAAGAGGCAACAACATCATGAATTACCGCACCTTCGTTATAGGCAGGAATGACTACACAAATTTTTGCTAATTCCTGAGTACTCACTAGTCTGTATATCCGTTTGGATTTTTTGATTGCCATCGCCAAGAGTCTTCACACGCCTCTTCAATACTTTTCTCTGCGACCCAGCCAAGCTCTTTATTGGCCTTTTCCGGACTCGCATAGCATGAGCCAACATCTCCCGGGCGACGACTTACAACTTGATAAGGGATGTCCTTTCCGGCAGCTTTACTGAATGCAGTGATAAGCTCGAGTACTGACGTTCCCTTACCGGTACATAGATTATAAACTTCAACACCAGGCTTTGAGTGGTTAAGGGCGGCAACGTGGCCTTTTGCAAGGTCAACTACGTGAATGTAGTCACGCACACCTGTCCCATCTGGGGTGTCGTAATCATCACCAAATACGCTTACTTCTTCAAGTTTACCAACGGCTACTTGTGATATGTACGGCAGGATGTTATTCGGCGTGTCGTTCGGGTCTTCGCCAATTGTTCCACCTACATCTGCTCCTACGGGGTTAAAATACCGAAGAAGGGTGACCTCAAAGTCCGGGTCAGCCGTGCTGACATCCTTAAGGATTTGTTCAAGCATAAACTTAGTTTGACCGTATGGATTGGTAATACCATACCCTACGCGGTTTGTTTCTTTAAGCGGGAGCTCTTCCGGCGTGCCATACACAGTTGCCGATGAGCTAAAAATGAACTTTTTAACTCCGTATTCTTGCGCCGTTTCAAGAAGAATAAGGGTTGAGTCGATATTATTTGAGTAATATTCGAGGGGGTGACTGACAGACTGACCAACAGACTTTAGGCCTGCAAAGTGAATAATTGCATCAAAATTGTACTGAGCAAATATTTTTTTAAGCTCTTCCTTCTGGCGTACATCAATTTTGTGAAATGGAATAGTTGCATCGATAATTTTCTCGACACGGCGCACGGCTTCGGCGCTACTATTTGATAGATTATCTACTACAACGAGTGAGTGATTGTTTTTAGCAAGCTCAATAAGGGTGTGGGTGCCAATATATCCAGCACCTCCAGTGACGAGGATATTCATAGGGTTATTATATCATTTGACGACGGTGTATTGCTCTGCTTGGTATAATAAGCAGTACACAGTAGTGAAAAATTTCCGAAAGGCGGTAGCGAAACATGTGTGGAATAGTGGGATATATTGGCGGTAAAGATGCACAGGGAATTCTCACAGGAGGACTGCGACGCCTTGAATATAGAGGATATGATTCTGCGGGAATCATAACGCTTAATGACGATGGAGAGTCGACACTTCTTCGTGCAAATGGTAAGGTTGCCGAGCTCGATGCACTTGTTCAGAAATCTCAAAATGAAGATCATGTAGGTATAGGCCATACTCGTTGGGCGACGCACGGTGAGCCGTCTGAACGAAATGCCCACCCACACAAAGCTGGTGATATTTATTTGGTTCACAATGGAATTATCGAGAACTACAAAGAGCTAAAGGCTGAGCTAAAAGATCACGAATTTAAGAGTGATACTGACACGGAGGTGTTAGCTGCGCTCGTTAACTCACTCTACGACGACAGCACAAAGCTTGTCGATGCGGTCGTTCAGGCACTAAAGCTCGTCGCTGGCACATATGGTATAGCGGTGGTCTCAACCCGAAAGCCCGATGAGATCGTCGTTGCTCGCTCGGGCAGCCCTCTCATTATTGGTGTTGGTGATGACGAAACAATTATCGCAAGTGATGCTTCTGCGCTTATCGGTCACACTAATCAGGCGATTTATCTCAATGATGGCGAGCTGGCCGTATGTACGGCAGGTGAGGTGGAGCTTCTTGATCTCGCAGCCCAGCCACTATCTGCTAAAGTTGAAACAATCGAAGTAGATATGCAGGCAATCCAAAAGCAAGGATACGACCACTTCCTTATTAAAGAAATTAATGAACAGCCAACATCGCTTCGCTCAACACTTAATGGTCGCCTGGTGCTTGATGAAAAGCGCGTAAAGCTCGGCGGACTCAACATGACACCAGATGAGCTTCGACAGATTGAACATGTCACGATTGTTGGGTGTGGTACCGCATACTATGCGGGACTTCTTGCCTCGTACTACCTTGAAAAACTTGTTGATGGTTTAACGGTTGATGTCGTAGTCGCCTCAGAGTTTAGATATCGGTCGTTCCACCTTCCAAAGAATACGGTTGCTCTTGTCGTTTCACAGTCAGGTGAAACGGCTGATACGTTGGCATGTCTTCGTGAAATAAAGCAACGCGGTGTTCGTACTCTCGGCATTATTAATGCGGTTGGCTCGACAATCGCCCGAGAGGTTGACGGAGGGATTTACGTACATGCCGGTCCTGAAATTTCGGTAGCAAGCACCAAAGCATTTACCTCACAGGTCTCGGCAATGATTATGTTTGGTGTACAAGTTGCACAAGCTAAAGGCGTAGGTCTTGAGGAAACTGCAAAGTATGTCGACGAACTTTCGAAGCTTCCAGAGGAAATTGAATCCGTACTGAAGAATCATACTGAAGAAGCGAAGCAAGTCGCTACCAAATATGCTTCATATGACCACGCATTATACCTCGGACGCGATACCGCATACCCAGCGGCACTTGAAGGGTCACTTAAGTTAAAGGAAATATCGTATGTTCACTCAGACGGCTATCCAACAGGTGAGCTAAAGCACGGTACATTGGCACTTGTTGACGATCGTTTTTTTGAAGTATTCCTTGTGCTTGATGACTGGCTTTTCGACAAGTCAATTAGTGGTCTTCAGGAGGTGAACGCCCGAGGTGGTCATATTCTTGCCATTACAAACAGTGAAAAGGAAATTGAAGCCGAGACAACCGTACGCATAAAGACTAAGCTCGATGCACTTGCGCCAATTGTATTAAATGTTTTTCAACAGCTATTTGCATACTACGTTGCGGTTGCTAAGGGGAATGATGTTGATCAACCACGAAATCTAGCAAAGAGTGTAACCGTAGAGTAGGAGTTCAAAGTGAAAATTGTTATTGAAAGCGGATTTTTTAACCCCCTTCATGGTGGTCACCTTGATATGATCGAAGCTGGTGCGAAGCTTGGTGATAAGCTTGTTGTAATTGTGAATAACGACGATCAACAGGTGATGAAAAAGGGAAAAGTGATTCTAACTGCAGAGAACAGGGCTCGTTTAATTGGAGCCCTGCGTGATGTTGATGAGGTATTGATCGCAGTTGACGATGACCCTACGGTTATTCGTTCGCTGGAGGTGGTTGCTCAGAAGTATCCTGATGATGAACTCGTGTTTGCTAATGGTGGTGATCGCGACTCAGAGAAAGCAATTCCAGAAGGCGACGTGTGTCGAAAATATAATATTGAAATGGTGTTTGGTGTAGGTGGGGTGGAGAAGGCAGACTCTTCTACTCGCATTAATCAGGCTATGGGGCACAACAGGTAACACCACTTATCAAACAAAGCGTTAGCGAGTATACTGTAGGCTAGACGCTTATGCAAAGAAAACGGTTCGACGAATTGGAGGGGCTGCGAGGTATTGCGGCAATTGTTGTGGTGATATATCACTTTCTCCTTGCATTTTATCTATTCTCTTTTTTTGGGGGTCATGAGAATTCTATTCAACGGGGTTTCTTTGAAGATAACTTGTACGGAAATCCATTAATGGTGTTCTTGTCGGGAACATTTGCAGTAGCGATTTTCTTTGCACTTAGTGGATTTGTTTTAAGTATTGCGTTTTTTCAGGTGAAAAAAGCTGAAATTGTAAAAAAGATGGCTGCTAAGCGATATATTCGACTCATGCTTCCTGCTCTCGCTGCAACGCTCCTGTGTTTCTTTGCAATTATTCTTGGGCTCTCTCGATTCCAGGAGGTGGTGGCGATAACGCAATCACCATGGCTGTACGCTTCATGGAATTTTTCACCTACGTTATTTGATGCCGTAAAATCGGCGGTATTTGGAATTTTCGTAGAAGGAGCAAGTCCTTTCAATAACGTACTATGGACGATGAAAACAGAATTCATCGGTTCATTTATTGTATTTGGATTCCTGCTTCTTTGTGGAACCTTGAAGCATCGATGGGTTGGATACGCTTTCCTTATAATTGCGACATTTAATACTTGGTTCCTCCCGTTTATTGCAGGGATGCTTATCGCTGACCTATACTCCAGTGGATATTTTGTACAGAAGAAACGCAACTTAGCCGTTATCGTACCGTCTCTGGCGGCGCTACTTTTTCTAGGAGGCTATCCATTCAAAGGTCCAGAGGGGACTATTTATCAATACATTACCTTTCCCGTTGATGCACTGAACTGGAATATGTTCTATCTCTCTGTTGCGGCGGTTGGAATCATGTGGTTGATATTAAGTACGGAGCAACTCGGACGAATTTTTAGGCACCCTTGGATTAGTAGACTTGGAAAATATACCTTCTCACTATACCTTGTACACCTTATCGTTCTTTACACGGTTGGAATGTTTGTATTTCTTCAGTTCTATAATTCTTTTGGCTGGAGTTACGATAGGTCAGTGCTTGCTACGCTTATTCTTTCGGCGCCGGTTGTTGGTCTCGCTGCTGTACTGTTTGAAAAGTTTGTTGACGCGCCTTCTGTTAAGCTATCATCTCGTTTTGCCAATATATTTCTTGGATACGAGAAGGCACCAAACTTAAAGGTTATACGACGTCGTGCTATGGCGAAGGTACGAAAAGTTGCACTTATCATGTATCCACGCGCCAAACGCGGCGAGCCAGTTGTCGACGAGAGTGAAGGCGCCGCGTAATTTATAAAGGAGAATAATGAAAAAACTGTTAGCATTCGACCTCGACGACACCCTTGCAATCACAAAGTCACCAATTAGTGATCACATGGCAGAAACACTCAGTAAAATACTCGAAGAGTTTGATGTTTGTGTTATTTCAGGCGGGCGATTTGAGCAGTTCAGGCTACAAATTGTCGATAGGCTGCACATTGAGCCAAATAAATTAAGTAGGCTTCACCTTATGCCTACCTGCGGTACGCAGTATTACCGCTACAATGAGTTGGACCAAGTATGGGAGCAGCAATATGCCGAAGATCTTACCGAAGATCAGAAGAGGCGAGTATTTGATGTGCTCGAAGCTTCTTCTCGAGAGCTAGGATTGTGGCCCGGTAATCCAGCCGGTGAAGTAATTGAAGACCGTGGAAGTCAAATTACTTTTTCAGCACTTGGTCAGAAAGCTACCCCAGAGGATAAATATGCTTGGGATCCAGATGGCTCGAAAAAGCTGGCAATTCGTGATCATGCCGCGCGGTATCTCCCTGATCTCGAAGTTCGATCTGGTGGGACGACATCGATTGACGTAACGCGCATCGGAATCGATAAGGCATACGGTATGCAAAAGCTCATTGAAGAACTTGATATCTCAAAAGATGATATCTTGTTCTTTGGTGATAAGCTTCAAGAAGGCGGTAATGACTACCCTGTAAAAGAGATGGGGATCGATTGTTTAGACGTAAGCCGCTGGGAAGATACCGTGAATAGACTAGAAACAATTCTCGCGGTGATTAAGTAGACCTTAAGGCATATTGTTGGCTAACTTATAATTTCCCGTCCTGGTTGCATCACCGCGACAGAGGAGTATAGTAGTTTTTTATGGAGCCTGAAAACATGACCAACAAAACCGAGCAAGAACCACACTTTACTGTTACTGAACTGGGTACCGAAAAAGGCACCTTAGGATACGGCAAATCTGAAAAGATTAGCTATGAAAAGCAGAAGTCAAAAGAGCTTTTTGAACTTATGAGCGCGAAAGCGATGGAGATTATTAAATCCGGCATCGCTATGAAGAAGATTACCGAAAAGGACGACGGCTGTTTTGATGGCCGTCCAACGAAGGGTCTCGTCATTAGGGCACAAGAGGGTAAGAAGGAAATTCGCCCAATTGATAAGCCAAACCACGAGCGACCAATGGTTGCGGGGGCTGGCTATACAACAACCGTACCTATTCGCATCGCAACCGGTGAGCGTGGAGAGACGGTTGAAGGGGACTATCAAGAAACAGCGGCCGTGCTTGCAGATGAAGGCGTTGTATGTGGTGCGCACACTGCTGAAGCGCATGAAGATGGCGACTGCGGCTGCGGTGCGCTTACGAAGCAAAAAGAAATCATGCGTAACGCAACACAGACCTACAAGCAAGAAATTAAGGGCGGCGTGGCTGCGCTTATGGCAGAAGCTGGTGCAGAGTTTAATGAAACCGTCTATGAAGTTTCTTTGGACCGTTGGGACGAAGCGCTCGATGACGAGGTCTACTTTAGCGGCAGCACCGGTACTTCTCGAAGCGAAACAATCCTCGCATCACAGGACGCTATTAACGAGACAATAGGTGAGGGCGAATTACTGGGCGTAACGAAGGAGCTGGCGGGTAGCCACAACGAGTGGTTCCTGACGGTTAACTTTAAAGAAGACTACACCTTTAGCCAGGAAACATTCCGTGCACTTATGATGCACCATTTCCCAGGTGTTGATATTGCAGAGCTTCCTCAAGTATTCCCACTTGATGCACACCGTCTTGTAACGCTTGCGAAGGCGGCGACGGCTAAACAACCTGAGAACTTTACACAGGGGCTACAGGCGGGGATCGCGTACCAACTTGGTACCGCAGCAGAACTCACCGACGGCTCACTACCGGTTTTCATTATTAAGTAATTAATTTACTAAAAAAGCAAATTACTGCGCAGGGGAGTGGTCGTCCACAATCTTGCGCATTTTTGTTGCAAAGAAGCCTTTATCGAATCGTTTAGCTTTTCGGTGTAAGGTTGCAGGTAAGAACGACATACTTTCAAATTCTTTCATTGCCCCTGCTAAGCTCTCAACGGTCTGTTCTTCGAAGAATACGCCGGTTTCACCGTCTTGTACGATATCAAGCGCCCCACCTTTTTTGTAGGCAATAACAGGAGTGCCGGCGGCAAGCGCTTCAACGGCAGCAATGCCGAAGTCTTCCTCGTTTGGGAATAGGAAAGCTTTCGACTTTTGAGCGAGCGTAACAAGATCTGCGTCACTAATACGTCCAACGAATTTCACGGTAGGCCCAGCAAGCGATTTAAGCCGTTCTGTGTCCGGTCCGGTGCCCGCAATGGTAAGCGGCACCTTTAACGAGTTAGCGGCCTGTATAGCTAAGTCAAAGCGTTTGTAGGGAACATGGCGGCCCCAAATTGCGTACCCACTACGCTCGCCTTTTGGTGGCGGTGTAAAGCGAGCAACGTCAACTGGGGGGTAAATAACGGTGCTTGGTTTACCGTAGTACTGCTTAATGCGTTCCTGGGTAACGGTTGAGTTCGCAATAAACACATCGATATCTCGGGCAGATTCAAGATCACGCCTACGCATTGCTTTCACAAACATAGGAATGAACGGGCGAATGAGGGGTGTTAGCGCGCCAAAGCTAAACTCTTTACGGAATTCTTCGTAGTGACTCCAGTAGTAACGGGGTGGCGTGTGAACGTAGGCAATGTGCACTTGGCCGGGACGAGTTTTACGGACGGCTTTTGCTTCTGCGCTTGAGCTGGAAATAATGATATTGAATTCTGATAGGTCGAGTTCACGGAAGGCCTGCGCGCGAAAGACGGGCCAGAGTGTGTGCTTGTAACGAAGCTTTTCGGGAATGCTGGTTTGAAGTTTTGTGGTGCGAACGTCTATATCCTTAAAGGCGGGCATTTTCTCAGCATCATAAACCGACGTATAAATAGGGGCCGAAGGGAAGAGTTTGTGGATTTCAAGTACGAGTGGTTCGGCGCCACCCATATTTGTGAGCCAGTCATGAACAATGGCAATCTTGGGTGTCTTTGCCATTTTGTTACTTCGCTCCCCTGCCCTTTATCACCACCCAGGCAGTCTTAAAGAGAATCTTGATGTCGAGCCAGAACGACCAGTTTTGTGCGTAGAAGAGCTCAAGTTCAATGCGGTCTTCAAAGCTGAGTGAACTTCGTCCTGAAACCTGCCAAAGACCCGTCATACCAGACTTAACGCTATGGAGCAGGGCGGTGCGGCCTTTTGCGAGCTTCACTTCTTGTGGAAGGATTGGGCGAGGCCCAACCAGGCTAATGTCACCCTTTAGTACGTTAAAGATTTGCGGCAGCTCATCAATAGAAGTTTTTCGAAGCCATTTACCGAAGGTTGTAATGCGAGGGTCGTTTTCAACCTTACGGTTTTTCTCGTATTCTTCCGCTAAGTCGTTTCGACCCATGGCGCGGAATTCTTCGGCGGCGTCTTTGCTGCCGTACTCAGCACCCATGCTTCTGAACTTAATAAGGCCAATTGGCTGCGAGAAACGGCTCAGGCGTTTACTTATATAGAACGCTGGGCCACGGTCGACGAGCTTTTTAATAATGAGAATGAGGAGTAGGAACGGTGAGAGGATAATGACACCAATAAGGCTAAGGAAGAAGTCGAAGATGCGCTTAACGATTGATCCCCAGCCAACCAGCGGTGTCTGGTACACGGTAATCATTGGATAGCCAAGGAATACATCGATCGTATTTTTACCTGAATAGAACTCAGATTCGCCTGGAATAAAACTGTAGTCGAGGTGGTTTGCCTGTGCAGCACTCAGAATTGCTTGGTTACGATCAGGGTTTTCGTAAAGGTCAGTTTGAATAATCGTTGTGACACCTAGTTCACGAATACGCTGCAGCGCTGCTTCGGGTGTTGAGAAATGCAGCGCCCGTGAGCTATCGGGAAGGAACTTTTTTGGGCCGGCGATGGCAACAACCGCGTGGCCACTTTTGTGGGTATCAGCGAGGTTCGTCGCCACGTCAACGGTAACTGCAGATGAACCAATAAGCAGTACCCTACGCACACCTCTGCCATATCGGTAGCTGAGCGTTCGAATAAGGCGCATAATTTCACGCTCGAAGACGATAAGAACAAATGAACCAGCCAGGGCGTAAACAGCCACGAGACGAGCCGGGAAGATGTCACTTTCGCTGACGTACTCCCAGCCAATGATCAACAGAATACCAAGGAAGGCACCAAGTGCAATTTTGCTCCACTCAAGCAAGCGGCGATTGTAGACCCTTGGCTGGTACAGCCCAACCAGCGCAAACAGCGCAATCCAAAACGGTACTATGATGAGGGCTGAAATAAGATAATCACGAGCAAAAATATCTTGAACCAAAGGTCGCGTGTCAAGCTGAGTACGAACAATATAGGCGAGAACAAACGCGGCCAGAAGGACCAGTGCGTCAACGAGCATCAGGATAAAGCTATAGAGCTTGGTGTTTCGACGGGCCATAAGTAGTACTTATTGTATCATTTCTAGGGTAAACTGGGGGATATGGGGAAACAAATTTCCATTCTCGACAAAGTTTACATTGCGATTCTATTGGTGATTTTTGGCGGTATCGTGCTGCATGCGCCAATTTCAGTTGGTCTTTCGGCGCTTTTTCCGGGCCAAGAGCTGCTGATTAAGTCGTGGAAAGAGGTACTACTTGGAGTTGCGCTGTTGCTTTCAGTTGTGATACTTACAACAAAAAAGCAATGGGGAATAGTCACGACAAAGCTCATTTACTGTATTGCCCTGTTCGCTGGCCTTAACCTTCTGCTAATACCGGCTTACTACAACGGATTCGAAGCAACCATCGCTGGGCTCTTTATCAATCTGCGCTACTTTCTTTTCTTCGTATTGGTATATATTGCGCTGAAATTATTCCCGCAGTACTATCGCCTATTCTTAACAGTATTTCTTGGCGGGGCCTTGATTGTAACGGTATTCGCCATGCTCCAAGTAACGGTGCTTCCGCACGACGTCTTGAAGTACCTTGGCTATAACGAATCGAGCATCGTGCCGTATCTTACGGTTGATCAGAATATGAACTACATTCGCATTAACAGTACACTCCGTGGCCCTAACCCACTGGGTATTTACGCAGTTATTACGCTTTGTGTAGCGCTCGCCGCCTGGTTGTTTGCTCCTCGTAAACTCACGAAAAAGGAGCAGGTGCTTGCAGCAATTATCGCAGCTGGTTCTCTGGTTGCTTTGCTGGCAAGCTATTCACGAAGTGCGGCGCTTGCAGCAATTGCCGCGGTCGGTATTATTCTCGTCGTTATATACGGTCGGCGTATTTCAAGGAAAATATGGATTGCTGTCGCAATTGGTGCGCTCGTTCTAACGGGTGGCTTTATTGCCCTGCGTGACACGCAGTTCGTTTCGCAGGTTATTCTGCACGAAGATCCAAGCGAAGGAAACGACGTGAATTCTAATGAGGGCCACGCTGAATCACTTGCCGAAGGAACGCGCCGTATGCTTCAAGAACCGCTTGGTAGGGGTATTGGAAGCACCGGCTCGGCATCGCTTCACAGTGACGAGCCGCTGATTGTAGAGAACCAGTATTTATTTGTAGCGCACGAAACAGGCTGGCTTGGACTAACACTATTCCTCGTTATTAACTACCTTGTACTCAAGGGTCTGTGGCTCCGCAGGAAACAGTGGCTATCGCTCGCCGTATTTGCATCAGGCATTGGCATTGCGATCGCTGGGCTTTTCCTGCCAGTATGGGCAGATGACACGGTGTCGATCATCTGGTGGGGACTAGCGGCAATTTGCCTGGCGCTGCCAGTGATACAATCGAAGCAGAAACCTCGTAAAAAGAGCAAGATATCATGACGGAACGTTCCACTAAGAAGCAAAAAGAACTCCTACAATTCGTCGACGAATTTATTAAGGAGCACGGCTATGGACCAAGCTACCGTGAAGTAATGAACGGTATGGGCTATAAGTCTGTTTCTACGGTCGCTATTCATATCGATGGACTTATTACGAAAGGATACCTTCGAAAGCGCGATAACTCAGCGCGCTCACTTGAAGTTGTATCTTCAGACTATAAAGCAGGGTCTGGTCCTGCTTCTGCCGCTGCTGGGGGCACCGCTAAGGAGAAGTGGCTGGTTGAGGCGGTCGAAGAGCGATTTGCCCGATACGATCAAAAGCCAGACGCACAGCTACTCGACGAACTATATGTACTTGTCGGTGCGTTAAAGGTACTTGGTTTCGAGGGTGCCTACGAAGCAATGCGATCGAAGCTCGCCGGTAAGATTGGGCGATAAGTACGTGGCGGTGGGTGGTAAAACTAAACAGCGACGACCGTTCTTGATTGGAGCGATTATTCTCATCATCGTGGCTTCGCTAGGATTTCTCGCCTATGATTTTTGGCTGATGGATCAAAAAACCAAGGCCGTTCTAGGTGCACCTGGAATCATTGTTAAAGAAGACAAAAATAATCCGGAAAAAGCGAGAGAAGGATCTGAAACAACAGCCATTACCAAGGACGACCTTTCCTCATATACTGTTGCCGCCGATGTGCCACGCGTACTGACGATCGATAAGCTGGGTATCGAAGCGCGTATTCGTCCAATGTCACTGAATAAAGATAAAAGCATTCAGGCACCACAGAACATTTACGATGCCGGTTGGTACACGGGCAGCGCGAAACCAGGTGCAAACGGTGCAATGTTTATTGATGGTCATGCCTCTGGGTCAACTCGCCTTGGGATTTTCGCCACTATCGATACATTAAAAGTCGGAGATACGATGCAGGTTGAAAAGGGTGACGGTATGAAGTTGACCTACGAAGTTGTGCACGTTGCAACTATTCCCCTCACGGCAATTGATATGAGCCAGGTACTGGCCCCGTATGCAGGTGTTTCAAGTGGGTTAAATCTTATGACCTGTACGGGGACGTGGCTGAAAGACAGCGCCACACTTGATCACCGGGTTGTCGTCTACACGAAGCAAATCTAAGCTTTTCTTGCCGTAAGCGGTATAATAGAGAGAACTATGCGACTAGGTAAAGTTGATTTGGCGTCGGTTCGTCATCACATGCGACATCATGCAGGGCGAGCGAAGCACCATACGGTTCGTGCGGCCCGGGCTGTTCATCGTCACGCCTTAAGTACGCCTCGACGCATCGCAATTACCGTAGTTTTTCTTGCAATTGTACCGATCGTTATTGTGCAGTTGATCTATCCAACAACATCCGTCGTTCCTAACACCAATGTAGGGTTGGTGGAGATCGGTGGGCTTTCTAAAGAAGAGGCGACAACGCGCCTGAACAATGCCTATGCGATGGCAAAAGTCCCCGTATATTTCACAGATAGTGACGAGGTCGTTTTTACGCCGACACTTTCAAACATAGGCTTTGCGATTGATAATAAAGCACGCGTCGATGCTTACGACTACCCGTTTGGTTGGCGTCTCGTGCCGTGGTCACTGTTTTGGTATGAAGGAATAATGGCAAAGGGCGAGCCGGTCGTATCACAGAACACGGATGTACTAGAGCGGTATGTACTCGAGAGGGTTGGTGAAGACTGCGAATTTAGTCCTATCAACGCGACCATTGTCTTTAGGGACGGCGCACTACAGGTTGAAGAGGCCAGTCGCGGTGGGTCCTGTGACAGGAATGAACTAGCGACCACCCTCCGTCTCGTCACCGCTAGTCTTCGTCCTCAAAGTGTTGAAGTAGAAGGTGTTTCAACGCCTCCAGATATTACGACGGAAGTAGCATTCAATGAATATGACCGACTATCAAAGATTGTAGCAAGTGGCTTGCCCCTGAAGGTTGAAGATGCAACCGAAACCGTACCGCAGGCAACGCTTATACAGTGGGTTGAGTACACGGCTGATGGAAATAACTTAAAACTTGGGCTTAATGCGGATAAGGTAAAGGAGTGGATTAACACGACATATGCGGATAAGTTCGTTGCCGAACCCGGTACAACTATTGTTACGACTCGCGACTTTGCCGAAGTCTCGCGTGAAACAGGAAGGAGCGGTCAGACTGTTGATGCTCTCGCAACGATTGATAGTTTGACGAAAAGTCTGAGTGGCGACACGACAATCGCTACCCTCGCTATTGAAACTGTCGAACCAAAAGTTACGTACAACCGCAGCTACAGCTCAACCGACACGGGTCTATCAGCTGTTATGAAAAACTTTGCCTCTTCACACCCCGGTACGTATGGCGTGAAGCTCGTTGAGTTATCTGGTGCACGGCGTAATGCTGAGTACAACTCGACAACACAATTTATTACCGCTAGCACCTATAAGCTGTTCGTGGCGTATAGCACACTGCTACGCATTGAAAAGGGTGAGTGGCAGTGGGACGACACACTAAGTGAAGCAAGTAATAAAACTATCACGAAGTGTTTTGACGACATGATCAAGCTTTCAGATAATGCCTGTGCGAAAGCACTTCTACATAAAGTTGGCTTCAAGGCTATTACAAACGAGGCCGTTGCAATAGGTGCGACCAAAACATCATTCCTTGGTAAGGATGGTATAAAATCGACAGCCGGCGACGAAGCGCTCTTTCTGAGCCTTCTCTATACTGGACAATTATTGTCGCAACAGTCGAGTCGTGACCGTTTAATTAGTGCGATGAAGCAAAACGTCTACCGTAAAGGAATCCCAACGGGTATTCCGGGAGCAACTGTGGCCGACAAAGTAGGCTTCCTCGATGGACTCCTTCACGATGCGTCAATTGTATATAGCCCAACCGGAGACTACGTGCTTGTGATTCTTACAAACAATTCAAGCTGGGCGAATATCGCTGAGCTGACAAAACAGCTTGAGGCACTTCGCAACAAAGCTTAACCCCTCAGCCTTGAGGGGTTAAGTATTTAAGCAAAGTAGGCTATTTTTGTACTGGTGCGCCGCCGTATGCCGATGCTCCGTATGAATGTGCCTTCGTCGCGACTGTCCTGCGTGGTTGCTGGTCGGCGAGTGTCTTTAAGATGACCGTTGCACCAGAGGCTGCAACTGCACCAAGACCTATAAGCTTAAGAAAGTCCTTGCGGTCCATTTCCTTTTCAAGAATTTGAGAAAATGCTTTCTTAATCATTATGTATCCTTTTTTGTTTTTGGTGAGTTCTGTTTATGATTTTAAATGCTTAAGCTAGAAAGTCAATGTTATCCCTGCTTGCCCTTGACCTATAACAGGGGTTATGGGTATAATAACCTAGCACGCATTCCGGCGTAGCTCAGTGGTAGAGCAAGAAGCTGTTAACTTCGAGGTCGCTGGTTCGAGTCCAGCCGCCGGAGCCAAGAAATTATTGAAAGACCCTTCGGGGTCTTTTTGTTTGTGACGATATGCACCGTATATGAGAATTTTCATATACGACCCTTACGAACCTAGCCTATGATGAATATGTATGGAATAGATACGAAGGAGGCTAGTGTGCATGATATCGTAACAAGAAATTGGAAGAAAAAGGTATTCTTTGGAATCGGCCTGCTTGTGAGTGTTGCTGTAATGATTAGTATTGGCCTCTATGCAGCGCATCGTACGGGCGCGAATCAGTTGTCGGCTGATGTAACGGCGCCGGAGGAGACAGACATGCGTATTAACGTAAAAGTGGATAATGGGGTAGTAGAACCTCAGGACGCAGTAAATGATACGAGGGCGGATTCTACCGTATCGAATGGCGAGTCTAGCGAGACGAATCCTAGCGTTCAGGTTCAAGTAGATGGTACCTCGATTGATATTCCCGAAGATGGAACGGTGCACAAGGTAATACAGACCGAAGATGGCTCAACCAGCATTGATATTTCGACACAATCCAACTCATCATCAGGCGATTCTCGTACTCGTTCCTCAATTAATATAGATGCTGATACTGATTCTTCTGTGCGAATACGAAGCCAAACACGAGAATAGCCCACTCTATGTAAGAGCGGGCTATACGACAAACGGGTGGCATCTATTTAGTAAATGAAGCCACCGAATGCACCTGGTTGAACGGTTCGAATATTGTAATTACCAGCTTTGTAGTTCCATCCCATTTCCGAGACGACATAACTACCATCGGCATTTACACTTTCAACGTAGGCGACGTGACCTGCCATGACGGCGATCGCACCTGCTTGTGGGGTAGAGCCAGTGGCTTTACCTGAAGCTTGTGCGGCACTAAGCCAGCTGTATCCAGCGTTACCATAGATTGGCACGTCTGGGCGCTTTGAGTGAACGTAGTCCGTACACCACATGCCGTTACCGGTGCTGTAGCTGCGTGAGCCACTCGAGGTACCGGCAGATTGGCGGGTTGCATTAGTCGCAGCGGGTGCTGGTGCGGCTGGTGCAATTTGTGAAAAACGATCTTCAAGTTCTTTGTCTTCCGCTGGAATGGTGATTTGTTCACCAACATTAATTGCATCTGGGTTGGCAATTGATGGATTCGCGTTAAACAAACGAACGTAGGTGGTGTCGTTTGCGGTCGCGATCTCTTGAAGGGTATCGCCACTCTGTACGGTAACCACTTTTTCTACAGGTGCCTGTGGTTCCGCTTTTACTTCCGGTGTTACCTCGGATTTTACTTCAGAAGCTTTAACTTCCGACTTTTGAACCGTTTGATTTACGGTTGAATTGTTTGTTACGCCTAATGCTGGACTATTTCCGAGCAAAAGCGTAGCCGAGACGCCAAGCGTCGCAAAAACTAAACTAGTTTTCATTTATCTCCTTATAATCACATCGTTTATTAATATTTATTAGTAGGCGATGTGGGTCGTGTTTTTACATAAGTCTCTCATAACTTTTTTAAACACAAATACTAGCTTATGCTTATATGGAAATAGGGTCAATACGATGGCCGCCTACACTAGGCGAAAAACAGATACGAAAATGTGATGTAAAAATTACTTCTTTTATTGCATATGGTTATGTTTTTGGAGTAAAATAGGTACTTAAAATTTAAACATATTGTTAGCTACGTGCTATGTGTGATTTAAATAAGTTCTCGCTTCAGCCTAAAGTGCCGCTACAGCTCGTTATTCGCCACTTCGTAACAACGCAACCCTTCTTCGCGCCACATCTTTACGAGCGATGCCTTATCTTCGAGGACAAGATCAACCGAATAGTGCCCAACGATATGTTCACGAAATAACCGTTGCTTAACAAGAAAATCTGGAGAATGGTCGCCCGCTTCGCGCATAAGCAGAAGTTCATGAGGAAGTTCTGCAACTTCTTCAATCCATCGTTCGGTATCTTCGCGGCATGCGTCAAGGTCTGGGCGCCCCGTAACGACAATAAGAGCCCGGTCGTCATTCTGCGTCAGGTTGAAAAGAATATCGCGCACAAACGGATCAGGGGTGTCGGTAGAGACATGC
>Ga0307406_10000099_pt1 | contig 49697 bp, 36 predicted proteins | sample 322Cmetagenome_3_FD_203706 | JGI IMG/M metagenome (GOLD analysis project Ga0307406, IMG submission 203706) | Maize rhizosphere microbial communities from greenhouse at UC Davis, California, United States - 322HYB-C-2 | ecosystem: Host-associated > Plants > Roots > Rhizosphere > Soil | place...
AATTCACCATCCAAAACAAACTCGGCATCCACGCCCGTCCTGCGGCCCAGTTTGTTAAAACGGCCAGCCGTTTCTCGTCGGAAGTGCGTGTCGAGAAGGACGGCGAGGAAGTCGACGGCAAGAGCATCATGGGCCTCATGATGTTGGCCGCCGGCCACGGATCGGTCATCAGCGTGGCCGCCGATGGCTCCGACGCCGATGCCGCGCTCGACGCTCTGGCCGACCTGATCGGCCGGAAGTTCGAGGAAGAGTGAGGGCGGCCGAGGGCCGCAAGCTCCAATCATCAATCTTTCAATCACCAATCGAAGTGTTTGGAAGAATGACGGGCCTGTCGGCAAAAGCGGCGCAGCCCTTGGAAAGTAAGCCCTCGCTCTGATCAATCCGTTCCACAGATGGCGACAGCGTTCCTCTCTTTCAGGCACTCTGATTGGTGATTGAAAGATTGGTGATTGATGATTTCTCCCCTCAGACCTCTCCCGCCATGTGGCGGAGGAGGCGCTGATTGAACTCGTCGGCCATGTTGTAGCCGAGACGGCGGAGCTGTTGGTCCAGCGCTGCGATCGCGACCATGCGCGCGGTATCGCGGCCGGGAGCGACCGGGACTTCCACGTGGGGCACCGCTTGGCCGAGGATTTCGTAGGATTTCGGCTGCAGGCCGAGGCGGTCGATTTCGTTCTGGTCGGCGTGGGCGATCAGCGTGACGACGAGGTCGAGGCGCTTTTCCGGGCGGATCGAGGCGAGGCCGTAGAGGTTGGCCACGTTGACGATGCCGATGCCGCGGATTTCCAGATAGCCACGGGAAAGGGCGGGGGCGGAGGCATTGAGTTCGCCGCCGACGAGTTTGATCCGGACCATGTCATCGGCCACCAGTGCGCCGCCGCGCTCGATCAGGCCGATGGCGGTCTCGCTTTTGCCGGCGCCGCTCTTGCCGATGATCAGCACGCCGATACCGCGCAGGTCGACCATGCAGCCGTGCATGGTCACATTCGGCGCGAACTCGTGCTCCAGCCGCAGTGTCGCGGCATTGAGGAATTTCATCGTCACCAGCGTGGTGCCGAAGACCGGGATGCGGTGCTCCGCGGCGATTTGCATGTGCTCCTCGGCGAGCGCGGCACCGCGGGAGATGACGATGCCCGGAATATCCCGCTCGCACATCCGGCGGAAGCGCTCGGCGCTCATCTGAGGGGTGAGCTTCTTCAGGTAGGAGATTTCGGAATTCCCCAGCACCTGGATGCGTTTCTTCGCGAAATAGCTGAAGAAGCCGGCGAGTGCCAGGCCCGGGCGATTCGGCGCGGGCTCGCTGATTGGACGCTCGAAGCCGTGCTTTTCCCCTAACAGCGTCAACGACAGCGCCGCCGCGTGGCGCTCGAAAAACTCTCCAATGGTAATCGAGGCCGTTTGCTTGACGCGGGGTGTCATTCGAAGCCGATGCTAGGGATGATACCGCCGTGTGGCGATGTCAAAAGCCGTCAGAAACCGGTGGAAATGCCGAGCGAGACGATATTTCCGCTGCCGGTAGCCTTCCCTTGGAAGGTGCCCGTCCCGGCGTTGCCGTCGGTGATGAAAGCATCGTCTGCCATGATGTGGGTGTAGCCGAAGTCGAGCGTCCAGCAGGGAGAGAATTCCCACGAGCAGCCGGCACTCAGCCAGAGGCGGTCGGCATCCGGGATGCGCAGCGTGAGATTCGCGTCGCTGACCGGTGCGTAGTCGTATGCCACGCCGGCGCGGAAGGTCCACGTCTCGCTCGCTCGCCATGTTGTACCGACGGCGAAGCGCCATGAGTCCTTCCAGTTTTCCTGGGTGGCCGGTGGCTGCGCGGGCGCTCCGATGATGTGCGGCGCGAGCTGTTGAAACGAGCTCCAGTCCGTCCACATCACGTCGCCGTGGATGGACCAGTCGGTGAAATCATGGACCGCGCTGAATTCCACGCTCGCCGGTAGCTCAACCGCCAGTGTCGCCGGACCATTGAATGCAGGGATCGCTGACACCGCGCGACCTCGGAGTTCCAAATCGATCTTCGAGCGATAGTGCAGGCCGAAGCGGGTATTCTCCGTCGCCTCGAACAGCACGCCCGCATTGTACCCGTGTCCCCAATCATCGCCCGCCAGATCTAGCAATGGCTGCGTCGAAGGAAGGCTCGCAATCAGCGTCCCGTCTCCATACAATGCATCGTAGCCAGCACCCACGGACCATTGATCGTTGATCCGCCAAGCGAGTGAGGGATTGAGATTGATGGAAACGAGTTCGCTGAAATCAGCGATCGTTCGCGCGGGGAAGGCGAGAGGGTAGTCAGACTTGAGCCCAAAGGTCGTGTAAGCGCCGAAGCCGAGGCTGAGGTGATCGTTGAGCCGCTTGGCGAGATAGAGGTAAGGCAGGTAGGCATCGTCCGAAACGTTGCCCGCAGGAGCCGGGATCACCGTGCCCGGTGGTGCGGGTGCTGGCGGAGAATAGATCCCGCTGACCTCCACCTCAGGGAAGATCCCGCTGGTGCCGATCGCGAAGGACCACTCATCTTCTAACAAAACCATGCCCGCCGGGTTCGATGCGATGACCGAGGCATCGTCGCCAATTGCCGCTTCACCGGAGAAGGCTCGCCCGAGGCCGGCAGCGGAGCGCTCCTGAAGCTGGAATCCCGCGCCAAAGGTGGAATGGATCAAGGCGAGGGAGCAGGCGGCGAAGCAATGTCTCATGGGGGAAAGATCGAGGGTCTTTTGCAACGTGATTCCCCGGTTTTTAAACACACCCGTCTTCTTAAGACAAGGAAGGCTCACAATTAGTTGTAGGTAGCCCGGACCTTAGCCGACTTGAAGAACGGACCCGCATTGCCAGCGGGTGAGCCGCCGTGCAGTTGACCATCGGTGCATTCGCTGCTCCCTTCGGCGCGTCATGAGTGCTCCTGATCTCCGCGATCCCGTTGGCCGTGTCCGTCTTGTTGGCATGCTTGAGGGCATTTCCTGGCTCGTCCTGCTTTTGGTTGCCATGCCTCTGAAATATCTGGGGGGAATGCCCACGGCCGTGCGGGTCCCGGGGATCATCCACGGTGCGCTGTTCACGCTCTTCCTTCTGGTGATCTTCCAAGCTTGGGGAAGCAAGGCGCTCTCTACCAAGCAGTCAGCGCTTGCCTTCGTCGCGTCGCTGATTCCCTTCGGGCCCTTCTTGATCGACCGCCGTCTGGCGGAAAGCGCGACACAATCGGGGGATTCGGTGGATTGACAGGGGCGGGCTGTGGCTCAACCCTCCCGCCGCCATGCCCGCTGCCCCAGCCGATGTTGCCGCTCCGCCCGCCGATGCCATCACCAGCCCCACGGGCTTGGCTTCGAAACTCCTCCAAGCCGGCTCCGGCACGGAAAAACCGGGCGCGGCCGACACCGTGACAGTCCATTACTCGGGCTGGACCACGGATGGAAAGCTCTTCGACAGCTCCGTCGAACGCGGCAAAACCATTTCTTTCCCGCTCAACGGTGTGATCGCTGGCTGGACCGAGGGCCTGCAGCTCATGGTCGCCGGTGAAAAGCGCCGCTTTTGGATCCCGGCCAACCTCGCCTACGGCGAGAACCCGCGCGGCGGTGCGCCGAAGGGCATGCTGGTGTTCGATGTCGAGCTCTTCGAGATCAAGAAGGCACCCGAGCCTCCGCCAGTTCCCGAGGACGTCGCCGCTCCGCCGGCCGATGCGATCAAGACCGCCAGCGGGCTCGCCTCGAAGGTTCTCTCGCCGGGAAATGGCAGCCGGCATCCCAAGGCCACCGATCAGGTGGAAGTCCACTACACCGGCTGGACCACCAGCGGTGAACTCTTCGACAGCTCCGTGATCCGCGATGAGCCCGTCGTTTTCCCGCTCAACCGCGTGATCCCAGGCTGGACCGAAGGCGTGCAGCTCATGGTCGGCGGTGAAAAGCGCCGCTTCTGGATCCCCGCCAACCTCGCCTACGGCAACAACCCACCGCCGGGAGCACCTGCTGGCATGCTGGTGTTTGACGTAGAACTCCTCGACATCCTCTGATCTTCCGCAGGCGCGGTGGTGACACCGCGGAAGCCACCGGCACGCTGATTCCACTCCCGCTTCCGTGTTCTCATGAACGCGCCTACCTCAAGGCAAAGCCCTCGACATTTTCTGACATGAACATGGAACCCTCATCCTTCGCTGGCGTCACCGTCTCAACCAAGGCCAACGTCTATTTCGACGGCAAGGTCGTCTCGCACTCCTTGATCCTCGCCGACGGCCGCAAGAAGTCGCTCGGCGTGATCTTTCCGGGTGAATACCACTTCGGCACCGGTGAACCAGAGGTGATGGAAATCACCGCCGGTGCCTGCGAAGTCGTGCTCGATGGTACCACCGAGACGCTCACGGTTTCCGCCGGCAATTCCTTCGACGTGCCCGGCAACAGTGGATTCACGATCCGTGTGGCCGACCAACACTGCGAATACATCTGCTCCTTCGGCACGCCTTGATTCGGGCGGCCGGAGAGGCTATGCCGCGCCCCGCCATGTCGATGCTGCGCTTCTTCCTGTTGCTGCCGGTGGTCCTGATGGCCTCCTGCACCTTGCACTTGCCCGCTCCGGAGATTTCCCGGCAGCGGGTGGAGACGCGCTCGGTGCCCGTGGCCGCCTCGGCGGACACGGTCCCGATCTACCTGCTCTCGGATAGCCTCCACACGGCGCTCGTCTTCGATCTGAAGTGGCTGGAGGAAAGCGGCTACGTGAAGCCGCACGAAACCGGCGACCACAAGTGGGTCACCATGAGCTGGGGTGAGGAGACCGCCTACGTGCAGGAGCGCTGGCTGAATCCTTTCCAAGTCTTCCGCGCCCTTTGCACGCCCTCGCCGTCGGTGATGGAAATCATCCCGATCGACTGGAAGGTCGAGCAGGTCTGCCATCATCAGGAGGTCTTCATCTCCGAGGTCCCGCGCTCGTCCGGCCCGGCGCTCGCGGCCTTCCTGAATGGCTGCGCCGCGAAGCGATCCGATGGCACTCCCGAAACGATTGCGCCCTCGAGCTGGGGCAATGGCCGGCTGATCCGCTGCCCGAAGAACTACTCCTACTACTTCCCTCGTATTTGTAATGTCTGGACTGCCCAGTCGCTGCAAAGCTGCGGCTACTCGATCAAGACCCGCTCGGCACTCTCTGCCAGTGGTCTTGTCCGCCAGGCAACAGCGCAGCGGAACGGATTCGTGAAGATCTGGGATCCGGAGACGGACGAGAAGAAGTCCGCAGGTCCGGCATCGTGAGCGGCGGGTTCTTTCCGTGACTTGGATAGACGGACAGTCGTGTTCATTCTCCGTCTTCTTTTCCACCGGTTCGCCGACCGTGAATTGATAGCTCCCGTCGGGCTGTCGAATTCGATCGATGAAGTAGGCCCCCCCTGGCATGGGAGCCAAGGCGCCTTCTAGGACCACTCCGCGAGTCCGGAGGAGAATGGCGACCTGTTAGTCCTCCTTCTTCTTCTTGAGATCGGGATTGCCTTTGAGTTCCTTGGCAAAGGCCTCGGCGAAGTCGCCCTTGCAGCGGTCGAAGCCGAAGTGGCCGTCCCCCTCGATGGTATACCTTCCTTCCTTGAACGCCGCGTCCCCGCGCGAGAAGAAGAAGGTTCTCAGTTCGCCATCGACGCCGGACCTGAAGGCTTTGAAAAGCTTCGGGGGGTCTTCAATCTGGTGGTGGTACTCCAGCTTGGTTCCCACCGGGATGTCTCCCTTGTGGACGCCGGTGACCACCGCGCGCTTGATCAACGTCGCCTTCCAATACTCCTTGTTCGCCGGGATCCACTCCTGTTCGTAGATGCAGATGTCGACGACGAAGTCATTCTCCTGGATGCGGGCCTGCACGTTCTCGCTTTGATCGACAGGCTTCGCCGATGGGTTTTCTTCGGCGGCCAGACTTGCCACGAAAAACACGGATGCCAGCAATGATCGCATGATTCGAGAAACGGAGTGATTTCAGATGTTATTGCTAGCAACCCGGGAGAATTCGCACAAGGAGCTGATCGCGCAAGGGTGGAACGTCAGCGACGCTCCACCCCGCGGGATGGTCAGTCCACGGCGTTCGCCAACTTGGCGACGGACGCGACGGTCATCTCCCGCAAGCCGGCGGGAACTTCCCAAGCCACCCGGTTTCCGGTCCTGAGCCCGAGCAGAGCGAGTCCCACGGGAGTGAACAGCGAGATGCGGTCGGCATCGATGTCGGTGTCCAGGGGCAGCACGAGCTCGAGTTCATACCAGTCCTCTGGATCGTGCGGTGAGACCAAGCGGACCCGGTCGCCGAATGCGATGCGCCGGGCAAGTTCGGTTGGATCGGCAGTGACGGCGCTTTCTTGCAGCAACGCAGCGAGTTCCTGGCGCTGGATCGGAGTCAGTCGGGTGGTGGGGTCGGATGAGTCGGCGAGATGGACGAGACGGGCAAGCCCGGCCTCGTCGAACAAACGAAGCGGTTTCATGATAAAAAGAAGGATGGGCCACTCCGGAAACGTCCGGAGGGCGGGTTCAGCGGGAATGCAAGGCAGGGCAAGCTCGGGAAGGATCCCGTTTCAAAGAGCTTGCCCGCTCAGTTCCGGAAGGCCGCGAGCCGGTGCGCACACCAGCCGCCACGGCACCGCGCCGAAGGGCGGGTGGCATCGTGATCAAGACTGGCGGCAGGCGAGTGCATGAATGACCCACGCTAGCCGGCCAATGCCCACGGGCAAGTTGAAAGGCGAAGCTATCCCACACGGCTTGATTCAAAGGGTGCGTAGTCCCACCTTTTAAGCGGACAATGATCGAGTCCGGCTGAAGCCGGGACTACCTAGCCTTGTCGACCTGCTCTTCCAGTAAGTGGAGCAGAGATGAATTCTCGGTGAAGCTCCGGATGAATCTGGAATGCGCGAGTCAGCCAGTGCGATGCTTCCTGAATGTTACGAAAGTTCTCAAGCCGGCTGGTCCTCTACGCAGGTGCCTTGGCGGCCTACTTGCTCTGGCAGCCGCTGCACAATGGCTGGCTGCGCTATGGTCTCCCGCTGATGTTGATGGCGGTATGGACCGGATTGCTGATGTTGGTGTGGGAACGGAAAAAGTGGCGGATCGCGGTCCTGTGTCTGCCTCTGCTGATGGCATTGCCCTTTGTGATGCCCAGCCGGGAGTTGGATCGTGAGCGTCTAACAAATTTCTACTTGTCGTCGATGCGCAGCTTCGAAGGCACGCGCTACGTTTGGGGCGGTGAGGGGGAGCGCGGTATTGATTGCTCGGGTCTGCCGCGACGGGCTCTGCGCGATGCCTTGCTCGATCAGGCGCTCCGCGGCAACGGCCGCGCGGCGCGCCTGTGGCTGGAGCAGTGGTGGTATGACACCAGTGCCTTGGCGATGGGCGAAGGCTATCGCGGCTTCACTCGCCCGGTGGGCATTGCTGGTCCCCTGTGGAAGCTTGATCCTAGCGCGATCAAGCCCGGTGACCTTGCCGTCACGGGTGGGGGTAATCACGTGATGATCCATCTCGGCGGCGGCGACTGGATCCAATCCGATCCGGGACCCGGCAAGGTCATCACGGGTCGTCCGGATCAGGTCGATAACCCGTGGTTCCGCTCGATCGTCTCAATCCATCGTTGGATTGTGCTCGAATGATCGTCATTCCACCGGGAACACCAAGGTGAGTTCCTTGGCCTTGGCTAAGTCACGCGGGGTGATCATCTCGCGATCGAGTGGCAAGTTTCCGCGGCCCTCGATCGCTTCGATCACCGGCTGATAAGGTCTCCACTTCAAGCTGCCCAGGGACACGGTGGTGCCGAGTTCCTTGCCCGTGGCCGACTTCCAACCGCGCCAGATGAGTTCCGAGCAATAGATCGCTTCGTCATCGAAGCGATAGCGCGGATCGTAAGGCTTGCCGAGATCCTCACGCATGGCGGCCAGCGCGGCGGGCACGTGCTTGCGGTCCGATTCATCGAGGCGATAGGCCCAGACCTTTGCGCCGCGACCGCGGCTGACATAGCTCGTCAGTGGCGTGATCTTTACTGGCCCGATGGCCTCGATGACTTTCCATTCGCCTTCTTCTTGGAAGGCCATGCCGCAATGCGAATAGGGTGAGTCGGTTGATCCCTCGATAGCATCGACCAAGTCCATGCCCGCTGGATTCGGTAACGATTGGAAGAGGATATCACCTTCCGCCGGCTGGTAGGCAGCGCCTCTTTTGGATTTGCTGGCAGTGCCGCAGGAGGAAAGGGCCAAGGCCAAGACAGAGAGGAGTCGAAGCATGCCAAACCATGACTGCGGTGGCGCATCGCGCCAAGGCTGATGGAGGTTCAAGGTGAGGTTTTGCCTGTTGTTGGGTGCGTTCTGCACGGATCGGTGAACCTTGGTATTCTGGAACCCATTGAAAAGGAGTAATCTGCGAGTTGGTTCGTCATGTGCAGAAAAGCGGAGGAAGAGGCCGGAAGCCCGGCTTCTAAACCTACCCATGAGTATTATGAAAGCCCTAGCGCTTCCCCTCGCCATCATTATGCCCTTCGCCTTCACCCAATGCGAGAAGGTGGAGAGCAAAGCAGATATGTCCGTCGCCAAGAATACCTTCGAGGCCTTGGCTCGCGGCGACTCCCAAGCCCGTTCGGGGATCGATTGGTCGACCTTGCAGGCGATGGGACAGAATGTAGGCGCGGCCTATGTCCTGCTTCCTTCCGAGACGGAGAAGGCCAACTTCGAGCAAGCTTTCGTTAGCCAATTTGCCGCCTCGTTCCGTGCGGCCGGGGGTACGCCCGATCAGTTCACGAACTGGCGCGTTTCCCATCATGACGATCTCAAAACGGAAGTGGCCGCGGATTCGAACGGCGGCACCGTGACCATCACCGTGACGGAGCGCGACGGCAAGGAGCGTGTCTCTGGACTCGGCTTCATCCGCTGATGCGATAGCAAACGCGGTGGAGTGCCGTGACAATGACAGAGGCCGGTCTCTTTTGCGGAGGCCGGCCTCACAACGTCGGGGCGATCGATGCGACCGCATCGAGGAAGGAGGGAAAACGAGGCTCCCAGCCGAGGGCGCGGAGTTTGGCATTCGAGACGCGCTTATGCGTCCAGCCTCGCTTGCGATCCGGGTCGCGCGGACCGGTTGGCGGAAGAGGACGGGAGAAGATGCTACTAAGACTCTCGTAGCACTCGCGCTGGGTCAGCGGGTGAGAGTCGGAGAGGTTGAAAAGTTGAGAATGAACGGTCGAGAGGTGAGAGGAAAGGCAGAGGATCGCAGCCGCGGCGTCGTCGCGATGGATCTGGTTCAGGTAGCGCCGACCATCTTCCTCGATGATCGCTTCTCCAGAGAGAAACTTCTTCAGGATCACGCTACGATGCGGGCCGTAGATGCCGGACAACCGGGTAACGATGCCTCCATGGGAAAGCACGAGGTCTTCGGTCTCGCGCAGGATCTTGCCGGTTTCACGATCGGGCTCGGCCGGGCTTTCCTCGGTGATTTCCGAGCCATCGATCTGGGCATAGACCGAGGTGCTGGAGGTGAAGAGCAGGGGCACGTCGCCGAAGCGATCTAGCAAGTGACGGCAACCATCGAAATAAACGGCGCGATAGGCTTCCGCTCCACCGCGGCCAGAGGATGCGCAGTGGACGATGAAGTCCGGCTCGACGTGAAGGGATGAGACTTCGTGAGAAGAAGAAAGGTCGCAAGCTGCCTCGCGGAAGTGATCGGAGGCTTGCGGCTGGAGGCCGCTGCCACGGGAGACGGCCGTGACTTCCCAGCCGGCGGCGAGGAAGTCGCGGGAGATCGCCTGGCCGAGGTAGCCGTGGCCGCAGAGGAGAAGCTTCGGCATGCGCCGAGTGAAGCCCGTTCCCCGAGTGGAAGTAAAGAAACCCTACGCCGGCTCATCGGGATGTTTTCCCGATCGCTCTCAAGCCATCAGCGACCTAACGAGAAGCCAAAAAAGAAGACTGGAAGATGTGAACGATAGGCGCCTTCACATACTATTCACGATAAAACGCTTGTTCGGTGCATGTTGATTGCCTAGTTGCGCGTTGAAAAGTCGGGGAGAGCTCCAGGATTTCCCCGGGCTGTCCCCCAATTTTCGCATTGAGATGAAATCCTCCTCCTCGCGCTTTGCCGCCATCGCTGCCCTGTGTGCCACTTCCTTGGCCGCGTCGGGGGCCGTGCTCTTGAACGATGGCTTCGAAAAAAAATTAGCGACCGCATTCGCCTTTTCGAAGACGCAGCAGGGCCGGGCCTATATCACCAACTTGCACTCTCCGGCTACCGGCCAGTTGCACCTGGTGTTGGACGATTCCACCAGCGACGCTGTCTTTTCGGTGGCTGAAGCCACCGCCACCCTGGACCTTACGCGCAAGCGCAATGTGGTGCTGAATTTCAAGTCCAAGAGCCTTGGAAACGAGGCCGATCCGCCGCCAACCACAATTTTCACCGGCACCCGCAATTACGACGGGGTGGCCGTCAGCACCGACGGCGGGACAACTTGGAGGGCGGTCCAGTCGCTGGCTGCGGTCGGCGCCACTTGGACGAGCTTCAGCCTACCGCTCGACTCCACGATCACCACGCTGGGAGCCTTCGGGCCGGGATTCAAGATCCGCTTCTCGGGCTACGACAATGCGCCGGGGGGCGTCGACGGCCTGGCGATCGACGACGTCACGGTGACCGCCGATCCGGACCAGCGGTCAATCGTGGAACTTCCCGGCGCCTTGGAGGAGGGAACCGGCCCCCACACCGGCTGGGTGATGCTTTCCTTGGCACCGCAGGGGCCGCTGGAGCTGCAGCTTTCCGGCTCCCCGACGGGAGTGCTGACGTTGCCTTCTTCCGTGACGGTGCCGGCAGGTGCGACCTTCGTGTCCTTTGAATTCAGCACCGTGGAGGATTCGTTGGTCACCCTGACCCGTTCGGTCGCGGTGAGCGCCACCGCCCCTCTGGTCACTTCCACGCCGGCCGACGTCACTGTTTACGACAATGACTCGCCGGTGCCCGGGCTGACGCTGCCGACGCAGGTGGCGGAGGGCGCGAGCCCCTCGAACAACGGAATCCTGTCCCTGGACAAGGCCGCCACCGTGGCCCTGACCTTCAATCTCACAGCCAGCCCTGCGGCGGAACTTTCCATCCCGTCCAGCGTCACTGTTCCGGCGGGCTCCACCCAGGTCACCTTCAACGTCCGCGCGACCAACGACACCAAGATCGATGGCGACATCCCGGTCACTGTCACGGCCAGCGCGCCGGGAGCCACCCCGACGAGCGGAGTGGTCGTGGCAACCGATAATGAAACCAAGGCCCTGACGCTCACCGCGCCAGCAAGTCTTACCGAAGGTGCCAATGGCAGCGGTAGCGTCACTATCTCCGGCACTTTTGGCGAGGCCCTGACGGTCGACCTGAGCAGCACTGGCAGCGGCAGCCTGCAGTTTCCCGCCACCGTCACGATCCCCGCCGGGCAGACGCAGGTCACCTTTGCCGTCACCGCCACGGAGAACAGCCTGAAGGATGGCACCCGCACGGCAAACCTCGCCGCCGCGGCCGCTTCTTTCACCGGCGCTTCCAAGAGCATCACGGTGCGCGACAACGACGTGGCCGCTTACCAGTTCGCCACCCTGCCCGATATCCTGAACATCAGCACGTCGGTGGCGGTTACGATCACTGCCCGGGATATCGAGGGCAACGCGCTTGTCCCGGGCGCCGCGGTTAACCTTGCCTTGGTTTATCCGGACGGTACGAGCGCGCCTCTGAACCCGGCGAGCATTACCATCTCCTCCACCAGCGGCTGGTCCGGGAATGTGACCCTTCCGGCCGCGAGCACTTCCCCGCTGCGGCTCCGCGCTTCCGATGCGGTGGGCAATGCCGGCAGCTCGAATGCCTTCGAAATCCTGCGCTCGCTGAATCTAGTCACTGCCGATCTCCTTTGGGATGCCGACCGTGGAAAGATGTACGCCAGTGTCCCCACGTCGGCAACCGGCTCCCCCTATGCGAACAAGGTGGTTACGATTGATCCTGCGACGCTACAGATCACCGGTAGCGTCACCACCAATCAGGATCCGGGCCAACTGGCGATCACCAGCGGCGGCGAATACCTCTACGTGGCCCTGAACGGGAACGGGACGGTCGCCAAGATCAACCTCACGACGATGGCCGTGGTCTCTACCTTCGCGGTGGGTACCAGCCCTAGCTACGGAACCCTCTACGTCTCCGACATGTGCACTGTGGCAGGCCAGCCGGATGTGGTGGTGATTTCCCAGTATCGCAAGGGGGTGTCTCCCAAGCACGATGGGGTGGCGGCGTACGACAATGGCGTGATGCGTCCGGTGGAAACCCAAGACCACACCGGCAGCGACATCATCGAGCCTTCCGCGGATCCGACCATCTTCTTCGGCTACAACACCGACACGTCCGAATTCGGCTTCCGCCGTCTCAAGCTCGGGCCGACCGGGATGACCCAACTGGAAGTGAAGGGCGACCTCTTCTCCGGCTACTCGGCCAACATGCGTTCGGCGGGAGACATGGTGTACTCCACTGGTGGTGTCGCCGTGGATGGTCCGAAGATGAAGCGGATCGGAAGCTTTGGTACTACGGGTATCGCATGTCCGGATGCCCCCGCCAACCGGGTGTATTACTTGGAAGGGCAGTCGTCTTACTCGACGACTTACGACAAGGTCGCAGCCTTTGATCCCGTCACCTTCTCGCTGATCCGCCGCTTGACCCTGCCTTCGGGCCAGAGTTCCGCTGGCAGCCTGATTCGTTGGGGCGTGAATGGCTTGGCCTTCCGCACGGCTACTTCGGTCAACCTGATCAACAGCTCGCTGGTGCCGAGCGAGCCGCCCGCAGACCTCGCGGTCTCGATACAGGCGACCCCGAACCCGGCCACTGCCGGGGCATCCTTGGTTTACACCGTGAAGGTGGAGAACGCAGGTCCTAACCCTTCGAAGGTCACAGCCTTGGGCATCCGTCTCTCGGATGGCCAGACTTACCAGAGTGCCACGGCCAGCACCGGCACCCCGGTGATCACTGGCCTGACGGTGATCTGGCCGGTGGGAGACCTGGCGGCGGGTGCCAGCGCCACCCTGACCATCACTACCACACCCAACTCTGCGGGCAGCCTGACTTGCAGTGCGAGCGCGACGTCCAACTCGATCGATACGAATTTCGCCAACAACACTGCCGCGAAGCTGGTGAGCGTGGGCTTTAACACCACGATCGATACGATCAATATGCTGCGACTCGCGGCGAACAACCTGGTGTGGGATGCCAGCCGCAGCCTGCTGTGGGCGGCTATCCCCTCCACCATGGAAGCACCGCTTGGCAAGTCGATCGTTTCCATCGATCCCCAGACCGGCCTGATCTCCGACCCGCTGCCGATCGGGGCATCTCCCTTCGCCAACTCAATGGCGATCTCCGCAAACGGTCGCTATCTTTACGTGGGCCTGACCGACGTGTCTGAGGTGCACCGCCTGGACCTCAGCACCACACCGCCCACGGTGGCACGCATTCCCCTCGGGGCCAGCCAGTGGGGCGACGCCAACTATGCCCAGGACATCGAAGTGCTGCCCGGCGACGGAACCAGCTTCCTGATGGCTGGCTCCACTGACCATGGAGCGGCGGTTTATGACGGGACGGTACGCCGCACCAACCGGACGGGAATCTATACCGTGGACCGTATCGAGCCCGGCCCCACGCCGGACGTCTTCATCGGCTACAACAACTATACGTCCGGCTACGACCTTTCCCGGATCACGGTAAGCGCGGCGGGTGCGACGATCAGTCAGGAAGTCTCCAACGTGATCACTGGCTACAGCCTGGACATTGAAGCGGAAGGCGGCCTGATCCTGTCGAGCACGGGCAGGGTCGTGAATAGCGGCAACCTGACCCTGAAGACCAACCTCGGCATCAGCGGCAAGCCCTGCGTGGATGCTGCCAACGGGCGGGTTTACATCGTCAATGGCAACGGTCTCCGGGCCTTCGATCCTGTCACGGGCGCGGCCTCCGGCACGCTTCCACTGCCGGTTACCACCACCGGCGATTGGTCGCTGGCCTGCCGGCGTTGGGGGGTAGACGGAATCGCGATCCTCGGCAATACGGACGGGAAGATTTACATCGGCCGGTGGACGGCGGTGGTTCCGGAAGGGATGGACGCAAATGCAGACGGCATCTCCGACCGTTGGGCCGCTCTTAATTTCGCGAGCGTGAATATCGCGGGTGACGCCGATGACGACTGCGACGGCATCGCCAACTCTTTGGAATATCTCTTCGGTACCTGCCCCACGACACCTAACCAAGCCAACCCGCTGACGACGGAATTCGTTTCCGAAGGCGGTCAACGGAGTGTCCGGATCACCTTCCCCCGCCGCCAAGGTATCGACAGCAAGCGCTACTGCTTCGAACGCTGCGTCAGCCTTGGCCAATGGTCGGAGGCGACTTCCGTGATCGAACGGACAATTTCCACGGCCGTGGTAGACGGCTTCACGGTCGAGACCGTGGAAGCGACGATTCCGCTGCCTGCCGAGAACAAGGGATTCGTCCGTCTTGTCTGGTGTGAGCCCTGACTGAAGCAACAACCGGAGATCTGGACATGCGCATCGGAAGACGTGGCATTCTCGCCAGCCTTGGAGTGATCGCGTGCGTCGCGCTAGCGGCAGGTTTGTGGGGCGAGTGGCTTGGCCCGCGGGGGCGGAGCGACGACACGGGCGCGCCAGCCGACCAAGCGCCGCATGGTCAGCGCACGCTCCTGCGGCCCGCCCAGCCCGAGCGGCCGGACATCGAGATAACGGCGGATCACCGCTTGGCGCGCGTGCGGCACAAGGACGCCAGTGGCCTCTCACCTTATGAGACGGTGGAAACGCCGGAGGGGACCGTCACCATCCGCCGCACCTTCAGCTTGGATGGCAAGCTTCTCGAAGAGAAAGCGGAACGCGACGGAAAGCCGGTTCCGGTTCCCCCGGAGTGACTTTTCCGCTCCTTTTTTTCTGTCTGGGGTATGGACCGAGGATGCCTACTGCACGAAGCATATTCTTGGCCATGGCAATCAGTCCGGGGCTCATGCAGCACCGCTTCGCCGGAGAGGAACTTTTTTTTCGGGATCATACTACGATGCGGGCCGTAGATACCGGACAGTCGCGTGACAATGCCGCCATCCGCGAGGAATCCGCAGCCGCCTTGGCGAAGATCAAATTCAGCCTCGATGACATCCGTCCCGATGGTTTGCGCGGCCCCGATGACGGTCTGGTGAGCGTGGCCGAGATCGCCGAGTGCCATTTCGAATGATCTTCGGCGGAAAATTTCAAGGCCACCGGTTTCCAATGAAGCCGGCCATCTTATAATTATAAAACGAGAAAACCGCGGCAACGTTCCCGTTCCCGCGGCTGATTATCTTGCCAGAAGGGTGAGCGTCGGGTTTCCGGCTCAGCGCGGGATCTCGTTCAGCGTGTACCACCCCTCATCGTGCCACAGCTTGCCGCCGCTGGCGGACTTCACGCCGGCAGCTTTGATGTGGTGGACGTTGCCTTGGACCATGCCGTCCACCTTGAGCCGCACCTTTTTCTTGTCCGGTGAGACGGTGACGCCGGTGACCTGCGGCGTGCTTTGGTCGACCTCGGGCGAACCGTATTCGGCGCGGTAAACGTAGGTCCATGCACCCATCTTGTAGGACTCCGGCTTGCCGGCGCTTTCGGGATCGACGGGCTCGGTGAAGGTGACTTCGAAGCCATCCTTCAGCGCGGAGATGTCATGCATCTCAAAGGGCGTCTTGCCGGTCCAGCGGACGCGCTCGAAGGTGAAGGGCTTGCTGTCGTTCGAGGCCCAGCCGCGGTTGGTGCCGCCGATGAAGACGGAGCCATCGCTCGCCTGGCGCAGCGGGACGATGCCCGCCTCGAAGCCATCGAGGAAATGGAACACCGCGCCCTGATAGAGGCCGTTGACCTTTTCCAGGCAGACGCGCTGGACCTCGCTCTTGGTCTGTTCGCCGATGTAGAGCTGCTTTTCCCACGGGCCGAACTTCCCGCCGGTGGTATCGGCGGCGAAGCCACTCGGAGAGTGGCCGACCTTGGCGTGCGGAAGGACCACGGCGGGCGGGACGAATTCCTTGATGCGGCCGCGCTCCTTCATGATGCGCGAGTTGTCATTCGGCTCGACCGGTTGTTTGCCCATGTTGGGCGCGAGGTCGTAGAACTTGTTGCCTTGCGGATTGCCTTGGAACGAGCCGGGCTTAAGCCACTTCAGTGACGACGAGCCATTCCACGGTCCCTGGTTGTCGGTGTAGAAGCAGTCGCCGTCTGCATTGAAGCCGATGCCGCCGGGCGAGCGGATGCCGGAGCAGGTGGGGATCATCTTGCCATCCGGTGTCACGCGGACGCACCAGCCGCGCCACGGGACATCGGCGGTGAAAGAGCCGGTGAGGCACAGGACCACCCAGATGTTTCCTTCTTTGTCAGCTTCGGAGCCGAAGGCATACTCGTGATAGTCGCCCTTGATCGACCAATCGGAGCAAATCGTTTCGAAGGTGTCGGCGACGCCATCGTTGTTCGAGTCCTTGATGCGGGTGACCTCCGGGCGCTGGGTGAGATAGAGCCAGCCGTCCTTCCAGAACATGCCGAGTGGTTCGTGGAGACCTTCGGCGAACTTCTGCCAAGTGACCTTCGAGAGGTCATCGCCGTAGGCCCCGGTGCAGATCCACAAGTCGCCACGACGGGAAGTGACGGCGATCTTCTGATCGGGCATCAACGCGATGGAGCCGAGCTCCATCACCTCGTCCGTAGGCAGCGGGATTTCTTCGCGGCGATAGAAATCGGATTGCTGTTGGGCGGAGGAAGCTGCGGCGAGGCAGACGGAAAAGGCAAAGGAACGCGAAAGGGACATGGGCTTGAGGGCGAGAGGGACGAACCGCAGAGACGTGAGGATCGCGGAGAGGGTTTTCACTTCCAGCGGTAGGTGAGGGTGGCGGTTTGGCCGGGGGCGAGCTTGAGGAGGACCTTGCTGTCGCGGTTCTCAAGAGTGGCGCCTTCAGCTTGCAGCGATAGGTCATTGCCGAGGCTGAGCTCCTTCTCGCCGGCTTTCTGAGCCGGGAGTTTTTCCGAGAGCAGGAATTCGACCGGGCTGCCTTGGCCTTTCAAGGATAGCGTGCGGAGGAAGGCAGGGGACTCGGCCGAACCAGCCGGCTTCCACGAGTCGAGCAGGATCTGTTTGTCGATCTGGACCGAGAAGGTCGGGTTGCCGGTGGGGTCGAGCTTGTAGCCGCGGAAGCGTGCATCCTTGGGAAGCGCGGGAGAGCCGGAGAGCTTCACGACGTTCTCGCCGGCGGGAGCTTGGTCGCCTTGGCCACGCTCCACCCAGTGGCGCGAGCCATCCATGAAGGCACCGGTCCAAATCAGCTCGGCGGTCAGGTTGTCGGCGGAGTAGGCGAGATTCACGCCGCCCGGGAAGCCGATGCCGATTGCTCGCGGTGTGGTCCCGGCGATGAAGTTTCGATAGACCACAGAGCGACCGTTTTGCGGCTCAACGGGGATGGGGTCGGGACCGACCTTCGGCGGCTTGTCGGAAAGATTGCGCCACGAAGGGATGCCGGGGCCGCGCCATGAGAGGGCGATGCCTTCCTGGCCGTGGAATTCGAAATACTCGACCCGCAGCTTGTGAGCGCCGGCGGAGAGTTGGATTTTTCCTTCCTTGCCGCGGCTGCCATCCATCGGTCCGGTGCCGTCCACTTTGACGACTTCCTTGTCATCAAGCAGGACTCGCGCGCCATCGTCGGCATCGAGGCGGAAGCGGAATTCACCGGCCTCCGGTGCGGTGAGTTCGCCCTGCCAGACCATGCCAAAGGATTCGGTGAAGCCGGCCTTTGCGATGCTGATCTTGCCGCTGTGCTCTTCCTCGATGTTGCCGGGTTTCAGCGTGGAAAAATCGGGCAGCTTCTGCCACTCGCCCTGATAGACTTGCGACAGCAGATTGGCGATCGGCGGCTTGGAGGCGGGGAGGGGGTGGAGCTTGAGCAGCTCCGCCGCGGTCCACTGGGTCTTGCGGTCGGCGTTGGCGTCGCGCGTGGCTTTCACGAACTCTGTGGTGACCGGCTGTTCCTTGTTTCCAAAGGACGTGCGGACGTGGGTGAGAATCGCGGCGATCTGGTCGTCCGGCAGGATGCCGCCCTGTGGGGGCATCTCGAGATTGAAGGTCCGGCCATCGACTTCCACCTCCCCGTGCAGGCCGTGGAGGACGATTTTCACCGCGCGGGTGGCATCTCCGGAGACCCAAGGGCTGCCGGCCAGTGGCGGGAATTGGCCGCCGGTGGCACCCTTTCCGTCCGCGCCGTGACAGGCGGAGCAATAGAGGGTGAAGAGCTGGCCGCCATCCTGGGCATAGAGCGGGACGGCGCAAAGGGAGGCGAAGAGCGCGGTGCGGAGCATGGAGCCGATTAAACGTTTATTGTCCCTGCCGTCTATCTCCGGAACGTCGCAGTCGCATGAAAAGGTGACATCCGTGGAAACTGGCAGGGAGGGTGCGGAAAAGTGCAGCTTGGCGCGATTTGGGAACCTCTTCCAGTCGTCCCCCCGTTCCGTGGCGCTACCTTCCGTCGCGTGAGAAGGTCTCTGGCGCTCCTCTTTTTCAGCACCCTCTGGTCGGCCCAAGCATGGGCTGGTCTGAGTGTCTCGAAGCTCCGCTGCGAGTATCTGGTGGACCCGATCGGCCTCGATGAGGTGGAGCCGCGGCTGTCGTGGGTCGTCGCCTCGACCGAGCGCGGCGAGAAGCAGACGGCGTGGCAGGTGCTCGTCGCGTCAACCCCGGAGGCACTCGCGGCGAACCAAGGCGATCTTTGGGACAGCGGCAAGGTGAGCGGGGGTGCCACCAGCCAGATCGATTATGAGGGAACCGCCCTCGCTTCGCGCGTCGAGTGTCATTGGAAGGTCCGTGCGTGGGACAAGGACGACCAGCCTTCCGGGTGGAGTGCGTCGGCCAAGTGGAGCATCGGCCTGCTACAGAACTCCGACTGGAGCGCGCAGTGGATCGATGGCGCGACCTTTGGCACCTCGGACAACGGTCCGCCTGCCACGATCCTCAGTGCTACCTACGAGGCCATCGATGGCACCGGCACTCCGATCAACGCGACTGCGTTGCTCAATGGTATGGTTGCGGGAGGAAGCTTCGCGCTGGGCGTCACCAATGAGACCTTTGGTGGGGAACCTTCCTACAACCATCTCAAGCAATTACGGGTCCAGTATCAGCGGGGGACTCAGACGACCACCAAGACCTTCGCGGAGGATTCAGTGATGAGCTATCCCGCCGATCTGCCTGTGATCGTTTTTCCGACGATCACCAGTGCACGTTACGAGGCGGTCGCGAACCCTACGATCTACCGCGATGTCACCGCCTCGCTCCAAGCCAGCGCGCAGGGCGGCAGCTTCAGCAAGGTGGTCAACAACACGAACTTCGGTCCCGATCCCGCGGTCAATCAGGCCAAGCGACTTCGAGTGAATTACACCGTCGATGGCGTGAGTTCGGTCCGTTTCGCCGCGGAAAACACCACCTTCAACTATCCGGCGGATCTTCCCAAGCCTCTCGCCGTGACGCTGACCGCAGCGACCTACGCCGCCATTGATGGCACGGGCTCGGCCAACGTCCTCACCAACCTGAACAACCGCGCCGCCAACGGGCCGTTCAGCATCGTCGTGAACAATGCCAACCTCGGTGGCGATCCGGCACCGAACAAGGTGAAGCGCTTGCGCCTAGACTACAGTCTCGATGGCAAGTCGTTGATCAAGTATCTCGATGAGCAGGTCACGCTGAACTACCCCGGCGACCTTGCGAAGCCGACGACGGTGCCGCTGCTGCGCAAGCCGTTCACTCTCGCGAAGCCGGTGAAGAAGGCGACGCTCTATGCTGCCGCGCTTGGTATCTATGAGCTTTCGTTGAACGGCCAGCGGGTGGGCGATTCGATTCTCGCACCGGAGTGGACGGACTACTCGAAGCGCCTGCGCTATCAGGCTTACGACGTAACCACACAGCTTGCTTCAGGGGGTAACGTCCTCGGTGCGCAAATGGCCCCCGGTTGGTACTCCGGCCACATCGGGAATGGTGGTTTCAAGTTCTGGGGTGCCAGCCCGGCCTTGCTCGGGCAGTTGGAGGTGACTTTCGCCGATGGCACCACGCAGACCATCGTGACCGATGGTTCTTGGAAGATGGCTGCGAGTCCGACGACTTATACCGACTTCATGTTTGGCGAAGACTACGATGCTCGCCGCGAAGTGAGCAGCTGGAACACGCCGGGCTTCGATGACTCGACATGGGGCGGGGTGTTGAGGCGTCTCGAACCAGTCCGCCCGATCAACAGCCAGGTGATGGAGCCGGTGCGCAAGCTGATGGAGATCACGCCGAAGGCTCTCACCGAGCCCGCTCCCGGCAAGTGGACCTACGATCTGGGCCAGAACATGGTCGGCGTGCTGCGCCTCAGGATCACCGCTGCCGCCGGCACGAAGGTCACGCTGCGACATGGTGAGATGCTCAATCCGGACGGCACGCTCTACACGGCCAACCTCCGCGGTGCTCCATCGATCGACACCTACATTTGCAAGGGTGGCGGCGAGGAAGTCTGGACGCCGAAATTCACCTTTCATGGCTTCCGCTATGCCGAGCTCACCGGCGTGAGCAGCCAGCCGGCGCTCAATGCGATCACCGGCATCGTTTTTTCCTCCGACACCGATTTCCACGGCAAGTTCACCTCTTCGGATGGCTTCATCAATCAGCTCCAGTCGAACATCGTGTGGGGTCAGCGCGGGAACTACCTGAGCGTGCCGACCGACTGTCCGCAGCGCGACGAGCGTCTCGGCTGGCTTGGCGATGCCCAGGTTTTCGTCCGCACCGCGACCTACAATGCCGACATTGCTGCTTTCTTCACGAAGTGGATGACGGACGTGACGGATAGCCAGCTTGTTGATGGCCGCATTCCCGACGTGGCGCCGAATGCTGCGCCTAGCTCGGGCACGCCGGCTTGGAACGATGCGGTGGTGATCTGCCCGTGGACCATCTATCAGGCTTACGGCGACAAGCGGATCCTGGAGAAGAGTTACCCGGCGATGAAGGCCTGGGTGGAATACTGCCGGACCAATAGCACCAACTCGATCCGCGATCGTGGCCGTGGTGCCGACTATGGTGACTGGCTTTCGATCAATGCAGACACGAACAAGGAACTGATCGGCACTGCCTACTATGCCTACTCCGCTCGCCTTCTCGGCAAGGCCGCCGGCGTGATTGGGAAGACTGCCGAATCGGCGACTTACGAGGCGCTCTTCCAGACGATCAAGACCGCGTTTAACAGCAAGTATGTGAATCAGACGACGGGAGCATTCATGGGCACCGGTACTAGCACCCAGTGCTCCTATGCATTGGCGCTGAAGTTCGATCTTCTGCCCACGTCGCTGCGTCCCGCAGTGACGCAACTCCTGGAGAATGATGTGATCGCCAAGGGCAACCATCTCTCCACCGGCTTCGTCGGGGTGAGCTACCTGCTGCCGGTGCTGACCGAAAACGGCAAGAACAACACCGCTTACAACCTGCTGATGCAGGACACGTTCCCCTCCTGGCTGTTCTCCGTGAAGTTGGGTGCCACGACCATCTGGGAACGCTGGGACGGCTGGACGCCGCAAAATGGCTTCCAGAGCACGATCATGAATTCCTTCAACCACTACTCGCTCGGCTCCTGCGGCGAGTGGCTCTACGGCACGGTAGCAGGCATTGAACTGCATCCCGCTGCTCAGGCCTACAAGAAGATCCTGATCCGCCCTCGTCCCGCCGCACAGCTGACTCATGCAAGTGGCAAGATCGAGTCGATGCACGGCGAGATTGCCAGTTCCTGGAGCACGCATGCGGGCGGTTTCGTCCTGAATGTGACGATCCCAACCAACACGACTGCGGAGATTCACGTGCCTGCCGCAAGTGCCGCCGAGGTGATGGAGTCGGGCCAGCTCGCGAGCGGCGGGGAAGGCATCAACTTCTTGCACATGGAGGATGGTGCGGCGGTCTTTGAAGTGGTCTCCGGACGCTACCGATTTTCAACTGGGACGATCGCTCCCGGTTCGGATACCACTGCTCGCGACCCGCAGGCTCCCCTGCGGATGCGGATCTCCACGCTGATGGCAAACGATGGCAGCGGCCTTGAGTTTCTCTCCGTGGATGAATTGAGCGTCAATGGCGCCACCCTTGAGGTCGCCGATGGCTGGATTCACTACGCCCCCCAGCCTGGCAACGTGAGCCCGGATTCCTTCACCTACGCCGTGCGCGATGCGCAGGGTGGCATCCGCAGCTTCACCGTGAATGTTGGCATCATCCCCGCCGATGCCCCGGTGCAGAAGGCCGAGGACCTCGAGGTGCTTTCCAATGGTTCGCGCCGTGTCGTTTTCACCGGTGTGCCCGGTCGCATCTATCGAATCCAATCGAGTGAGACGATGAGTAGCTCCGAGAGTTGGACCGACCGCAAAACGGTGCAGGCGGACGAGGACGGGAGCTTTGAAATGATCGACGCCCTGCCGCTGCCGGGGAAGCGATTCTACCGCGCGGTTTATCCCTGATCCGGGAGGTCAGTTGGATGAGGCTCGTGCTTTCCGATAGTATCTCTCCAGTCCGAGCGCGGCGCAGTCGGCGTACTCGCGGAAGATCGAAGAACGCATCTTTCCCGCGACCTCCCGCTCGCCCTCGTAGTCGCCGGCTTGGATGCGGGTGTAGTCCTCGGCCGAGTTCATCACGTAGGGCTCATAGTAGACGACGGGGCACTGGTAGAGGCGGTTCGCGAGGAGATTGCGGGCCCAGAGATAGGGATTAGCGTCCACGTTGCGGTGGTTCTTGGCGGCCGGGTTGTAGAGGTACGGTGGCATGCCGGTTTTCTCGACGAAGACGGCAGCGGTGCTGGCGGCGAGCTTGCGCTCCTCGTCGTGGATGCCTTGCAGCAGCTTCGTGAGCAGGTCGTGGCGCTGGTCGGCGAGGGCGACCTCATCGTCGGTGTAGCCGCCATTGAGGATCATGTGGAAATGATTCGCCGGGACGAGGGTGGGGGCGTTCGGATCACCCCACTCGTCGGCATTGAAATGGAGGCAAAGGACGAGGTCGGGCTTGATGCCGTCGTTGACCAGCTTCGCCCGGGCGCGGATTTCGGCGGTGCGGTAGAAGAGGCGTTCAGCGAGCTTGGGGATGTTGCCGCCGGAGTCGCTGGCGCGGGCTTCATCCTGGAGCATTTCCGGGCGGATGGGGGTGACTGGCTCGGTTTCCTCGCGGACCAAGGTAACGGTGGCGCCCAGTGCCTCCAATTTCGGCTTCAGGAGCTTCGCAACCTGAAGGGTCATGTCGCCTTCCTGGACCGGCAGGCTGGTCGCGGAGAGCTGGAACCAACGTTCCTCCATCTTGCCCCAGCGACCGCCGATGTGACCGGGATCGATGGCGATTTTCAGCCCGTCCAGCGGGCGTTCCGGTGGGGCGGGCGGTAGTTCGGCCGTGGTCCGCCAGTAGCGCGGCGGCGGGCTCGCCAGGCCTTCCGGGGCGAAGCGCAGGCGCAGGAACTCGCCGTCGTTGGTGCGGATCTTCGCGTCCTCGTCGCCGACCTCGATCCAGTCGCGCCACGCGGGTGACACGGTGAAAACCTGATCCATCAGTCTCAGGAAGTCCGCCCGGCTGACGGTCGATTGGTAGCGGTTCAGCGACGACCAATCGGGCACCCCGGCGAGGTCGGAAAGCGCTGGGTGAGGGGGAGTTGGAACGGGCGACGGGGCAGGGGCGGCCGGCTTTTTCCACCACCACACGGCGGCGGCGAGCGCCAGAAAAAGCACGATCCAAAGCGGGGCGGAGCGGGAAGTCATCGGGGAATAGGCTTGGCGCAAGGGACGCTTGAGGGGTAAGCCTCGCGGGCCGGGGCATGCGAGCGCCGGCCGAATTTCCCCGGTCTTATGGAGTCGATCCGCATCCTTTTCCTTGGTGACATCGTTGGCGAACCCGGTCGCAAAGCCGTGATCGAGCATTTGCCAAGCCTGCGCAAGGAACTGGCGCTCGATTTCATCATCGTCAATGGGGAGAACGCCGCGGGAGGGCGGGGGATTACACCGCGCATCGCGATTGATCTGCTACGAGCCGGGGCCGCGGTGATCACCACCGGCGACCACGTCTGGGATCAGCAGGAGATCGTGGACTACCTGCCGACCGAGCCGCGCGTGCTACGACCCATCAACTACCCGCCGGAGACTCCTGGCCAAGGTTCGGTGGTGTTGGACACTTCGAAAGGCCGGGTGGCCGTGATCCAGGCGCAGGGGCGCTCATTCATGCAGCCGCCTTTGGAAAATCCGTTCCTGATGGTGGAGGCGGAGGCCGATCGCCTGCGAGCGGACGGCGTGCAGGTGATTTTCGTCGATTTCCACGCCGAGACCACCAGCGAGAAGATTGCGCTGGGCTGGGCGCTGGACGGCAAGGTTTCGGCGATTGTGGGCACCCACACCCACGTCCAGACGGCGGACGAGCGGATTCTCGCGGGTGGCACGGGGTGCCTGACCGACGCGGGAATGTGCGGGCCGGACGATTCCGTGCTGGGCCGCGCTCCGGAGTCGGTCGTATGGCGCTTCAGGACCGGCATGCCGACCCGTTTTCCCATCGCCACTGGTCCGGTCCGGATGTGCGGCGTGGTCGCGGACATCGATGCTGCGACGGGGCGATGCCTGGAGTTGTCGCGCTTCAACCGCCTGATCCTCCCGGAGGAAGCTGCAGATGCCTCCGCATGACCTTTCGGGGAAGGGTGTAACTTCTTGAAATAAAATGGGTTTTCCGGGTTCTTCGATAAATCTTCTTTCAATCGAGATTTTTTTTGACAGGGTGAACGGCTTCGGTCAGCTTGCGCCCCGCTTTTCCCGGAACCGACCAGGAAATTCGGGGGGTCTGTCTCTCAATGGAAGCCCCTCCGAACTTCTCGATCGCCATCCGGGTCCAGCGTCAACGCCGTAAGGCTCGTGTAGCTCAGGGGTAGAGCGCATCCTTGGTAAGGATGAGGTCGGGGGTTCAATTCCCCCCACGAGCTCCAGCGGCCGCATGACCGGACGAGCAGCCCAATCGCGAAATTACCACCACCATGGCCAAAGAAGCATTCAAGCGGAATAAGCCGCACGTCAACATCGGCACCATCGGTCACGTCGACCACGGCAAGACCACTCTCACCGCAGCCATCACCAACACGCTGGCGGACAAAGGCTTTGCGGAAAAGAAGAGCTATGCCGACATCGACGCCGCTCCCGAGGAGCGCGAGCGCGGTATCACCATCAACACCGCCCACGTCGAATACGAAACCGAGAAGCGTCACTACGCTCACGTCGACTGTCCGGGTCACGCTGACTACGTGAAGAACATGATCACCGGCGCCGCCCAGATGGACGGTGGCATCCTCGTGGTGTCCGCTGCCGACGGCCCGATGCCGCAGACCCGCGAGCACATCCTGCTCGCCCGCCAGGTCGGCGTGCCCGCCCTCGTGGTGTTCATGAACAAGGTCGACCTCGTGGACGACGAAGAGCTCCTCGAGCTCGTCGAAATGGAAATCCGCGATCTCCTTTCTTCCTACGAATTCCCGGGCGACGAGATCCCGATCGTGAAGGGCTCGGCCAAGGCTGCCCTCGACGGCGACGCCACCCACAAGGAAAACATCATCAAGCTGATGGACGCCGTTGACTCCTACATCCCGGAGCCAGAGCGCGCCATCGACAAGCCCTTCCTCATGCCTGTGGAAGACGTGTTCTCGATCGAAGGTCGTGGAACGGTCGTCACCGGTCGTGTCGAGCGCGGCATCGTCAAGAAGATGGAGGAAATCGAAATTGTCGGCATCCGCGACACCCAGAAGACCACCGTCACGGACATCGAAATGTTCCGCAAGCTGCTCGACGAAGGTCGTGCCGGTGACAACGTGGGTCTCCTGATCCGCGGTCTGAAGAAGGACCAGGTCGAGCGCGGCCAGGTCATCGCCAAGCCGGGTTCGGTGAAGGCTCACTCCAAGTTCAAGGGTGAAATCTACGTCCTGTCCAAGGAAGAAGGCGGCCGCCACACCCCGTTCTTCTCGAACTACCGCCCGCAGTTCTACTTCCGCACCACCGACGTGACCGGAAGCATCAAGCTCCCGGAAGGCGTCGAGATGGTCATGCCAGGTGACAACGTGAACCTCGAAGTCGAGCTCATCACGCCGATCGCCATGGAGCAGACCATGCGTTTCGCCATTCGCGAAGGCGGCCGCACCGTGGGTGCCGGTCGTGTTAGCGAAATTCTTTGACTAACCCTAAGGAGGGCCCCCAGTCTGTCGCCCCGCGACATCAGGCTGGGACGAATTTCGGGGCACTTCGGCAACCTGCCGGGGTGCCCCGCCATCGCCTCCACCGGTCACTAAGGGAATCTTAATACGGAAGTAGCTCAATTGGTAGAGTAGCGGTCTCCAAAACCGTTGGTTGTGGGTTCGAGTCCCACCTTCCGTGCCACCCTTTCCCTCCTCGTTTTCCACGTTTCCTCCGGCATGTTCACAAAAGTCTCCCGTTTCGTCGGCGAAGTGAAAGGTGAACTCCGCAAGGCCAATTGGCCTTGGGAGTCCGACCCGAAGGTGAAAGGTTTCAAGAAGTACAAGGAACTCACTGATTCCACCGTGGTCGTGCTGATCGCCACCGTCCTGCTCGCGGGATTCGTGTCGCTGTGGGACTTCATCTGCACCTACGTCATCAACTTCATCACGTCCTTCGGGCGCTGATACGTTTTTCGTTTTCCCCGCCCGCCTCTTTTCCATCCCGTCATGCCTGCCCCGTCTCCAGAGAACCAGTGGTACGTCGTCCATGTCCTGTCCGGACAGGAAGGCCGCGTGAAGGAGCGCATCCTGCGCCAGCGCGAGTCCGAAGAGATGGGTGAATACATCTATGAGGTGCTGGTTCCCACCGAGATGGTGTCCGAGATCCGCCGCGGCAAGAAGACCTCCACCAAGCGGAAGTTCTTCCCCGGCTACATCATCGTGAACATGAACCTGCTCACGCCTGACAACCAGCTCGTCGAGAGGACCTGGTATTTCATCAAGGAGATGGAAGGTGTGATCGGCTTCGCCGGCACCAAGGATCGCCCGATCCCGATGCGCCAGAGCGAGGTGGACGCCATGCTTTCCCAAATCAAGGAGCGCGAAGAACATGCGCGCCCCGCCATCAGTTTCGAAGTCGGCGACACCGTGAAGGTGGCCGATGGTCCGTTCCAGAGCCAGAATGGCATCGTCGAGGAAATCGATCCCGAGCGCGGCAAGCTGCGCGTGGCGGTCACCATCTTCGGCCGCTCGACGCCCGTGGAACTCGAATACTGGCAGGTCGAACGCGCCTGAACTTAGAACCGCACTACATCCCGCAATCCCTTTACCACCATGGCCAAGGAAGTCGTTAAAGTCATCAAGCTCCAGATTCCCGCCGGAGCCGCCAACCCGTCACCGCCCGTCGGTCCCGCTCTCGGCCAAGCCGGTGTGAACATCATGGGCTTCTGTAAGGAGTTCAACGCCCAGACGCAGAGCCAAGCCGGCGACGTGCTCCCGGTCGTGATCTCGGTCTACAAGGACAAGAGCTTCACCTTCATCACCAAGAAGCCCCCCGCGGGCAACCTGCTGAAGAAGGCTGCTGGTCTCGCCTCCGGTTCCAAGGAGCCGAACAAGGTCAAGGTCGGCAAGATCACCAAGGCCAAGCTCATGGAAGTCGTGGCCATCAAGATGCCCGACATGAACACCAAGGACCCCGAGGCTGCCGCCCGCATCCTGGCTGGCACCGCTCGCCAGATGGGTCTCGAAATCGAAGGCATGTAATCCTTTCCGCGGCGCTCTCCGGAGCGCCGCAAGAAACCGCAGGAGGGCTGCTTCAAGTCCGCCAGCACTGCAAAAACAAAACATGAAGAACCGCAGCAAGCGCTACGAAAAAGCCGCCGCCCTCGTGCCGGCTGGCAAGTCCTACGGCTTGGAAGAAGCTGTCGGCACCGTGAAGAAATTCCCGGCACCGAAGTTCGACCCGACCGTCACCGTTTCCTTCCACCTCGGCGTGGATCCTCGCAAGAGCGACCAGATGGTCCGTGGTTCCGTCGCCCTGCCTCACGGCTCGGGTAAGAACGTCCGCGTCGCCGTCTTCGCCGCCGGTGCCGCCGCTGAAGCAGCCGAGGCTGCTGGTGCGGAATTCGTCGGCTTCGAAGAACTCATCAAGCGCGTCCAAGGCGGCTTCACCGACTTCGACGTGGCGATCGCCACGCCGGACGCGATGACCGAAGTCCGCAAGATCGCCCGTGTCCTCGGTCCCCGCGGCCTCATGCCGAACCCGAAGACCGGCACCGTGACCGACGACACCGCCAAGGCGGTCAAGGAAGTCAAGGCCGGCCGTATCGACTACAAGCTCGACAAGAACGGCAATGTCTCCGGCGCTGTTGGCAAGGCCTCCTTCACCGAAGAAGCACTCATCGACAATGCCCGCGCTTTCATTGACAGCGTGGTCCGCGCCAAGCCGCCATCCGCCAAGGGCAACTTCGTCCGCAGTGTGACGGTCGCCGCCTCCATGTCCCCGGGCATCCCGCTGGAATCCAGCGTTTACACCAAGTCCGTCTAATCATCCCACGACCATGAATCCCGACAAGAAAGTCATCATCGACGGTCTGCTCGAAAAGGTGAACGCCTCGCCGTACGTGCTCGTGGTGGATTACACCGGCATGACGGTCCCGCAGTTCTCCGAGCTCCGCAACCGCCTCGGTGCGGCCGGTGCCGAGTGCCACGTCGCCAAGAACACCTACGTGAAGAAGGCCCTCGCCGAAGCCGGTCGCCCGGACATCGGTGAGTCGCTGGTCGGCCAGACCGCTTTCATCACCGGTGAGAGCGAAGTTTTCGCCGCCGCCAAGGCCATCAAGAACTTCGAGAAGGAGTTCAAGAAGCCGGAAATGAAGGTCGGCATCCTCGGTGACGCCGTCCTCGATGCCGACAAGCTGAAGGCCATCGCTGACATCCCGTCCCGCGAAGCTGTCCTTTCCCAGCTTCTGGCGACGATCCTCGAGCCGTCCACCCGGATTGCCCGCGTCATCCAGAAGAAGTTCAACCCGGACGCCGACTCCAAGAAGGACGAAGCTGCCGAAGAAGCTCCGGCTGCCGAAGCTGCCGCCGAGCCCGTGGCCGAAGCAGCAGCAGAACCTGCCGCCGAAGCCTGATAACAATCTGACTAGATGGCCGCGGCGTCTCCCGCCGCGGCCTGAACCCACAATGGTTCCTCGTCGGGGTGGCGGCCGCCACTCTCAAATGTCCGGAAGCCTCCGGGTGCGACGATACCGCAAAGGAGAAATACAATGGCCAATATCGAACAACTCGTTGAAGAACTCGGCAAGCTTACCGTTCTGGAAGCTGCTGACCTCGTGAAGAAGCTGGAAGAAACCTGGGGCGTCTCCGCCGCAGCTCCTGTCGGCGTTGCCGTGGCCGCTGGCCCGGTTGAAGTCGCTGAAGAAAAGACCGAATTCGACGTCGTCATCACCGACGGTGGTGCGAACAAGATCGCCGTCATCAAGGCCGTCCGCGAAGTGTCGCCGGGCCTTGGTCTTGCCGACGCCAAGAAGGTCGTCGAAAGCGCTCCTGCCAAGGTGCTCGAAGGTGTCTCCAAGGACGCCGCCGAAGCTGCCAAGAAGAAGCTCGAAGAAGCCGGCGCCAAGGTCGACCTCAAGTAATCCAGTTACCGGATTTGCTTCGCGGCCCCGCTCGATGCGGGGTCGCGAAGCCTTCTCCGGAACCGGCGGAAGCCGTCACGAAAGCCCCTCCCAACCAGCGACCGTTTCCGCCGATCCCGGATTCCCTTTCCATTTTCTGAACCTCATTCGCCCGGTGCCGCTAGCGGTCCGGGCTCAACTCGCAAGAAGCACCACTACCAGCCATGGCCGACCGTCTCCACTTCGGGAAAATCGAGGAAGTCATCGAACCGCCGAACCTGATCGAGGTTCAGAGCCGCTCCTATGAGGAGTTCATGCAGAAGGACGTGTCCGCCAGCGAGCGCACCGACGCCGGTCTGCAGGCCGTCTTCCGCGAGGTCTTCCCCATCAAGAGCTACGATGAAGCCATCGAGCTCGACTTCGTCGCCTACGACATCGAGGACCCCAAAATCACTTCACTGGATGCCCTGCGCACCGGCGAGAGCTTCTCTGCTGCCCTCTACGTGACCTTCAAGCTGAAGGACGAGACCGGCACCAAGAAGGAGCGCGTGTACATGGGCGAACTGCCGATGATGACCCGCCGCGGTACCTTCATCATCAACGGTGCCGAGCGCGTCATCGTTTCCCAGCTTCACCGCTCGCCGGGTATCTGCTTCGAAACCTCGCAGCACCTCAACGGCAAGATCCTCCACAGCTTCCGCATCATTCCTGACCGCGGTTCCTGGCTGGAAGTGCAGTTCGACACGAACGATCTGCTTTACGTTTACCTCGACCGCCGCCGCCGCCGCCGGAAGTTCCTCGCGACCACTTTCCTGCGTGCCCTTGGCTACCCGACCGACCGCGACATCGTCACGAATTTCTACAATGTCGAGACGCTCAAGCTGAAGGAAGAGATGGACGAGCAAGAGCTCGGTCACAAGGTGCCCTTCGAGGACATCATGGACGGCGAGCTCGTGGTGGCGAAGGCCTATGAGCCGCTCACCATCGGCATCGTCCGCCAGCTCGTCGCACTTGGCCACAAGTCGGTCGAAGTGATCGATGGCCGTGAGGATGAAATCCTTCTCAAGTCCCTGCGGAAGGATCCTGCCAAAGACGAGGACAGCGCGCTCAAGGACATCTACCGCAAGCTGCGCCCCGGCGATCCGCCGACCGCCGCGAACGCCCGAGCCCTGCTCAAGCGTCTCTTTTTCGATCCGAAGAAGTACGACCTGACCCGCGTCGGCCGTTACAAGATCAACAGCAAGCTCGAGAGCAAGGTCGATCCTGACGAGCGCATCATGGTGCCCCAGGACTTCCTGGCCGCCGTGAAGTACCTGCTCAAGCTCAAGAAGGGCGAAGGCGTCATCGACGACATCGACCACCTTGGCTCCCGCCGCGTGCGTGCCGTGGGCGAACTGCTTTCCAACCAGTGCCGCGTGGGCCTCGCCCGCACCGAGCGTCTGGTGAAGGAGCGCATGACCCTGTTCGACGTGAACATCGAGGGCATGACCCCGCAGAAGCTGATCAACCCGAAGGCCCTCTCGGCCGTCGTGCGTGACTTCTTCGGCCGGTCCCAGCTTTCGCAGTTCATGGACCAGACGAACCCGCTTGCCGAGCTGACCCACAAGCGCCGTCTGTCCGCCCTTGGACCTGGTGGTCTCAATCGTGACCGCGCCGGCTTCGAAGTTCGCGACGTTCATCCTTCGCACTACGGCCGTATCTGCCCGATCGAGACCCCGGAAGGTCCGAACATCGGTCTGATCAACTCGATGTGTACTTATGCTCGTATCAACGAGTTCGGTTTCATCGAAACCCCGTACCGCAAGGTCAAGAACGGCAAGGTCACCAACGACATCGAATACCTCACTGCCGACCAGGAAGAAAAGTTCCTCATCGGCCAGGCGAACAACCCGATCGACAAGTCCGGCAAGTATCTCAACGAACGCGTCACCGCCCGTGAGCGCGGCGGCGAGTTCATCGAAGTCGCCCCGAACGATGTCAACTACATGGACGTTTCGCCGAAGCAGCTCGTCTCCGTGGCTGCCGGTCTGATCCCGTTCCTCGAGCACGACGACGCCAACCGTGCGCTGATGGGCTCGAACATGCAGCGCCAAGGCGTGCCGCTTCTCGTTTCCGACTCGCCGTACGTCGGCACCGGTCTCGAAGGCAAGACGGCCCGTGACTCGCGTGCGGTCGTCGTTGCGGAACTCGACGGCATCGTTGCCGCCGCCACCGCGGAAATGATTGTCACTTCCCCGGACGGCAAGCTGCCGGTCGCCGACGAGAAGTTCCTCTCCGACCCCGAGTCGGTGAAGACCAATCTCGACAAGGGCATCATGGCCTATCCGCTGCGGAAGTTCATGCGCTCCAACGCCGGCACCTGCATCAACCAGAAGCCGATCTGCAAGAAGGGCCAGAAGATCAAGAAGGGTGACGTCCTCGCTGACGGCCCGAACACCGAGAAGGGCGAGCTTGCGCTCGGCCGCAACGTGCTCGTCGCGTTCATGCCTTGGAACGGCTACAACTTCGAGGATGCCATCGTCATCTCCGAGCGTGTGAAGAAGGAGGACATCTACACCTCCATCCACATCGCCGAGTTCGACGTGGCCGCCCGCGACACCAAGCTGGGCCCGGAAGAAATCACCCGAGACATCCCGAACGTCGGTGAAGAAGCGCTCAAGAACCTCGACCACGACGGTATTATCCGCGTCGGCGCCGAGGTGAAGCCGGGTGACATCCTCGTCGGCAAGATCACGCCGAAGTCCGAAACCGAACTCGCCCCCGAAGAGCGCCTCCTGCGCGCCATCTTCGGTGAAAAGGCCGCGGACGTGAAGGACACCTCGCTGCGTGTTCCTTCCGGCTGCACCGGCATCGTCCAGGACATCCGCGTCTCCTCTCACGGCAACGCCCGCAAGCGCGCCGAGAAGGTCGATCCAGTTGAGCTCAAGAAGCAGCTCAAGAAGATCAACGACGAGCACAAGAAGAAGGCTGACAAGCTGACCGACGACCTCACGGAAAAGCTCTCCGACATCCTGCTCGGCGAGAAGATCCCGCTCGATGTGGTCAACGCCCAGACCGGTGAAATCATCATCCCGGCGAACCGAAAGATCACCAAGACCTTGCTCCGCAAGCTGGCCTCGGTTCACGACCACATCGAAATCGATCCTTCCCCGATCCGTAACAAGATCCTGGAAATCATCGGCTCCTTCGAGCAGCGCTTCCAAGAGCTCGACACCGAGCGCGAGCGCAAACTCGACCAACTGGAAGCCGGCGACGAAGTCGACCCGGGCGTCATCAAGGAAGTGAAGGTCTTCATCGCCGCCAAGCGCAAGCTGTCGGTGGGTGACAAGATGGCCGGCCGCCACGGTAACAAGGGCGTTGTCGCTACCATCGTCCCGGAAGAAGACATGCCCTACCTCGCGGACGGAACTCCGGTGGACATCGTCCTCAACCCGCTCGGCGTGCCTTCCCGTATGAACGTCGGCCAGGTTCTTGAGACCCACCTTGGCGTTGCAGCCAAGGCACTCGGCTTCAAGATCGCCACGCCGATTTTCGACGGCATCCACGAGTCCAAGATCTGGGAATTCATGTCCCAAGCGAAGCAAGTGGACGGCTACACCTGGATCGGCGACGGCAAGGACGGCACTACCGGTGGTAAGTCCACCCTGTATGACGGCCGCACCGGTGAAGCCTTCCACCAGCCAGTCGTTGTTGGCATCATCTACATGCTGAAGCTCGGTCACTTGGTCGCGGACAAGATCCACGCCCGTGCCGTCGGTCCCTACTCGCTCGTCACCCAGCAGCCGCTCGGTGGTAAGGCGCAATACGGTGGCCAGCGCTTCGGGGAAATGGAAGTCTGGGCCCTCGAGGCCTACGGCGCCGCCTACACCCTGCAGGAGCTTCTCACCGTCAAGTCCGACGACGTGCAAGGCCGCACGCGCATCTACGAAGCGATCGTCAAGGGCGACAACAACCTGGAAGCCGGCACGCCGGAATCCTTCAACGTCCTCATCAAGGAAATGCAATCCCTTGGCCTCGACGTCCGCCCCGGACGCCGCGGTGCCGGTGGCCCCGGCGGCGCACCGTCGATCGGCGGTGTGGACGACTTCTCGCTCGACGACCTCACCCTCTGAGCCCCGAACCACGTACCCTAACAAGCATTCGATATCATGAACGTTGACACCAACCTTCGCGAACTTTTCGGCGTGGACGAGCGGCCGGAAGCCTTTGACCAGGTTTCCATCACCGTCGCATCCCCGGACGTCATCCGCTCTTGGTCCAAGGGCGAGGTGAAGAATCCGGAAACCATCAATTACCGTACCTTCAAGCCTGAGAAGGGCGGCCTCTTCTGCGAGCGTATCTTCGGACCGACTCGTGACTGGGAGTGCGCCTGCGGCAAGTACAAGCGCATCAAGCACAAGGGCGTCGTCTGCGACCGCTGCGGTGTGGAAGTCACCCTGAGCCGCGTCCGCCGCGAGCGCATGGGCCACATCGAACTGGCGGTGCCAGTGTCGCACATCTGGTTCTACAAGTGCATGCCGTCCCGCATCGGCCTGGTGCTGGACATTAGCGCCCGTCACCTCGAGCGCGTCATTTACTACGAGGACTACGTTGTCACCGAGCCGGGCAACACCCCGCTTGAGCGCGGCCAGCTCCTCACGGAAAACGAACTCCGTGATGCCGAGGACGCCTACGGTGAATCTTCCTTCCGCGCCGCCATGGGTGCCGAGGCGATCCAGGACCTGCTCGCGCAGGTCGATCTGGCCGACCTCGCCATCAAGCTGGAGCAGGAACTCGAAACCACCCGCTCGAAGCAGAACAAGAAGAAGCTCTCGAAGCGCCTCAAGATCACCCAAGGCTTCGCCCAGTCGAAGTCGCGCCCGGAATGGATGATCCAGACCGTGTTGCCGGTGATCCCGCCGGACCTTCGTCCGCTGGTTCCGCTTGAAGGCGGCCGTTTCGCGACGTCCGACCTCAACGACCTGTATCGCCGCGTCATCAACCGTAACAACCGTCTCAAGAACCTCCTCCAGCTCAAGACGCCGGAGGTCATCATCCGCAACGAAAAGCGGATGCTGCAAGAGGCTGTTGATGCGCTCTTCGACAACGGCCGCCACGGCCGTGCTGTCACCGGTGCTGGCAACCGTCCGCTGAAATCGCTGTCCGACATGCTCAAGGGCAAGGGCGGCCGCTTCCGTCAGAACCTGCTCGGCAAGCGCGTCGACTACTCGGGTCGCTCGGTTATCGTCATCGGTCCGGACCTCACTCTCAACCAGTGCGGTCTGCCGAAGAAGATGGCTCTCACCCTGTTCGAGCCCTTCATCATCCGTCGCCTCAAGGAACTCGGCTACTGCCACACGGTTCGCTCGGCGAAGAAGATGATCGACCGCAAGACCCCGGAAGTCTGGGACATCCTCGCGGAAGTCACCAAGGGTCACCCGGTGTTCCTGAACCGCGCGCCCACGCTGCACCGTCTCTCGATCCAGGCCTTCGAACCGAAGCTGATCGAAGGTGAAGCCATCCGCGTCCACCCGCTCGTCTGCACGGCTTACAACGCCGACTTCGACGGTGACCAGATGGCCGTGCACGTCCCGCTCTCGGTCGAGGCCCAGATGGAAGCGCGCCAGCTGATGCTCGCGCCGAACAACATCTTCTCGCCCGCGTCCGGTCGCCCGATCACGACGCCGTCGCAGGACATCATTCTCGGCTCGTACTATCTCACCTGGGCGCCGGTGCGCACCCAGAAGGATCGCGAAAAGCAGGAGCACCTCCCGCTGTTCGAGAACTCCTCCGAGGTCGAGTTCGCCATCGCTTCCCGCAAGGTGGGTTACCACCAGTGGATCCGCATTCGTAACCCCAACTTCGGCAAGCCGGGCACCGTCTTCGGCGATCACGAGAGCAAGATTCTCGAGACCACGCCGGGCCGCGTTCGCTTCAATGAAATCTGGCCTGCCGGCCTTGGCTTCATCAACCGCACCATCGGCAAGAAGCAGATGTCGGACATCATCTGGCGCACCTATCAGGTGTCCGGCCAGAAGTCCACGGTCCAGACCCTCGATGCGCTGAAGAGCCTCGGCTTCCGCGAAGCCACCCGCTCCGGCACCTCGATCGGTATCGTCGACATGGTCGTGCCGGAAGAAAAGCCGGCCATCATCGCTGACGCCTACGCCCAGGTGGACAAGGTGACCAAGCAGTACCGCAACGGCGTCATCACCGACGGCGAGCGTTATCAGAAGGTCGTCGACATCTGGACGCACGCCACCGACACCATCGCGTCCGCGCTCTATCGCAAGATCGAGTTCAACGACGGCAAGCCGGGCGCCAGCCCGCTGTTCATGATGGTCGACTCCGGCGCTCGTGGTAACAAGTCGCAGATCAAGCAGCTCTCCGGCATGCGCGGCCTCATGGCCAAGCCCTCCGGTGAAATCATTGAGCGTCCGATTACCTCGAACTTCCGCGAAGGTCTGTCCGTGTTGGAATACTTCATTTCCACTCACGGCGCCCGTAAGGGTCTGGCCGATACCGCGCTCAAGACCGCGGACTCGGGTTACATGACCCGCAAGCTCGTGGACGTGGCCCAGGACGTCATCGTGACCCAAATGGATTGCGGCACTGCCAATGGCATCGTCGTCGCGCCGATCTATGACGGTGACGAAGAAGCTGCCTCGCTCGCGCTCCGCATCTACGGTCGTACCTCGTGCGAGCAGGTCAAGGACCCGGTCACCGGCCAAATCGCACTCGATTACGACGAACTCGTGGACGAGAACTCGGCCAAGGCTGTCGAACGCATCGGTTACGAGAAGCTGAAGATCCGCTCGGTGCTCACCTGCGAATCGAAGCGCGGTTGCTGCGCCAAGTGCTACGGCCTGAACCTCGCCACCGGCAAGCCGGTGAAGATCGGCGAAGCGGTCGGCATCATCGCCGCCCAATCGATCGGCGAACCCGGCACCCAGCTCACCATGCGTACGTTCCACGTCGGTGGTGTGGCCGCTGCGACCTTCAAGCAGCCGATCATCAAGGCCAAGAACACCGGCCGCGTGATCTACAAGGACCTCCGCACCGTCGAAAGCGCCGAAGGCAAGTGGGTCGTGCTCAACAAGAACGGCTCCGTGTCCATCCGCGACAAGGACGGCTTGGAGCTCGAAAGCCAGTTGATCGTCATCGGTTCTGTCATTGAGATCAAAGACGGCGACGACGTGAAGAAGGGCGACACCGTTGCCACGTGGGATCCTTACAACGTGCCGATTCTCACCGAGAAGGGCGGTAAGGTGGAGTTCCGCGACATGATCTCGGGCATCACCGTTACCAACGAGACCGACAAGGAAACCGGCAAGAAGGTCATGGTGGTCACCGAGCACAAGGAAGACCTCCACCCGCAGGTCGTGATCGTGGACGAGAAGACCAAGGAAGTCCGTGCGTCTTACTCCATCCCGGTCGGCGCTCACCTTTCCGTCAAGGAAGGCGAAGTGGTCACGGGGGGCACGCAGCTCGCCAAGACTCCTCGCAAGGTGGCCCGCACCAAGGACATCACCGGTGGTCTGCCGCGCGTTGCCGAGCTTTTCGAAGCTCGCAAGCCGAAGGACGCCTGCGTCATCGCCAAGATCGAAGGGGAAGTCTCCTTCGGTGGCACTGTCCGCGGCAAGAAGAAGGTCATCGTCACCGACGCCGATTCCGGCGAGCAGGTCGAGCACTTGGTCCCGATGGGCCGCCACATCATCGTCACCGATGGTGACCGCGTGAAGCGTGGTGACCAGATCACGGAAGGCCCTGTTTCTCCGGAAGACCTCCTCGAGGCTTGCGGCGCTCAGGAACTCCAGGAGCACTTGGTGAACGAGGTGCAGTCGGTTTACCGCGTCCAAGGCGTGGAAATTAACGACAAGCACATCGAGATCATCATCCGCCAGATGCTGCGCAAGGTGAAGATCACCGACCCGGGCGACGCCGATCAGCTCCTCTGGGGCGACCAGATCGACCGCTCCGCCTTCAACCGCATCAACGACGGCATCGTCGCCAGCGGTGGTAAGCCGGCGGAAGCCGAACCCGTGCTGCTGGGCATCACCAAGGCCTCGCTCGAGACCGACTCGTTCATCTCCGCGGCGTCCTTCCAGGACACCACCCGCGTGCTGACCGAAGCGGCGACCCTCGGCAAGGTGGACTACCTGACGGGCTTCAAGGAGAACGTCATCATGGGTCACCTCATCCCGGCTGGTTCCGGTTTCGACTGTCACCGCGACGCCGAGATCGAGTTCACCGTGGAAGAGCCCGAGCCGATCTTCGTCCCGGCTGCGCCGGAAGGCGAAGAGGTCGTCGAGAGCGCCTGATCGATCGCTACTGAATCATTCCAAGCCCGGCCGTGCGAAAGTGCGGCCGGGCTTTTTGTTGGGGCTAGTTTCTCCGGCGTCTAGTCCCTGCGTTGACATTCCCGCCGTGCCCGGCTTGTTAGTGGCATGCTCCGACGCTTGGAAATTCTCAATCGGCGTTTGTCGGAGACGGATGCGGAGGACGCTCGCATCCTGCTCTACATCGCACCTGACGAGACGGAGCGAAAGTATCTCACGGAGGATCTCGGCATCGATCCCCACACGCTGACTTCGGCGAGCGATCCGGACGAGCTCGGCCGCGTCGAATTCGAGCCGAATCACGCTGCGATCATTTTCAAGCGGCCCAAGCAGTACTGCGCGGACGACAACTTCTTCTTCAAAATCAGCTCGGTCGGCATCTTCCTCTTCCGCGAGCGGCTGGTATTCGTGGTAGCGGAGGACAACTTGCGCTTCGAGGGGAAGCATTTCCAACAGATCAACAGCCTGGAGGAACTCCTGCTCAAGGCGGTGTTCCGCTGCATCTGGCACTTCGAGGAACACCTTAAGGTCTTCAACATGATCGCCGAGGAGCTCGAGCACAAAGTGAACCTCTCGATGGAGAACAAGCATCTGCTGCACATGTTCACCCTGGAGAAGAGCCTTGTGTATTACCTCAATGCGATCAGTAGCAACGGCCGCGTGATCGACAAGCTCAAGACCTTTGCGACCCGGTTCCGGTTCACGTCGGAAGATGTCGAGTTCCTCGATGACCTGACCATTGAGAACTCGCAGTGTCACGAAATGGCCACGACCTATAGCCAAGTGCTGGCAAGTCTCGTCGGGGCGCGCGTAAGCGTGGTCAGCAACAACCTCAACGTGCTGATGAAGCGGCTGATGATCGTGACGATCGGCCTGATGCTGCCCACTGCGGTTTTCAGCATCTTCGGCATGAACGTGAAGCTGCCGATCAACGAGACCAGCGGGGCCTTTGGCTTCTGGCTCATTATCGTCCTGGCGATTCTTTCCGGAGCATCCGTGTTCGCGATGGTCCGGTGGAAGAAGTTCTGACACCGATTTCCCGCAAGGCGGATCACCGCGAGGCTGTCTCGACACATTCGCCGGCCTCTTTGATCAACAGTTCCGCGATCGCCCAATCGAACCAATAGGGGCGGATGGGTTTGCCTTGTGCGAAGTCTTTGCCGTCGCAGTTTCTTGCGATGTCGCGGGCCTTGCGCAGGGATGTCCCCGCCAAGTCGGCGTTGCCGATGTTGGCGTATGCCATGGCCGCGACTGCTTCCAAGGATGCTTGGCATGAACTCTTGCACTCGGGGCTGGTGATGCCGATTTCGCAGGCGTCGAGTGCTTCGTCGCAGCTGCTGTCCCGGAGGCAATAAAGAGAGAGCGAGAGTGCCGACCAAGCGGGGCAGGGCGTGCGGCGAGGGTCACCCATGGTGTCCACGTCCTTCCGTAATTTTTCGAGGATCCCTGCTTCCGCGGGATAGAGCAGGCAGACCTTCAAGAGATGCTCCGCTTTCTGTTGGCCCTCCGCGGGAGCGTAGCGTTCCATGACTTCGTCGCGGAATTCCCGGTATTGTGCTGCGTCCTGTCGCAGCAGGGCGGCGGAGATGGCCATGAGATCGTCGCCTTGGAGGATCTTTTGGGCAACGTCCTGGCGATTGGCCTGGCGAAGAAGCTGAAAGCACTGGTGGGCTTGATCCCAGCGGCCATGTTCGGAGTTCCAGTCGCCGAGGGAGCGGAAAACCGCGGCCGCTTCGAGCGAGGGCTCGATCGATGAAAGGGGGTAATCTCGTCGCAGGGTGTCCGCCTCATCGATGCGACCTTGATCAAGCAGGAAGGCAGCGCGGGCGACATTCGACCGCGCATCCGCCTGCTTGCGAAGCCGGCTTTCCTGATTGCGAGCGGCTTGCGCTTCGTTCTTCAGCCGGAGTTGTTCGATCGCGGTCTTTCGCTCGCTCTCATACATGGCTGCCGTAATGGCGAGACCGGTGATCAGGAGCATCACGAGCAGCACCGCGGCTCCGAAGGCGAGGCGATTGCGTCGCACAAACTTGGCGAGCACATAGACACCGGACGGGGGGCGCGCGGCGATAGGCTGGTGGGTGAGGAAGCGTTTGATGTCGGTCGCGAGTCCGTTGGCGGTCTGGTAGCGACGCATGCGGTTCTTCTCGAGCGCCATCATGACGATCCAATCCAGATCGCCCTTCACGAAGCTTACCAGCGAGGCGGAGTCCGTGCTCCGCTCGGTGGCGAGCGTGCGCAGGTTTTCGGGCGGGAGCTTCGCGAGGATTTCCGATGGCCGGAGTGTTTCCCAAGTCAGCAGGGACTTGCGGATCTGCGAGAAGGTCGGTTCCGCTGTGGTCGAGCGGTCAATCGGGGTTGCTCCTGTGAGGAGCTCGTAGAGTAGCACGCCGAGGCTGAAAATGTCGCTGCGCGTGTCCACGTCGATGCCGGTCAGGGCGACCTGTTCGGGACTCATGTAAGCGGGTGTGCCGAAGAACTGATCATGGGCGGTAATCGCTTCCCCTCTCGTGACACCGGACGACTTGGCGATCCCGAAGTCGATGATCTTCGCGACGTGCATGCCGTCCTGCTCAGTGACCAGGATGTTCGAGGGCTTGATGTCGCGGTGGATGACTCCCTTCTGGTGCGCGTGCTGGATTGCATTGCACACGAGCACGAACAGCTCGAGGCGTGCGGCACAGTCCAGCTTGTGCCGGTTGCAGTAGCGGACGATCGGCTCGCCGGTGACGAGCTCCATCGCGAAGAATGGCTTTCCCGATGGCGTCGTGCCCGCTTCGAAAACTTTGGCGATGTTCGGGTGATCCATCAGCGCAAGCGCTTGCCGCTCGATATCGAAGCGGGCGAGCGCACTCGGGCTCTCCTCATCCATGCGGACGATCTTCAAGGCGACCCGCCGCCGGATCGGGTGCTCTTGCTCCGCTTCATAAACCACGCCGCCGCCGCCCTCGCCGAGCCGGGAGATCAGGCGATAGGGGCCCAGTTTTTCGGGCACGCTTTCCTCTCTGGAGAAACGAACCGGCAGAGGTGAGGAAGGTTTCGCTTCAGACAGGATGTTTGCGGTGACTTGGGCCCGTTCCTCCCGTGCCTCAAGGAAGAAGGTCGCGGCACCATCGGTGGCTTCGAGGAGCTTCGTCATCTCTTGCCTGGCGACTTCGCGGTTCTCGAAAACCCGATCCAGGAAAACCCGACGGGCGTCCGGATCGTCCAACGACAGGGCAACCTCCATGATGGCGCTGCTGATTTCCTCGTCGTGGCCGTTCGCGTTCATGGGCGTCGAGGCTATTCCTTTTTCTGATCTTCCTGAATCAGGCGATAGAGCTTCGCTTTGGCAAACATCCACTGCCGCTCGACCGATCGCATGCTGCGGCCGGTCACTTGGCTGATCTCCTCACTGCTCAGCCCGCCATAGAATTTCAGCAGCACGACCTTCGCGGAGTAGGGGTCGATCTTTTCCAATTTGGTCAGGCAGTCGTGGATCAGCAGGATGTGGGAATCGTCTTCAAACACGCCGGCATCGAGATTCTCGGGAGGTCGTGTCCGCTTCTGCCTCGATTGGGCGCGAACCCGGTCGACGAGGATGCGTCGCATCGCCTGGGCGGCGGCATTGAAGAAGTGCTCCTTGCTCTGCCACATCTTCCCATCGATCTCGGAAAGCCGGATCCAAGCCTCGTGGACGAGCGCGGTTGGCTGGAGCGTCTTGCTGGCGCTATCGCGGTCGAGACGGAACGCAGCCAACCGCCGGAGTTCGTCGTAAACGACGGGCAGCAATTCGGCGGAAGAGAAGCAGAATTCGTCCGCTCTGATTTCGGGACCTTGGGTAGTCGTTCCCATCCCTTGTTCGGGTAGGTCGCTCGGATTTCAGGCGCAAGCGGAATCGGCGATCTGCGTGTCCCTACGGCCTTGGCCGGGAAATTTCGTGCACTTGGAAAATTCTTGGCGGGGTTCGTAGGGTAATGGCGAAATCCTCTTATGGCCTGATTGTCCGGGCCATTCCGAAGCGATGATCCCAAGCATCCTGAACCCCCGTCTTTTGCCCCACCGATGAACGGCAGGATTCTCTGTTTCCTGCTGGTTTCCGGCGTTGCTGTTCCTTTGCAGGCGCAGCTGATCGGGACCGAGTCTTTTACCTACGCCAATGGTGCGATCGCCAATCGGGCCGGTGGCGCCGGGTTCAATCGCGACCAATTCGACAAGGCCGTCACGCGGGGGACTTCCGATTGGGACAATGTCGTCGGGGTGCCGGTGATCGTCGGCAACGTCCTCACGACGGAGAATAGCAGTGCGAAGCGGGAGTACAATGGCCCGGTGGAGGGGACAGGAAAGAGTGAAAACGACGGTCAGGACGATCACGAGCGCAGCGGTGCCATGCGAAACACCGGGCGTGTTTTCTATCGCTTCACCATGACCCGCGGGCCTGACACCACTTGGAGCGGTGCCAGCAGCTATGACTTCGGCAGCGAGCGGGTATTCTTCGGCGTGCCCGGAGGCACCGGCCCTACCACCGGAGCCATTGAGTTCGGGTGCGTGGGCAATGGAAGCCACTACTTCACCGGGATCCTGGCGGACACGGCTCCGCACACGATTGTCACGGTGCTCGATTTCGATCACGACTTCATCGGCCTGTGGGTCGATCCCACCTCGGCGGATTACTATGACCCGATCGATGGCTCGAATTCGGTGGACGCAGGTGGTCCCTACACTCCGGAGTTGTGGTCCACTGCGGTGCGCCTCGGCTCGAGCCCCGGTGGCGCAACCGCTTGGGACGATCTTTCGCTAGCGCTCGATCCTGTCTCGGTGGGGCTGAGGGACTTTGCCGACGCGGACGGAGACGGGCTGCCCGCCTCGTTCGAAGTGCTCCATGATTTGGACGACCGCGACGACGGGACTTCCGAGGAAAGCTCGCCCGGTGCAAAGGACGGACCGAACGGTGCCTCGGGCGATCCCGATGGAGACAAGACCAGTAACTTGGACGAGTACCACGATGGGACCTTTCCGAGCACGGCCGATTCCGACTTGGATCGCTTGGACGATGCTCGCGAAAAATCGCTGGGCACCGATCCGCTCAGCCCGGACACCGACCGGGATGCAATTTCCGACAGCGATGAGGTCGGTGTCCAAGCGACCGATCCGCTGCTCGCCGATAGCGATGGTGATGGCATCGCGGACTTCACCGAGCTTGCGTTGAAATCGGCTCCCGGGAAAACGGGAGACACGCCTTCGACGCACGGGAACATGGAGCTCGTGGGTCTCGACTTTTTCGATGGCTATACGGACGGGACGATCGTCGGTTTCTGCGGTGGTCGCGGCTGGGATTACGACAACGTGGCCCGTCAGGAGATCTTCACCGGGCACACTTCGCTGAAGTCACCATGGACCAACTTTGTCGGTGCTTCCGTGATCAAGGCCGGCACTTTGTTCACCCGGACCAGTTCGGCGAAACGCGCCTTTCACGGAGGATCTACCAGCACCAAGTCCGCGGTCGGGGAGCAGTCCGGCTCCTGGCGAGAGGATGCTGCCGCCACGGGGGTGAACGGGAGCAACGTCCTCTACGTGAAGGTGAATCTCACGCGACAAGAAGGTGTTTCGTGGAGCGGCCTTAGCCTCTTCGATTTCGAAAGAGAGAAGATCTTTCTGGGTGTTCCTTCCGCTCCTAATCCTCGTTCGGGGAGACAAGAGTTTGCGATTGAGCAGGCATCGACAGGAGCCCGGGCTTTCACCGGAGTGGCTGCGGTCTTCGGTAGTTCCTACACCTTGGTGGCAAGGCTCGACTTCGCGGATTCACGGGTTGATTTCCGGGTGAATCCCGACCTTTCGGTTCCTGAGGGCTCATCTCCCATTTCCGCCACCCTGCGGATCACGCCGTCGCAGATGAATGCCACCGGTGTCCGGCTTGGGTCGGGCGGCACGGGCGCGGCTGTGTGGGATGAACTGGTGGTTGGGACCACTTGGGGAAGCCTGAGCTCGCTGCCGTCAGGCAAGGATTAAGCAACGGAAGCTGCCGCGGGTTTCTGCCAGTAGGCGGGATCGTCCACAATCGCGAGGGTCTGTTCGGTGGTGAGCGAGATTTGCACCGCGTAATCCAAGCGCGCTTGGCGTTCCACCCAGCGTTGGCGCTCGACGGGGGAAATGGCCTGGGCTTTCCACGGCACGGCTTGTCCGACGAGCAGCGCCCACCAGCCTTCGACGCCGAATTGCGATGCACGGGGCAGCAGCATGTCATGCGCGAATGAACTCGGGCCGTTCTCTTGATAGAAAGCGACCATGCGCGCCGCGTCTGGTGGCAGGGGGAGTTTGTGGCAGTGCCTCCAGAACGGCGTGTCCATCAGCGTGTTGAACTTGTAGTGAATCACGAGGAAGGATCGGATCTCTTCCCAGACGTTCTTGGAAAAGCCATTGTAGAGGTCAGCCAAGGTCTGCCTCACTTCCAGTCGCCCTTCTAACAAACTGGCGGCCAGGGCGCGGAGTTCCATGCAGAGAACCATCAGGGCCGTCGCTTCCATCGGTTCCACGAATCCGGCCGAGTTGCCAACCGCACAGACGTTTCCCACCCACGAACGCTGGTAGTGGCCGGAGATGAAGGAGACCACGCGCGTTTGCTTCACCAAGGGATTCCGCTCGCGGAAGACGCGCTCAGCCTCCTCGTCGGTGGTGAAGGCTGACGAGTAAACGTAGCCGCGATTCACGTGATGCCGGTGATCGATCCGCCAGCTCCATCCGGCGGGCATGGTCTCAGCCGTGGTGAAGGGTTGGATGGGATCTCCATCCTGGCGTTCCCAACCGCCGACCACCGCGCGATCACAGATCAGGCTATCGGAGAAGGATTCGAAGGGCTCCTGGAGAGCGCCGCGAAGCAGTTCGCTGCGGAAGCCGGACGCATCCACGTAGAAGTCCGCCTGCACGGTGTCGCCACCTTCAAGCGTGAGATGGGTGATACGCTCGCCGACTCGTGCGGCACCGTTGATTTCAGCGTCGGTGATCGTCACGCCCGCTCGCCGCGCTTCTCCTTCGAGCCATGCCACCAGCCGCGGATTCTCCAGGTGATAGCCATACGAGTCGTCGATCCTTGGCTGCTTGTTCTCATCCGGCAGGAACACCTTTCGCTGCTGCATGAGACGACCGATGAAACCGGACTCGTAGGGCTTCTCCCACGAGTAGAAGCCGTTTGAACGGCTGAAGCCGGTGTCGGAGGCACTGTAGTGATTCCCGAAAGCATACGGGAACTCACCTCGAGGTCCCCAGATGAAATGGATGCCGCGTTTCCAAACCGGATGGACGTCGCGGAAGAAGCGCTCCTGATCCAGCTTCAGGTAGTCGAAGAGGAAGGATGGGAAATTGGGCGTGGTGCCTTCACCGACGCCAATGATGCCGATGCGAGGGCTGCGAAGGATTCGCACTGCCACGGTCGATGGCAGCTTCTTCTTGAGGGTCAAGGCGGCCAGCAGTCCTGCCGATCCCGAGCCCAAGACCACGACGGTTGAGATGGGTTTTTGCATGGCTGACTACGGGAGATGGAACGCCGGAATCCGGGCGAACGCGGGCTCTGTGGGTTTCATGGGTTTATCGAAAAGAATCCGTCAAAGCCGCACGAACCCCGCCAAAAACTTTGAACTGATCCCACTCACCGTGAGAGTGCCTGTACCCTCAACCCCGCTTCCTTGATCAGAAGCTCAGCGATCTCCCAGTCGAACCAGCATGGGCTGACCGGCATCCCGCGCTGAAAGTCCTTGCCGTCGCAGCGCTTCGCCAGATCGCGGGCGCGGGCAAATGCCTCCTTTGCCGGGCCGGCGCTGCCCATCTGGGCGAGGACCATGGCGGAGACTGCTTCAAGTGAGGCCTCACAGGAGCTCTTGCGTTCGGGGCTCGTCAGACCGAACTGGCAGGTTCTCAGCGCGTGGCCACAGTCGCCGCTCCGGAGCTGATACAGCGAAAGGGATAGAGCGGTCCAAGCGGGGAAGGGGGCGCTGCGGGGATCACCCAGCGTATCGACATCACGGCGGAGGATATCGAGGATCTTCGGGTCCGCTTCATGGACCAGGCAGACCTTCAGGAGATGCTCCGCGTTGATGACCCCGATGGCAGGTGCGTAAGTCTCCAGCATTTCATCGCGGAATTCAGGATACTTTTTGGGATCCTTCTTCAGCAGTGCGGCGGTGATCGCCATCAAGTCTTGCCCGTTCAGGATCTTTTGAGGCGAGCCATACATGTTGGCTTGTCGCAGGAGCTGATAGCACTGGAGCGCATGGGTCCAGCGACCGTGCTCGGCATTCCAATCGCCAAGCGAGCGGAACACCGCCGCGGCTTCGAGGGATGGCTCGATCGATGTGAGTGGATACTGCTGTCGCAGGGAGTCCGCTTCGTCGATGAGGCCTTGGTCCAGCAAGAAGGCAATGCGGGCAACGTTCGATCTGGCATCCGCTTCACCGCGGAGACGGCTTTCTTCATGGCGTGCCGCCTGCGCTTCGTTTTTGAGCCGGAGCTGCTCTATCGCAGCCGTGCGCTCGCGTTCGTAAAGGGTGGCGGTGGTGGCAAGGCCACCGACGAGCAAGGTCACGAGCAGGACCGCGGTGCTGAACGCCAGACGATTGCGGCGCACGAACTTGGTGAGCACATACGTCTTCGACGGAGGACGCGCTGCGATCGGCTGTTGGGTCAGGAAACGCTTGATGTCAACGGCCAGACCATTGGCGGTCTGATAGCGACGCATCCGGTTCTTCTCGAGCGCCATCATCACGATCCAGTCGAGATCGCCTCTCACGTAGCCGGTCAATCCGGCAGGCTGTGTGCCTCGTTCGGCGGCGAGAGACCGCAATTTTTCCGAGGTGAGTTTCGCTAGATGCTCGGACGGCCGGAGCATTTCCCAAGTGAGCAATGACTTGCGGATCTGCGAAAAGCTCAGGTCCGGGCAGGTCGAGCGATCGAGCGGCGTGGAGCCTGTTAGAAGTTCGAAAAGCAGGACCCCAAGGCTGAAAATGTCACTGCGGGTATCCACGTCGATCCCTGTCAAGGCGACCTGTTCGGGACTCATGTAAGCGGGGGTCCCGAAGAACTGGTCGTGGGCGGTGATCGATTCCCCGGCCTCGGATTTGGCGATGCCGAAGTCGATGATCTTCGGTACGTGTGAGCCGTCCTGAAGCGTGACGATGACGTTCGATGGCTTGATGTCGCGATGAATGACACCCTTCTGGTGAGCGTGCTGGATGGCATTGCAAACCAGGGCGAAGAGTTCAAGTCGTGCTGCGCAATCGAGTTTGCGCTGGTTGCAGTAGGTCGTGATGGGCTCGCCGGTGACCAACTCCATCGCGAAGTATGGCTTCCCCGAAGGAGTGGTGCCGGTGTCGAAGACCTTTGCGATATTCGGGTGATCCATCATCGCGAGTGCCTGCCGTTCGATATCGAAGCGGGCGAGAGCGCTCTGGTTCTCGACGTCCATGCGGACGATCTTGAGAGCGACACGCCGGCGGATGGGGTGTTCCTGCTCGGCCTCATAGACCACCCCGCCGCCGCCTTCCCCAATGCGGGCAATCAATCGGTAAGGTCCGAGTTTCTCCGGCGGTGCATCTCCATCGATGAAGCGGCGAGGCCCGGGCGGTCTGCCTTGGTGCGTTTCCGAAAGGATCGTCGCGGTAAGGTTGGCGCGTTGTTCACGAGCCTCGAGGAAGAAGGTGGCGGCGTCATCGGTCGCCTTCAGAAGGAGGGTCATTTCCTCTTTCTCGGCCTCGTTGTTCACAAAGACACGCTCGAGGAAAGCCTGCCGCGCGTTCGGATCGTCCAGCGACAGCGCGACCTCCATGATCGCTCCGCTGATCTCCTCGTCGTGTTGACTCTCTTCGTTCACGGGCTTCAAGCCGGTAGTGGTTCGCGCGCAGGACTCCGGCGGTGGGTCTCTTTTTTCTGGGGTAGGCGTCGGGATTTCCCCACGCAAGCTCAATCGGCGCGTACACCATCGAGGACGAGCCGGGCGGAGAAAAATTATCAGCGCCGCGTTTTTGTTGGCGGGAAATGCAGCCCGATACCGGACTCATGAAATAGATCTCCCGTGATCGCTTGGAGGCGGCCTCGCTTTCGCTTGGTCGTCCGGGATCGAATCATGGGTTTCCCGCATCCGGCAATTTGGGTTCTGCCAGAAGTCGGGCGGATGCGCGGGCGGATCGGGTTTCCGCCCGCGCATTCACCCCTGCATTTTGTGAGTGGCGGAGGTTTTTCAAAGTTCCCGCATTTTTTTGGCGGGCTCCCCTTCGAAACGTCGGACTCCGGATGAGAGGCGCACAAACCCATGCGTCTTCGCCGGGCGCGTTGTCCGGAAAGAGCCCTATTTGAACAATCCCAAGTGAAGAACCCCTTTCTCCCCGCCTTGATCACCTCCGGCTTGCTCCCCCTTGCGAGCCAAGCCGCCCTGATTGCCACCGAGAACTTCGACTATGCCGACGGAGACGTCGCCGGGCAGACCGGTGGCACCGGTTGGAATTACGAACGGACGAACGAGGCGGGCGCCCCCGCGCAGACGGCGTCCAACTGGAACAATACGTTTGGCAGCCAGACACAGATTGTCTCCTCCGCGTTGGTTACGAGCGGCAATGGCGCGCATCGCGAATTCGGAGGCGTCACGGAAGGCACCGGATCCACCAGTAACGAACGGGAAGGAGCCTTCCGTGCCGATGGTGTGTTTTTCTTTTCCGTTAGCTACACACCAACCACTGCGAATCAGTGGGGAGGCGTCAGCTCCCTGGACTTCGGCACGGAGCGGATTTTCTGGGGCGCTCCCGGCGGCGGTAACGGTGGAAACTTCTTCGGCATCGACGTGGTGGGTAGTGGCCAGACCAACAGCACCATCTCCGTCGTTACCGGCCAGACCTACACGTTGATCGGCATGCTCGATTTCGACAGCGATCTACTCGGGCTCTGGGTCAATCCGGATGGTGCCGATACTGCGAGTTCCTTTGATGTCTCGCGCGCCTACACCGGTACCAACTGGTCGTCATCGCTGCGCCTGGCTTCCGGGCACACCAGCACTTGGGACAACCTCAGGGTGGGCACCACCTTCGCCGATGTCCTGCCGGTACCTGAGCCCTCCACATCTTTGCTCGGTCTTGCCGGTGCTGCGCTCCTGCTGGTACGCCGGCGCATTTGACTCCTTTTCTCCGCCACTGGGCAACGCCTGAACCCGGTGTCGATGCCCGCAGTGGCTTCTCCGTTTTCAAATCCCCGAACTACCCCAAACCCAAGACCCATGAAAAAAACCCTTCTTCCTGTCCTCCTGACAGGAGCATCTGCCATTCCCCTCCACGCGCAGTTGGTCGGCACCGAGAACTTCACCTATGCCGATGGAAACATCGTCAATCAGGCCGGTGGTACCGGCTTTGATTTCAATAACATTACAGACGTCCACAACGCGACCAAGTCGGACTGGGACAACACCGGAGGCACTCCGACGGTCACAGGGAACGCGCTAACCACCAACAACAGCGGTGCGAAGCGCGAATACAACGGCCCGACCGAAGGCTCCGCCGGTACGGATGCAGATGGGACTGAACGTTCGGGTGCAGTTCGTGGCGCCGGCCGGGTCTTCTACCGTTTCACGATGACTCGTGGTGCCGGTACCACGTGGGCCGGAGCCAGCAGCTATGACTTCGGTACCGAGCGGGCCTTCTTCGGGTCGCCTGGTGGCAATGGTGTTTCGGGACAGATCGAGTGGGGTTGCCAAATCGCCGGTGGCACGGTTTACCGCAGTGGTATTCCCGCGGACAATGCGACGCACACGTTCGTCGCGGTCCTGGATTTCGACCGCGAT
>Ga0307406_10000100_pt1 | contig 49406 bp, 51 predicted proteins | sample 322Cmetagenome_3_FD_203706 | JGI IMG/M metagenome (GOLD analysis project Ga0307406, IMG submission 203706) | Maize rhizosphere microbial communities from greenhouse at UC Davis, California, United States - 322HYB-C-2 | ecosystem: Host-associated > Plants > Roots > Rhizosphere > Soil | place...
AAGACGGCCAGCGTGCATGTCTCGAACATCTTGGCGAAGCTCGGGGTAAGCGGTCGCGGCGAGGCCGCTGCCGTCGCTCATCGGATCGGTCTCACCGCGCCCTAGAGACTGACCCGGCTCGGACGTCCCCTTCACTACTGAGCCCTCAAAACCTGACACGGGTTCCGCGTGCGGCTGGTTTATACGGCGTGTCGGAGGAACTGGCGTCAGATTCTGAGGGAAATTTCCGAGCCCTTTGCTGTCCCCGCCGGCGTGGCAGTTGCGCTGGGCGTTGGACTGACCGTGGACACGGGGGATCCAGTTTCCGCACTGCTAGCCGCATTCACGCCGGATTGCGGCTCGGCCGGCTGCGCACCACATGCAACGAGCAGGAGAAGTACGCCGATGAGCGGCCCCCGAGAGCCGCTTCATAGGCCAACACCGTACCGGGCGGACTCGAACAACTCGGCCGCTATGGTGGACGAGTGAAGTGGAAGGTGGTACTCGCCGTCGGGGCTATCGCCGGAGGCGCTTTGTGGTTCGTACGCCGTAGGTCCCGTCGAGCGGAACAAGATGCCGAGCTGTGGGCCGAGGCCACCGACCCGATCGCCCGGTTCGGCGAGTCGTGACTCTCTAACTCAGCGTGTAGTGAACATCCCGGTGACCTTATCTGGGAGGCCACCATCAATTAGTAGCGTTACCAGGTCACCGCCTTGCAGCTTGGTGTCGCCGCGTACGGGCAGCAGCATCCCGTCCCGGACGACGATGCTGATCCAGATGTCACTCCCCATCTCGGCGACTTCCGCCACCGTTCGACCATCGACCAAGGATCCCGCCGCGACGCTGACCTGATGGGCGGTGTCTGGTTCGGTCTGGAGGCGTACGCCGACTGCCCAGGGCTCGGGAATCACGGGCTGCATCGGTATTCCCAAACGCTGCGCGACGATTGGAGCCAGACTGCCTTGGACGACAACGGAGAAGATCACTACGACAACGACGATTCCGTACAGTCGTTGGGTATCCGGCAGCTCCGCGGCGAGAATCAGCTCACCGAGCAAGATCGGGACCGCACCCTTGAGCCCGGCGAACAGTACGAACACCCGCTCGCCACGATCAAGTTCAGCGGGCAGCAGGCAGAGGCCAACCGCGAGCGGCCGGATCACCACAGCCAGTGCTAGACCCAGGATGAGTCCGGGCAGCCAGACATCTATTCGCCCCAAGACCCGTAGGTCGATGGTGAGTCCCAAGACCACGAATGCCACGATCTCGGCGAGCCCGGCCAATGCCGCGTGAAACCGTTCGATCTCGTGTTGGTACGGGGCGCGACGGTTCCCGATAACGATCCCGGCCACGAAAACGGCCAAGAAGCCCGATCCATGCAGCAAGGTGGTCACTCCGTACAGCAGCAGCACGCTCGCGAGCGTGCGCAGTGGATACAACGCCTCACTCGGCAGCGAAACCCGGCGCATGAACCAGAGCAAGGCGAGACCGCCGGCGATGCCAGCCGCCAATCCAACCGTCATCTGAAGCAGGAAATCCGCCGCCACCCGGCCAAAAGCGACTCCGTTGACCCCGCCGACAGCAAGCAGCCCACCCATCAGGGCGATCCCGACTGGATCGTTCGCCCCGGACTCGCCCTCCAAGATTGTGCCGCTGCGCCCGGCGATCTCCTGCTGACCGAGCACCGAGAACACCACCGCCGGATCGGTCGGGGATACCGCAGTCGCCACCAGCAGAGCGACGTACCAGGCCAGTCCGAACGCCACGTGCATGAGCAGGCCGCCGGCGGCCGCGGTCAGAAAGGTGCCGACTACGCCGACAATGATGATCAATCCGAGTGCAGGTCGGAGGCGCACCCAGCCGATATGGCGGCCGCCATTGAACAAGATCAAAACCAGCGCCACCGAGACAATCAGCTGAACCGTCTCGTCCTGCGGTGTCGGGGCGCCCGGAACAACAAGCGCGCCGATCGCGGCAGCGGCGAGCATCCATACCGGCGCCGGAATGCGAAGTCGGGTCGAGAGCCGATTCACCAAGACACCGGCAAGGACCGTGGCGCTGGTCAGCGCGATGACTAAGGCAAACCGGGCCGTGTCGGACACGAGGCCATTCTTCAGACTTGTCAGACTCTCAGCGGGCTATAGCACTCTCAGAGTCTGACAAGTCTGCAATGAGAATGCCGCCTGGGTGGCGAGTCATCCATCTGAATGAGTCGCGCTCCGCATCGTCAATCGTTCGGCAGCCTGTTGAGTGCGGCAGGGTGCGCGTCAATCTGGATATATGACCTCATCGACTCAGCCTGCTCACATTGACTCGATGCGTACCGCGGCCCGTGCGGCGGCCACCAGCACCAATCCTCGCGGCTGGTGGTCTCGCATGGCGCCAGTGCTGGTCCTTCTGGTGACTGCACCCCTAGTCGCCGAGTTTCTCCTTGGCGACGTGACTCTGGTGTCGCTGCCTGCCCTGGCGATCTTCATCCCGTTGTACGGCGGCGGCGCGGTCTTGATCAGGGAAGTCGTACGCCGCAAGGGAGGCGGCTGGCCTGCCATCGTGGTACTCGCTGCGGCGTACGGAGTGATCGAGGAGGCGCTGGCGACCCAGTCGCGCCGCAATCGTCATCATCACGTTGTGGTCGCGCCGGCCTGGCTGGGGTGACAGGCAGATATTGGCTCTGGCAGCGGGTGCCCTCTTCGCGTACGCCTGGCACGCCTTCATCGGGCGGCCCGCCTTTGACTCCGCCTCCCTCGTCATCACTCGGATCAGCAACGTGGTGTTCGCCGCACTTGCAGCAGCAGCCGTCTGGATCGCCGCCCGACGGACTGCCTAAGACGCCGATAGGACTCGCTAACTCGGCGGTTACTCTGGCTGGTTGTTCGCCGGCCCGGCGATTCGGTATGGCGTGTCGAAGCCCTCGTACATGAGGTGCGCGACCATGCCTTGGGCGGCGTGTTTGAGGTTGTGGCAATGGTCCATCCAGATGCCTGGGTTATTTGCCACGAAGGCGACGTCATAGTTCTGGTTGGCCAGAACGTTCAACGAGTCCACCCACCACGGACTCCCCGTGGCTCGTACCCCATTGCGAGCCAGCACGACCACGTGATGACCATGCAGATGCATCGGATGCACCTCGCCGCTGCGGTTCTCGATGTGTACCACGACGACATCGCCCTCACGCACGACGTACATCGGGACGTTCGGGAAGAGGTGTCCGTTGATCGACCACCACATGCCCGGGCGGCCTTTTACAAAGCCGGGTCGACTACCAATCAGATAGTCGAACCGTCTGGTGGGGTGGGCCGGATCAAAGCCGAGTGGGGCCGGTGAACCGTACGCCAGCAGGTCGAGGTCGGTGTCGGGTTGCGGCGGCGCCGGTACGTCGGCACCTGCGGGTCCGATGATCATCGCGCTCGACTTGGACAGCTGAATCCGCACCGCTTCGCCGTTTCCAGGTCCTCGCACCTCAAGATCGGCTCGGGCGCCCGCAGTGAGGGTCACCGAGCTGCCTGACACCTCGGTCGGCCGATACACATCGGTACCATCCACGGCGAGCAGCCGGTAGGCGCCACTACTCCAGATCTTCATCGGCCCGTTGTCGGTGTTGATCACCCGGACCCGGACTCGCTCGCCAGGATGCGCCGGCACGTGGAGATCGTCATCCTTGCCATTGATGGTTCGAACGCCGCCGTACGTGTGCGCGATCGCGGAGACGTCCACCTGCTGGGTGATGCCTGACTTCGGCATTATCACCAGTGATCCGAGCAAACCTCCGGCGACCTGAGGGTTGGAGACCTGGTGCGAGTGATACCAGAACGAGCCGGCCTGCTCGGCGACGAAGCGATAGGTGAACTGACCTCCGACCGGCACCGCATCTTGAGTCACACCGGCGACGCCGTCCATGGCACTGGGAACATCCACTCCGTGCCAGTGCAGCGTGACACCATCGGCGACCGATTCGTTGCGCAGGTGCACCTCGATCAACTCGCCTTGGGTAGCGCGGATCTCCGGTCCAGGCGAGGTGCCGTTGATCGTGAATCCCGAGAGCGACCGGTCCGCAATAGCTAGCGTCTCTTGTCGAGTCACCAGGTCGACGCGTACATCTGCAGGTCGTGCTGGATCGACGATCATGTTGGTGACCGAGCGCACTGGTGCCGAGGCCTTGCTGTGATCATGGCTGTGCATGTGTCCGCCGGCGCCGGGATCAGTGGCGGCTCTACCGCCGTAGTCGAAATACCCCATTTCCATGACCGAGTAGCTGGCCGGCACCCGACTGTCCTGCCAAAGCCAGGCCAGCGGGGCCACGATCGCGACGGTTGCCAGGATCGGCAGGAGAACCTTCAACACCCGCCGGCCGCGGCGGCCGAAATCACTGCTCATCACACCGGCGTGGCGGCAGGCGCCTGCTCGTCCACGACCGCGGCCGGTGCCGCCGCGCGTAGCCGACGACCGGCGTAGATCGCGATGCCAAACAGCGCCAAGGCATTGAGGCCGTGCAGCGCACCGGCCAGAGGGAAGTCATGGCCTAGGCCTCCGAGCTGGGTCTGGACGATCACCAGCACGAACACGACCACAGCCCATCTGATCGCCCCGCGCACCTTGGTGAAGAACGAAATGATCAGCAATAGCAGCGCGATCCCCGGGATCACGAAGAACCCGTTGTTGATGTGCACCATGATGCCGGCAACCTCTGGAAATGGCGGCGTCCCCTCGCTCTCCATGATCGACTTGTCGAACACCCCGCCGGCATCGACCCATTTGCCGAGTCCGGCAATCGCCCAGACCATGACCATCGCCTGAACGGCCACTTCGGCGGCCACCAGATACGCCAGCACCTTGTACGCGGTTTTCATCACACTGCCTCCTCATCACGCGCCAGGCGAACTCCTCACAACGGTGTCCTGAGACGGTGTGGTGGCGGAATGAGGTAGGCCGCAAAGCCCATGGAGGCTGACCACGGGGTCATAGCGGTAGGCCAGCCCCGTATAAGCAGAGCAGGATTCGGCGGATCATAGACGTGTGACCATCCCCCGGCTTCGGTTCTACGTGCTGACGACGTTGGCCGGGCTCGTCATCGTGTGGGCGCTGATCACCGAGGCGATGTCTCCCAGCCCGTCACGCTGGGATCTGGTTGCCATCCTCATGGTCATCCCTATGTACGCCGCGGGCGCATGGCTAACGTGGCGGCTGCCCACGCATCCCCAAGCAGTTCGGTTACTCGTCTGCGGGACCGCAATGGTGGTCGGGCTGGCCGCCTGGCTTGCTCAATTGCCGTGGTCCCCGGTGCTGAGCGCGCTATATCTCGAAGCGGCAGCGGTGGCGTTGCTGGCTATGGCGCTTCTGATTGGGAGCTTTCCAGACGGTGTCGTCGAACGCAGGTGGCAGCGGCTGGCTCTGCGCTGCTCGTGGATCATTCTCATTGGTGCGCCGCTGGCTCTGCTTGCTTCACCTGCCATGCCAGTCTCCTCCGACCTTGCGATCCCCAACCCGTACGCGGTGAGCTGGCTCGGCTGGTTGGCGCAGCCGGCCGCCTGGCTGGCACTCAACTACGGGTGGGTCCTACTGGTCGGCGTGCTGGTCCTGTGTGCCCGCTTTGCCGCCGCTGATGCCGCTGGCCGGGCTCAGCTGCGAGTGATCTTCGTTGTCGTTCTCGGGCTGCTGTTCTATTTCGCGGGCACGGTGGTGTCGGCACTTGGCCCACCCGATGACTCGGCTCTGGTCGCGACCCTGATTACCCTCGGGTGGCTGACGGCGATTCTGCTCCCCGGGGCGATCATCTACGGGATTCTGCGCCATAGACTCATCGACCTGGACCTCTTCGTCCGCAAGTCCGTCGCGTACGGCGCTGCATTCTTGCTCATCGCGGCGACCTATGCAGTCAGCGCGGTCGCTGCATCCGCCGGCCCGGCCACTTGGGTGCCAGTAACCCTGGCCGTCACCGTCACCATCGCTGCCGCGCTCGCCTTCCAGCCCCTGCGCCGGCGACTCGAATCCGCCGTCAGCACAAGGCTGTTCGGCGATCGCGTGCAGCAGTACCAGCTACTCAAGAACCTCGGCACGACCATGGAGCAGACAGCCGAACTCGACGAGCTGCTGCCTCGACTCGCGCATGCGGTACGCGACGGAATCGGTGCCAGCTGGGTTCAAGCCCGGTTGTGTGAGGCGGATGGCAGCTGGCTCGACCAGCCAGTAGGCGTGGCAGGCGAGGTGACCGGCGAGAGCGCCGCCGGCGTCGACCTCGTCCGCGCAGGCGAGCACGTCGGGCGAATCGATCTTGGTCCCAAGCCTGGAGGCTATGCTGCAGCTGATCTTGAACTGCTGGCCACCGTGGCCTCGCAGGCCACGACAGCAGTCGCCAACGTTCGGCTCGCGACTCAGCTCAAGGAGGGACTCGATCAGCTGTCCACTTCCCGGGTACGCCTTATTGCCGCCCAGGACGCGGAGCGTCGTCGCATCGAGCGCGATCTACATGACGGCATCCAGCAGGAGGTCGTGGCACTGATCGCCGGTCTTCGCCTCGCTCGCAATCGGCTCAGCCGTAATCAGCTCACCGAGGACGAGCTCACTGATCTGCAAGATCAAGCTCGCGAAATGCTGGGGGAACTCCGAGAGCTTGCACACGGCATCCACCCGCCGGTGCTCACCGACAACGGCCTTGTCGCGGCGCTGGAGTCGCGAGTTGTCAGGTTCCCGATCCCTGTCGAGATCGTTGCTGATGATGCAGTACGTGCCGAGCGGTTCTCCGAGGATGTGGAAGGTACGGCGTACTTCGTCGCCTGCGAATCTCTCACCAATGTGGCCAAGCACGCCGGCACCGACGGCGCCCGGATAAGGCTGTCGCGTTATTACAACCTGCTGTGCCTAGCCGTAGAGGACAGCGGTCGAGGCTTCCAGCCCAACGGCGCGCGCTCTGGTGGGCTTGCCAACATCCGCGATCGCGTCGAAGCGCTGCATGGGCGGTTGACCATCGAGAGTCAGGTAGGTGCCGGTACCAGCATCCGCGCGGAACTCCCGCTATCGCCCCGAGGCGCTGATGCCTGAGAAGTTAAAAGTCGTCATTGCAGAAGACAACTACCTCGTCCGGGAGGGCGTACGGCGGTTGTTGGAAGACTCCGGGCAAGTCGAGGTGCTGGCCTGTGTCGGGGATGCTCGCGAGCTGCTTGACGCGGTCCGACGCCTAACCCCGAGCGCGGTACTCACCGACATCCGTATGCCGCCTGGTCACCATATGGAAGGCATCGAGGCTGCCCGCGCGATTCGCGCCGAACATCCCGAGATCGGTGTCGTCGTGCTGTCGCAGCATACGGACGAGAGCTACGCGCGAGCCCTTTTCAGTGACGGCTCGACCGGCTTGGCGTACCTGCTCAAAGATCGAGTCGGTGATCTTGAGGATCTGGTTCGGGCGCTCAATGAGGTGGTGTCCGGTGGGTCGGTGGTCGATCCGTTGATCATCGATACTCTCGTCGCCCGGCAGCAAACCCGCTCCGCAAGTCCGCTCAGCTCGCTGACCCCACGTGAGCTGGACGTCCTGCGGGAGATGGCCCAGGGCAAGACCAACGCCGGTATCGAGCAGGCATTGTTTCTGTCCGAGTCGACGGTCGAGAAGCACGTGAACTCGATCTTCACCAAACTCGGCATATCGGCAGCGCCGGTTCACCGTCGGGTAGTCGCCGTGCTTGCCTTTCTTGAGAACGCTCCGGTTTCCCGAATGTGAGAAAGGACACATGCTGGAGTTTCGCTCATACGTTCGAAAACTGTCGGTGCTGACTGCGACGATGAATGCATGACGGGGGAACAAGACGACACCCAACATGACAGTTGCGCGGCTCGGGAGACGGTGGCGGATGCCCGCCGGGAGGCCGCCAAAGCGCAGGCGCGGCTGGCCGAGGCGGCGATGCGGTACGCCGATGCTCGGATCGCCGAGGACACGGCCGCGGCCGACCGCCAGGCGACGAGTAAACCGGGTCGTGCCAAACCCGGCGAATTCGTGGCCGATGAGTTGTCGGTGATGCTGCGGGATCAGCCGTATCAGGTGCGCTGCCTGCTGGCCCGGACCCGGCGGCTGATTCGCGGCCTGCCTACCGTCTGGGAAGCCTTCCAGCGCGGCGATGTGGATGCTGAACAGGTCCGGGTAATCGACCGGGTCGCCCGTCGGGTCACCGAAGCCACGACCCTCGCTGCGATCGATGAGCAGGTCATCAATGCCGCCCAAACCAAAACCCCCAAACAGCTACAGGTGTGGCTGTTGCGGCTGATCGTGCGGCTCGAGCCACTGGCATTTGAGGAGCGGCACCGCCGCGCCCTCACCGACCGCCGAGTCACCGTGGTACAGGGTGCCGACGGCATGGGCTATGTCACCGGAGAAGTCTCCGCAGCCGACGCGGCCGCCATCGACGGCATGCTCGCCGCCGCCGCCCGGAGCCTGGGCGCGGATGATCCACGCACCGACCAACAACGCCGCGCCGACCTGTTCGCCGACCTACTACTCGGCCGGCTCGCCTTCGACGACAACACCAACGACGACGAGGACAGCGAGTCAGATGGCGCCGAGACCACACCCGCCGAGCCGACCACTGAAAACACTGAGAACACTGACAACGCTGAGAACACTGACAACAGTGACAACACTGAGCCCGCCGACGCCGGCACCATCCAGTGGCTGGAAGTTGAGGTCATCGACCCCGACACCGGTGAACTGCTCGGCACCCAACTGCAACCAGTGGACGGCGACGGGCAGCCGATTGGGGAACCGGTCGACCCGGCCACCCACCAGCCGCCTGGACACAAACCCAAACTCATCCGGCGACGACGCACGATCCGCATCGGCGTCGTCGTGCCACTGTCCAGCCTGCTCGGCGCCACCGACACGCCCGCCGAACTCGCCGACCGATCCGGATTCATCCCCGGCGAGACACTGCGGCAACACATCGCCGACGCCCTCGACACCAACAGCAGCACCGAGGTGTTGTTCACCCGGCTCCTCACCGACGACGGCGGCCGGCTGCTGGACACCACCGAACTCGGCCGCCACGCCTCCACCCGGCTCGCCGAAGCCATCAAAATCCGGGCCGGAACCTGCCGCTTCCCCAGCTGCACCGTACCCGCCGACCGCTGCGACCTTGACCATCACCAACCCCACCCCTACGGCCCGACCTCGGCAACCAATGAGGATCCGTTTTGCCGAAGACACCACCGAGGCAAAACCTTCGCCTGGCTCGCCTGCACCAGAAACGACCACGGCGTCGACTGGACGCTGCCCGACGCCGAACACTACCGATGCCTCGACGAGCCACTGCCAACAGGAATGGCAGCCTGAGAGTCCAGCTCGCCGCATTCATCCTGATCAGTGGCCAAGCCAATCCGATAGCGTAACCGCTGAATCAGCACCAGAGGGGACGGTCAGGCGCGATGTGGCAGGCACTCGGCGCGCTGCTCCCTATCGCGGTGGCCCTTGCATTCAGCTCGGTACCCCTAACCGTCACGATCTTGATCTTGCTCTCACCCAACCGCAGTCGGGCGGCGCTACCTTTTCTGATCGGCACCGTGATCGGAGTGGCTGCCGTGATCATGCTGAGTGCGCTAGCAACGACGGCGCTTTCCCAGCCACTACGAAGGGGGCGTGACACCGCAATCGCAGTCCTCGAGATCGTGATCGGGACTGCCTTGCTGATATTGGCCGCCATATATCTCCGACGACGCTCTCGGCCCAGCAGTACGGGCCTGCCGCGCTGGCTCGCGGCGGTGGACTCCTTCGGTTCACTTTCCTCTTTTGCGATCGCAGTGGTGCTGAGTTTTCGACCGAAGGGCCTGCTTCTCGGCATTGCCGGCGGGCTTGTCTTGAGTGCATCCCGCCTTAAGTCCGGCGAGGCCGCCCTACTGATCATCATCTATACCGTGATCGCCACCTCGACAGTCATCGTGCCCATCGCCGGTTCACTCATAGCGCCACACAGGATGGAACCGAAGCTCCTGTTGGCTCGTGATTGGCTGGCTGTGAACGGACGCATCATGACATCGGTCATGATGTTCATCATCGGCGTTGTGATTCTTGGCAGCGGCTTCACCAAGCTGTAGCGGCAAACTAGCGAGCGAAGAGCTCCACAAAACCCTTCAGGATGCTGGGCACCTCGTCGACACCACTCGCCCGGGCAGCCGCCATAACGGCATCGGCCTCCTCCGGCTCGAAGTAGCCGGCGTACTTGTAGACCTCTACCCGAGTAGCCAACCCGTCTAGATCCAGCTCGGGGTGGAACTGGGTGGCATAGACCCGGGTCCCAACGCGAAACGCCTGCACGGGACAAGATTCCGAATACGCCAGTGTGACCGCATGCGCCGGGAGCTTGCTGATCGCTTCCTTGTGCCCTACGTACGCGCCGAACTGGGAGCCGGCGCGCCTGAAGAGTTCATCCTCCTCACCGGCCTCGGTGAGCTTGATCTGAATACCGCTGATCGGCTCATGAAATGTGTGATCGACAACCGCGCCCTGATGTCGGCCCAATGTTCCGATTCCGTAGCACGCTCCCAAAAAAGGAAAGTCGCGCTCCACTACCTGATCAAGCAACGCCGACAGCTCGGCCTCCACTCGGCGCTGAGTCGCAGACTTGACGTCGTCTGGATCGCTGGCCTGGAACGGCCCACCTCCCAAGATGATTCCCGACCACTGATCAAGATCAACAACGCCGAGCTCGGTCTGCTCCATCCGGAATCGCCGGAGCTGCGCCTCGTCGAGACCGCTGAAGCGCAGCATCGCGGCATACTCGTCGTCGGCGGCGACATCCTCGGCCCGAATGGCAAGCAGCAGGAAGGGTTTCATTGTCGGCACCTTACGTGATTGATGCGAAACTTCAGCCATGTTTGAGGTAAGGCCTCTCAGCGAACAGACATGGGCAGATCTCGAGGAGCTCTTCGGTCTGCCGGGCGGATCGATCGTCCGCGGTTGCTGGTGCATCTATTACCGCAAGGTGGGCCAAGTCGGTGTCGGTAAAGCGCAGGCTCCGGGCAACAAGGCCAAGCTCCACGAGCTTGTGCGTTCCGGCGTCGTGCCGGGACTCATTGGCTACGCCGACGGCTCACCAGTCGGCTGGATCAGCATCGGGCCGCGTGAGGACTACCGCAAGCTAGAGCGTTCACGCGTCATGAAGGCCGTCGACGGCACCCCGGTCTGGTCGATTGTCTGCACGTACGTGGCAAAGGCCTACCGCGGCAAGGGTTACCAACACAGACTGCTCGCTGGCGCCATCGACTACGCCCGAGATCAGGGCGTGCGGATGCTCGAGGCGTACCCGGTGGATAAGCCGGAACGAAGCCATGACGATTTCATGTTCTTTGGCTCGAGAAGCCTGTACGAGCGTGCCGGTTTTCGCGAGGTCGTACGCCGGTCGCCGACGCGGGTAGTGATGCGGCGCGGGCTGCGCCCCCGCCGCACCTAACTTCCTTCCTCAGCTGCCGAGAATCTTCGCTTTCTGTGCGGCGAACTCTTCTTCGGTCAATACCCCGGCCGTTTTCAGCTCGCCAAGCTTCTGGAGCTGCGTGAGCATGTCATCACCGGCCGGAGCAGCAGCCGGCTGGGGTGGCGGCGCGTACGCCTGCTGGGGCGGGTAGCCCTGCTGCTGGTCGTCCTGCTGCTGCCGGTAGGCCTCTGCATCGGCTGCATCCTGCGCCTGCTGGTCCTTTTCTGCCCACCGGTTCCCCTGCCGCCGTGATACCCGGTTGGAAACGGCGGTCGCGGTTCCGGCAACAACCGCAGTCCGGGCTATGCCACCAATGAGTCCCATGGTTCGTCCTCTCTATCTTCTTCGACGTCGGTCTTATGTCGCCTGAGCCTGAGCCTCTTCGGCCTCTAGGGCGTCGAGCAGCGCTTCTACCTCGTCGGCTCGGATGCGGCCGCCCGCGATGAACTCAGCACCAGCGCGCCTCATGGCCGCGACGAACGGGCGAGCCCATGTGTTCTCGTACAGGAGCAGCGCCACGACTTTCCCCGGCTCAATAAGTTCGGCGGCTTGCTGCAGGTCATCGTCGTCCAAAAGCCCGGACTCAATGCCCTCGAATATCGCGAGGTCGAGGGTCCCGTCGTTGTCCAGATCGGTGAGCGCGATTGCGGTGAACGTGCCGTCGTCCTCCCGGGTGACAGCTCTCGCGTCGAGCAGTTTAATAATGCCTTGGTCGACTAAATCGACCAGCGCCGCAAGACCTTCTCCTTTCATCCTGGCGGCTGGCAGCTCGATCGCCAAATAATCGATTGGGCCAACGGCCAGCTCGCTCAAATCGCTCATGCTGTCATCTTCAGCCATGCCGCTTGTCATGCCATCTTCTTCAGCCATGCTGCCGTACCTGCCACTAGGCCCGGCCACACCGCCGGCCATGCCGCCCTGATCGGACATGCTCCCCTGCTCAGTCATGCTCTCCACCTCCCACGCCACCGGCGTACAGATCGTGCAACGTTGTTCTTGCCGACTTTGAGGTCGATGTTTCCACCAACGGAATGGAGTCGGATCACCCCTCACGGGTGATCAATGGGAGCGCGCGCAGTTTTCTAGCGACTATCCGAATGACGACCCAGCTCTGCTTGACCGCGTTCTCACCACATCGCGATGCAGATGCCCTAGAGTGGTCCCGGCTAGCGCGGGTGCAGCGCTCAGATTTGACTCAGCGGAAGGCTGACCTAATGAACAGTTTCTGGGATTTCTTCTGGCTCTTGGTTTGGACATTCTTCTTTGTGTTCTACCTCATGGTGCTGTTCCACATCATCGCTGACCTCTTCCGGGACCGGGATCTCAGCGGCTGGTGGAAGGCGATCTGGATCATTTTCTTGATCATCTTCCCCTTCCTGGCAGCCTTCATCTACTTGATCGCACGTGGCAGGGGCATGGCCGAACGGCAGGCCGGCGAAATGCAGAAAGCGCAAGCTGCCACCGATCAGTACATCCAGACCGTTGCGGCTCGTAGCAATCCGGCCGAACAGATTGCGTCGGCGAAGAGCTTGCTCGACAGTGGCGCGATTAACCAAGAGGAGTTCGAGAAGCTCAAGGCGAAGGCGCTTGCCTCCTAACCCCTTAAGGGCGGTAGACAACTGAGCGGAACAGGCCGCCGTAGTCCAGCACCAAACCATCCTCATCGACAACCAGCTCCGCCTCGAAATCGCCGGTCGTGAACTTCCAGCGGTCTGCTGCCAGCCGCTCATAGCGTTGATCAGAAGGAATCACCTCAAGGCCTGGGAATTGGACCCATGCCATCCGAAGCTCCGTGGCTTCGTCTACATCGATCGTCAGCCGGCGGATTGGGAGGGTGTTGGTCGCCGGCGTCACGGTGAGGTCTACATCGAGAGCACCTGAAACGTCCGTCAACTCCGGGCCACCGTCCCAGTGCCAATGGCCGAGGCCGTCGGCGAGTAGGACGCGCGTGGATCCGTTGTCCAGCTCCAGGTCGACCCGGCGGGTTAAGCCGTTCGCGTCGGTCGCAACTAGATAGCGAACCTCCAGCGGATCACCGTACGCGGGCGTGAGCACCGTCCCGGTAAGCCGGAGCCCGCTGGAGCCAACCTCCAGCCGACAGCGGTCAAGGGCACCGTTGGAGATGTCCTGCCACAAGATCGTCGACATGACCGGTGAGCCTAACGGAGGCGACCACATCAACCAGATAGAGCATCTTTAGGCTGGCGCTATGGAATATCGCAGCCTTGGACGTACCGGTATGCAAGTCAGTCCTCTCTGTTTAGGCGCAATGATGTTCGGCGCCTGGGGCGAACCCGATCACGACGTATCGATCAAGATCATCCATCGAGCGCTCGACGCCGGGGTCAACTTCATCGACACCGCCGATGTCTACTCCCAAGGGGAATCGGAGGAAATCGTCGGCAAGGCGCTGGCTGGCGGGCGACGGGACGACGTCATCGTGGCGACAAAGGTCCATTCGCAGATGGGTGTGCCTCCTGGGGAGCGTGGCGACCCGAACATGCGCGGCAACTCGCGACGCTGGATCATGCGTGAGGTCGAGAACAGCCTGCGCAGGCTACAGACCGACTGGATCGACCTCTACCAAATGCACCGCCCGGACCCCGAGACCGACGTCGAGGAGACGCTGGGGGCACTTACCGATTTGCAGCGGCAGGGCAAGATTCGCGTATTCGGCTCGTCGACGTACCCAGCGCATGAAATTGTCGAGGCGCAGTGGGTTGCCGAACGGCGTGGTTTGTCGCGATTCCTGACCGAGCAACCGCCGTATTCGATCTTGGTTCGCGGCATCGAGGCCGACGTATTGCCCGTGGCTGAGAAGTTCGGAATGGGTGTCATCCCATGGAGTCCGCTTGCCGGAGGTTGGCTGACCGGTCGGTATCGCAAGGGACAAGACCTGCCGCAATCGCGTCGGGCTCAGCGGCTTCCAGGTCGTTATGACATGGATAAGCCGGCCAATCAAGCGAAGCTCGATGCGGTCGAGGAGCTTGCCCTGCTCGCGGAGGACGCGGGCATCACGCTGATCCATCTGGCGTTGGCTTTCACCCTTGCCCATCCCGCTGTGACGGCACCGATCATCGGCCCTCGAACAATGGAGCAACTCGAGTCGCAACTTGGCGCCTTGGATGTATCACTGAGCGATGACATCCTCGATCGCATCGACAAGATCGTTCCGCCGGGTGTCACGATCAACCGTGAGTCCGACTCTGGCTACCTTCCGCCGGCTCTGCTGCAACCCGCTCTGCGTCGTCGACGCACTTCCTAATCTCTGGTAGGCGCTCCACCAGCCGCGCTGATGGGCAGATCTCCCCATGCCGAGCGGAGAAGATGAGGGATTTCAGCGATGCCGGGCCAGCATCGGAGCCTCTAGTTTCGCCCCATGGCCGAATATGTGGAGACCATCATCGTTGGCGGTGGACAGGCTGGCCTGGCCGTCGGCTACCACCTCGCCCAATTGGGACGACCATTTCTGATCTTGGACGGGAACGAGCGTACCGGCGATTCCTGGCGTAACCGCTGGGATTCCCTGCGGCTGTTCACCCCTGCGTACCTCAGCGGTCTGCCTGGTTTGAAGGTTCCTGGGCCGCAGAGCCGTTGCCCGACCAAGGAAGAGATAGCCGACTACCTCGAGGCGTACGCCGCAAAATTTGATCTTCCTATCCGACACCGACTGCGCGTCCAGTCGATCACGAAGATCGCGGATCGCTTCATTATCACCGCCGGTGATCATCGTTTTGAGGCAGACAATGTGGTGCTGGCTACTGGCGGCTACCAGACGGCATACGCGCCCGACTTTGCCGCCCAGCTCGACCCGGCGATCATGCAGCTCCATTCGAGTGAGTACCGAAGACCCACCCAATTGCGCAACGGTGATGTTCTCGTGGTGGGTGCCGCCAACTCGGGGGCCGAGATTGCGCTTGAGGCCTCCACCACTCATCGAACGTGGCTCTCGGGCCCACATCCGGGCAGCGAGCCGACCCGCCCGGGAAGCATTGCCGACCGGCTGTTTACGCCACCGTTCTGGTTCTTTCTCTCGCGGGTGGCCAGCGTGAGCAACCCAATTGGGCGCCGGATGCGACTGCAAATGATCGACTTTACGGCCCCGCTAGGGCGCGTCAAGCCCAAGGACCTCGAGCTGGCCGGGGTGATGCGCCTGCCGCGGACTATCGCAGTCCGTGACGGCAAGCCGGTCATGGAAGACGGGCAGGTGGTTGACGCAACCAACGTGGTCTGGTGCACCGGCTACCGTCCGTCGTTCGACTGGGTCCATCTCGACGTCTTTGATCAAGAATGTCGGCCCATCCACGATCGTGGTGTCACCGCCGTGCCCGGCCTGTACTTCATCGGCCTGTTCTTCCTCAGCACACTCGCCTCGTCGCTGATCGGTGGTGTCGGACGGGATGCCCGGTACATCGCTCGGTACATCGCTGCTCGCCCTTCAACATTCTCAACGCACGTTCCACAATCGTTCGGCAGGCCCAGAGCACCGAGCAGCACCGCGTAGTCTCCGATCCGGACGCCTGGTTGGCGGCCAACGAGGAGGACCGGGTTCACGGGCGCCGAGTTACGTGTGTGACTAACCTGGTCTGTGGACCACAAGTCCCTGAAACGACGGCGCCTGCCAGCGACAACTGTGCGACGTCCGGACACCCCGGAGGCAGCGATGTTCGAAGAAGCTCAGCTCTATGCACCCGTGACGCGCTCGGGAGACGACGTCACCGTTCACTTGGGTGCCGACCACCCAGGTGCCGTGGACCCGGACTACCGGGCCCGACGCAACGCTCTTGCCGCACTCGCCCTGGATTGGCGGCCCGGCACACCGCCACCTATCGCGACCTACACCGACGCCGAGCAGGAGGTCTGGCGCATCGTCTGCGCCGAGCTTCACAACCTGCATCAGCGTCTGGCCTGTGCCGCGTACTTAGAGGGCAAGGAGCGACTAAAACTCCCCGAAGATCACATTCCGCAGCTCGGTGAGGTGAACGAGATGCTCCGGCCGCTCACCGGCTTCCAGTACGTGCCGGCAGCCGGCCTCGTGCCCCTGCTGGAGTTCTATGGATCCCTGGCCGACGGCATTTTCCATTCCACCCAATACATCCGGCACCACTCCGTCCCGCTCTACACGCCTGAGCCAGACGTGATCCACGAGGTGGTCGGCCACGGCAATTGCCTGGCTCATGATCGTTTCGCGGCCCTCTACCGGCTGGCCGGGCAGGCGGCTCGGCGAGTGCAGACTACCGAGGCGCTGGAGTTCGTCTCCAAAGTCTTCTGGTTCTCCTTGGAGTTCGGTGTGGTACGCGAGCACGGGGAAGTGCGCACCTACGGCGCCGGCCTGCTGTCCTCGTACGGGGAAATCCAACAGATCGCGAACGCCGAGCTTCGGCCGTTGGACGTTAGCCGGATGGGTGTCCAGACCTACGACATCACGCATTACCAGCCGCTGCTCTTCTGCGCTGAGGGATTCGACGAGATCGAGGACGTTGTCGGGACCTTCTTTGCCGATGTCGACGACGACATGGTGGAGCGGCTGATGCACGACGCTTCGGCACCGGCCTGACTCGGTCTTACCGAGTTGTCAGAATTTGTGCACCAAATATGGTGCTGAGCTTCTGACAACTCGGCGGTTTCGCGGTCGTACGCTGACTGGAGTTTAGACCACTAAGCGCGGACGATGATGCCACGTCGGTGATCGTTTCGCCGACCGCATAGTGATCATGACCGATCCTCCAGGTGTGGTGCCGAGCTGGAGGTCAGGGTGCCGGATATGGCGTTGTATGCGAATCGCCGCTGGCTCAAGCGCCTTGGGCCAGATGATCGGGCTGGCACCGATCGTCGCGCCCTTCCGCTGCGCCCGAAGCAGTAAGATCCACTGCCGCTGCTCGCTGCCAAAGACCTCTGAGTCTTCGGAGTCAACCGTCTCGTTGCGCGACAGCTGACGGGAGGTGACGTTGAATGTCAGCGTGGCTCCGACTCGGGATACGGCAGATCCAAGATCGACAAAATCCGCGCTCCCGGGAAGCCAGCCGGCGAGGCTGAGCCGTCCATGCGAAGCGCCAGTCCCGCCCTGTAGGGCTACCACGAGAGTCAGCTTGCTTCGGGACGTGACGGCCTGACACAAGATCGGCTCCATGGCCAGTCGCGGTGCTCCGACTTGGCGGTCCTCGGCGCTGAGCAGTCGGTCCAGCTTCGGACCCAGCGTGTAGGTGGGCAGCTCGCCTTGGCCATACCTGACCGGCGAACGCAACACCTCATTGAGCTCGGCCAGATCAGTGGCCTCCCCGGCCCTGGCCGTCAGCATTCTCAGCCGCCGTCGGTCGCCAAGCTCACCGAGCACAGCCTGCGGAAGATAAGGAAAGACCTCCGCTTGCATCACTTCGATGAACTCCTTTCGCTCGGCCGACTGAGCCGCCATGAAGGGGCGATTGAGCGCCGGCGGAAGAGTGCGGACGAACACCCGCCGCAGCAATTGATCACGACGCGGACCAGGTGTGGTGTTGCCGACGACGATCTTGACCATGCGGGAGGCGGTCAGCTGTTTGTTGAGCAGTGTCTGCGGTTGCCGGGATAGGTTGCTGGCGTCTGGCAGCATGCGGCGGTGGTAAAGACCTCTTTCGCCGAGAATGCTGATCTTTCGAGCGGCGAAGAGGCAGCATGCCATGAATACTTGATCTTCGCCTTGCACCATGTCGTTATAGAAGCGCAGCTGCAGCCGCTCGATGAGCGAACGACGGATCAACTTGTGCGGGGTCAGCGATCGCCAAACACCATCATCAACAATGTCGGCGTCCGGCACAGTCTTGCTGAAACCGGCTTCCACATGCGGCCGGCCCGTCCAGCTGACCCGGCCGACCACTATGTCGGAGCCGTGCCGTTGCGCCAGGTCAAGAAGTCGCCCGAGTGCGTCCGGTCCGAGGTAGTCATCGGCATCGTGGAAGAAGACGTATTCCCCGGTCGCCTCGGCCAGTGCGCGATTGCGGCCCGCGCTGGGACCCCCGGTGTGCGGCTGCTGGAAGATCTTGATGTTGGTGCGCTGGACTGCCAACTCAGTCAGACATGACCAGGTGTCGTCGGTTGAGCCATCATCGACGACCAAGATCTCGATCAGCTCTGCCGGCAGGGTCTGGGCCTGCAGCGCATTCAACGCGTACGCGACCAGGGAACCGGAGTTGTACGTGGAGATGATCACCGATACCGCGGGCTGTGCTCCGTTGGCATCTTGGTGCGGAACAGATCGCGGCTGAGGCGCAGCCGCCAGCGGAGATGCGGTCATGTACCCGTCGCCCTTCGACGGCGTACCCGGAACAATGTCCCCGCTCCGGCCAAACCGATCAAGAGCGGAACCATGATCACCACGGGCAGCGCGCCACCAGCGGTCAGTGTCGTCCGTTGAGCAACATCGACCTTCACCAGCTGACTGATCCTCAGATCCTCGTTGCCGGCGACAGAACTACCGAACGGCGCGACAACCACGTATGCGGCGAATTTGCCGGAGTTGACAGCCTGGATTTCCCAGCTAAGTTCGCGGCTCTCACCGGGCTTGAGTGACAGTTGTTGACTGCGCTCCGACGACCAATCCTCAGGATCGACGTACACGCTGCCCTCGATGTTGGCGACGTTCAGGTGCGCCAGAATCTCACCGGTCGGTCTGTCACCGTTGTTCTTGATTTCTGTGCTGATCTCGAAGTGGTCACCCAGCACCGTTGAGATGACCGGTGGGTCAGCCACTACCTCGACATTGAGCGGATCGGCAAGGGCAGGCACCGGTACGCCGCTGAGTACAACGGCCAGCATCACAACCATGATCAGTGTCCTCATCCGGCACTCACCCCTGGCATCAGCCGTAGCAGCCTTGGGCCGGCAACCACGAGTGCGCCGCCTGCGATGATCGCCGTCAGCAATGGCGTGATCAGATAGGACAGGTCTTGCGTCCAGCTGTGGCCATTCACCAGCATCGATGAGACGTACGCCAGAGCCGAGTCGACTGGATTGGCTCGCCGCAGTACGTCAAAGAACCAGCCCTGTGGCAATCCGCTCGGCAGTTGGGTTGGCGCGAACAAGATCAACAGCAGAAAGAGGCTGGCCGCAATGCTGGTCTTGTTCGAGTTGCACAAGCCACTGATCAACAACCCGATCGAGCCCAGGCCGACTGCGACTAGCGTCCCAACGAAAAAGCCGAGTGCTAGGGCTTGGCCGAGGATCCCTACACCACGAGCCAGTACCCAGACGTATGGGATGGTGATAAGAAATGTGGCGAACCACATGGTTAATGCGGCAATGAGCTTGCCGGCAATGATTGACCGGCGAGACACGGGCGTGACCAAGAGGCTTTCTAAGGTTCCGCGTTCCCGCTCGCCGCTGATCCCGTCGGCGCTGACGACCAATGTGACCAGGACGCCGACGGCAACTGCGAGCTGCAGCACGAGATTGACGGACTCGCGCTGCTCCAGGAAGTTGAGCGCCTGATTTGTCGAGGTCAGATAGGTGACGGCGCTCAGCAGGATGCTGAACAAGAAGAGCAAGATCAACCCGCGGCCGCTGGTCCAGAGATCACGGGATTCCTGCTCGGCAACGACCAGCCATCCGGACCGCCCCTCCGCGGCTCGCGAGTCCTGCGGCGTACCGACCTCTGGTGTGGCGACCTGGAGCGTCATGCGACGGCCCTGCTGGTCATCTTGAAGAAGGCATCCGACAGCCGCGCACCTTCCAGCTCGAAGCGGAGAACTGGAATATTCGCCGCGGTAATGGCTGCCAGTGCGGCATTCATGACATCGCTGGATCCCCCGCCGGTGCCAGCTCCGTCGACGGCAAGCGTCAGCACATCGGGTTGCTCGGCGAGCTGATCGACGGTCAGGTTTGGGAATCCGGCAAGCACATTGCGGGCGCGTTCCACCAGGTCGAGCGGCACCCGAAGGTGCGCGGATTGCTCGATCAAGGCAGTACTGATCACCTCGCCGACACTGCCGGCGACCGCCACTCTGCCGTGGTTGAGAATCACCACCTTGGAGCAGACCTTCTCGACCTCAGGCAACAGATGGGTGCTCAACACGACGGTCGCGGCACGGCTCTTCGCGATGGTGCGAATGATGTCGAGGACTTGAGCTTGACCGGCGGGATCGAGACCCAGCGTCGGCTCGTCAAGAAAGACGACGACAGGGTCGTTGACGAGCGCACGAGCGATCCCGAGCCGCTGCCGCATGCCGCGGCTGTAGGTGGAGATTGTCGATCCGGCGCGTTTTTCAAGTCCGACGAGGGCCAATAGATCGGCGGCCAGACTGCGCGCCTTGCTGCGGCTCAGGCCGTACAGTCGCGCAAAAAAGCGCAGATACTCATCGCCGGTTTGATGTGCCGGGTAACCGCCGCTCTCGGGGAGGACGCCGACGCACCGCCGAATTTCGTTGGCAGATGTCGAGGGATGCCCCGCTATCCAGAACTCGCCGCCGCTTGGTGACAGCACCGTGGTTAACAATCGAATCGTGGTGGTCTTGCCGGCGCCATTGGGTCCGAGGAGGCCGACGATCTCGCCTTGGGAGGCCGTGAAGCTGACATCCTCGACCGCGCTGCGACCTCCGTAATTCTTGGTGAGTCGCACCGCTTCCACGGTCATGCTGGTCATTGGCCTGCCTGGTCTCTTAGACCCCCGAGTGCGACGAGGTCGCGTCCAATTCCAACGAACCCTTGATGAGAAACAGATGAGAAGCTCGCTGGCCATGCGCAGCCGGGCACAGCTATCCACAGATTGGGTTCTGGGACACAGAAGTGGCGTCAGAAGGCCGCAGAGTGTGCTCATGCGACCAAGCGTGATACCGGCAGCACTCAATGGACAGCCCTTCCGTACTGCCGACGCACTGGCCCTCGGGATCTCTTTGAAGACGCTCCAGGGTTCCCGCTTCCGACGCCTGGCCAAAGGTGTCTACGTCGCAGCAGCGACCGGAGAGTCGCACCGGATCCGAGTCCGAGGCGTCATGTTGACGTTGCCTCCCAGCACAATCGCGACCGGCGTAACGGGGCTGCAATTGCTCGGCGTCGATGTCGGACCCGAGCTTCCCATGACTTTCGCCACGACCCATCCACGGCCGATCCGGCGGCGCGATGTGAAGGTCATGCGACTAAAAGAACTGCCTCCGCATCGAGATGGAATTGGCTCACCCGAGCACTGCTGGCTTATTGCGGCCTCAACATTGAATTTGCTAGACCTCGTTACCGCGGGAGATTGGTTGCTGCGACGACGGCGTACGACCCTCGGCCGACTCCAGGCGGCGGTCCAGGGATACAACGGTCGGGGCATCGTTCTCGCCCGTACGGCCGTGATGTTGGTACGCGAACGAGTGGACTCCCCGCGGGAGACCTGGCTGCGCCTCTGCCTGGTGCTTGCCGGTCTGCCGATGCCGGAATGCAACCTGATCATCGGCGACGATCGCGGCACGATGGGCCGCGTTGATCTGGTTTACGTCGCGTACAAGTTGATCATTGAGTACGAGGGCGATCAGCATCGCACTGACCGCAATCAGTGGAACGCCGACATCGATCGCCATGAAGACTTCGCCCGTGACCATTGGACATTGATTCGGGTGACCTCAGAGCGGACCCGGTGGCCGCGCCAACTTGTACGAGCCGTCTATAACGCGCTCAGAGCGAACGGGTACGACGGTCCGCCGCCCGAATTCGGCGAACTCTGGGGGAGCCTCTTTGAGTGATGCAGTGACCTCGACGAGTGTGCAGTAACTAACCATCGCCCGCCGTTCGAGTGGGCAGTTAGTGCACACTCGGCGGCTTCGGGGTGAACTGAGATGCAGGGCCGCTGTGGGCTGACGATGCCCGCCGCGGCCGAAGGAAAATGCAACTATTCCGGCCAGGATGAAGGTGATCACTCCAGCGACGGCGGGGTCGTAATGCGAACCACCATTGGGAAACATCGACACGCTGACATTGCTCAGGGCATGGAAGAGAACGGCCGCGAACAGGCTCCTGCCGGTGCTGTTGTAGAGCCAGACGATCAAGAATCGCGCAGCTACGGTTTCCAGGCATTTCCAGGCGATCCATTCCAGGCTGTGGTGCCCCTGCAGCAGTGGGATGAGATGCCAGACCGCCGTCACCACGCCGATGAGCAGGCTGGCCGCCAGCGCCCCCCAGCGGTTCTGCAATGGATCGAGCGCATAACCGGTCCAGCCCGCCTCCTCGCCGATGGCGCTCAGAAAGAAGATCAACAGCAGCAACGGCAGGGCTGTGGGTGAGATAGCTGGATCCTCGGGCAGCGGCCGACCCAGCAGGCGCATCACCACATAGGACGCGAGCACGATGGCCGGGTTCAGAAGCACGATCACGACGTACCAGCGCGGCGGCCGAACGCTCCGATAGTCGACCGAGCGGCGCAAGAGCCGCGTTACGCCGGCGTACCCCTCCGCTCGTAAGATCAAGATTCCGGCTGCGATCGCTGGGCAGAATGCCATGACAGAGCTGACCGGCAAGCGCATTGGCAGTTTGGGCCGGAAGCCCTGCGACTCTGCGACCGCGCCGACCACCCAGAATGGCACCGATAGGGCGAAGACCAGCAAGAAGAAACGCAGTGGCGAGCGGGGCGGCGCCGCGCTGTTAATCATCGGCTCCTCTCCTGACGAGCCCATGCCAGGAGGCTACGGACTGCTCAATCGGGCGCTGGAAGCCGTTGGCTTGGGACAGTTCGCCGTAGCGTGGCTCGGTCAGGAGAGTACTGCTATCTGGGCCATCATCGCCATGAGCCAGTGGCAGTCGATCGGGTACTGCGCGGTGCTGTTCGTGGTAGCGATGCAGCGGGTGCCGCGCGAGTACTACGAGGCGGCCACAGTCGACGGAGCTGGGCCGATCCGATCATTCTTCGCGGTCACGGTGCCCATGGTGCGTGAAATGACGACACTGCTGGTGATCCTGACGATCTCCGGTGCCTTTCTGGTCTTCAACGAGGTCATGGTCATGACCGCTGGCGGACCCAACAACTCCAGCCAGGTGCTCGGCACCTGGCTATACCGGCAGGCCTTCTTCGAAGACGACATGGGCTATGCCGCGACGGTGGCGACCGTGATCTTGGTTATCACGTTCACGATCGCTGCCCTCCAGATGTGGGTGACACAACGCCGGAGGGTGGAGGCATGAGTCAGCAAACTGCGGTTGCCGTACCGGTCGAGGCGCCTGTCAGGCCATCGGCAGTCAAGCCGTCGGCCTCGCCGTGGGCAACTTTCGGCAAGGTGATCCTCCGCTTGCTGGTGTGGGCCAGCCTCGCCGCCTTGGCGGTCGCGATCTTTTATCCGTTGCTGTGGATGGTGCTGAGCGGCTTCAAGAGCAATCAAGAGATCTTCAGCGAGCCGTGGGGACTTCCCGGAGCACTGCGGTGGGAGAACTACCGCCATGCATGGGACCTCGGCGTCGTGCGCTACTTCACGAACAGCCTCATCGTGACCATTGGATCGATCATCACGGTGACATTGATCAGCGCCTGGGCGGCCTACGGGCTCACCAGGATTCAGCTCCCCCTAAGCAACGCCGTCGTACTGCTGATCTTGGGTGGCTTGATGCTGGCTCCCACTGTGGCTCTCATCCCGCTGTTTCGGTTGTTGCAGTTCATCGGCATCTACGACACGTATTGGGCACTGATCGTGCTGTACACCGCGTTCCGGTTGCCTTTCACGGTCTTCCTGATCCGCGCGTACATGATCGAGCTTCCGCATGAGGTGGACGAGGCAGCGACGATTGACGGAGCTAGCCACGCCCAGATCTTCTGGAGTGTGATCTTGCCGATGTGCCGTCCGATTCTGGTCTCGGCGGCTCTGCTGCAAGCGCTGTTCGCCTGGAACGAGTTCGTGTTCGCGTTGGTGTTCATCAGCGACGAGAACCTCAAGACGCTGCCCGTCGGCTTGGTCTCGATGCAGAGCCGGCTGCTGACCGACTGGCCTGTGGTCTTCGCGGGTCTGACCATCGCGGCCTTGCCAATGGTGCTGCTCTTCCTAATCGGCCAGCGGCAGTTCCTCCGCGGCCTGACGGAGGGAGTCGGCAAGTAGCCACTGCCCACCGCGGACGCGCTTGCCCGCGGGCTTTTCGTGGAAGACGCTCCAGGGCAGGCGCTTCCGCCGTCTGGCCGCAGGCGTGGGAGATTAGCGCGCACTCGGCGGACCTCATAGGGGCTGAGGCGCCGTACGCGCCTCGAAATGCTCAGCAGAGTCCTCACCGGACAAGAACCAGGCGCCCACCACACGCGCACTCAGCTCACTTACCCCGTCGGGGATGTGCAGCGGCACCGAGATGACCCCGAGTACGCCGGGCTCGACCAAGGCGCGCTGGCGTACCCCACCCAGGTCCTCGGCGTCCGAGGTCATGAAGCCCATCGCCAAATCCGGCAGTGGAATCCAGGACACCGGTGTCCCGCCGGTGCTGAAGTTGATCGCACACTGGGCAAGATCAAGTTGAAACTCGACCGGCTCTGACCCGCCACCGAGTACGCCGAGGGCAAGGGTCTGCGGCAGCGGCGGAACAGCGCCGACCGGTCGCGCGAAGAACTGTGCCACCGCGAGCGGGGAGCTGAGCAGCCGTTGCACCACCTGATCCGCCGCGATCGCGACACGACCCACACCAGGATCGTCCTGAGCGGTGACATCCAGCTCGACGTCACCTCCAGCGGCGGTCAGCTCGCGTACCTCGGCTTCATCAACTTGACCGTCATAGGTGCCCACGGTGTCACTGGGCATCCGTGGTCGCAGCACCTGAAGCCGAGCCCGACCGCCGTCGCCGATGATCAGCCGCTCGTCGACCGCGCTGGGCAGCCCCGTACGCCACCGCACAGTCACCAGCGTCGCCATCTAGTTCCCCACGTCCACAGTGAAGTTGTCCTCTCGAGGCGTCTTGCGGAGCTTCGCGTTGAATGTATCCATATCTCGGAGGGCTCCGAGCGTGCCGGGTACTTGGAGTTGTCGGCGCGTACGCTCCAAATGTGGCGATCGGGACACTTCCCAATCCGCGAGCCACCATCGCCCGAGCGGTGCGGGACCGCGTCGCGGGAGACTTCGAGGCGCAGCATGCCGAGATCTGGCGAGATGGTGCGCGGTGGTTCAGCGAACAGGATGCGATCTGGCGCGTACACGCCGATACCTCGATGTTCATCGGTGGCATTCGGGCGCTGCTCATGCAGTCACTTCACCCCATCGCGCTGCAGGCGGTTGTTGATCATGCTGGCTTCCAGCGTGATTTCTGGGGGCGATTCCAGCGCACCAGCAGATATCTCGCGCTGACTACGTACGGCACGATTCCTGACGCGGAGCGGGCGATCGCAGGGGTCAGGGCAATTCATCGTCGAGTGAGAGGCACCACGCCCGAGGGCAGACCGTACTCGGCCGATGATCCGCACTTGCTGATGTGGGTGCATGTCGCCGAAGTGAACAGCTTTCTGGAGGCATTTCAGGTCTTCGGTGCCGAGAGGCTGACCACGGACAAAGCAGATGAATATGTACGCCAAATGGGCTCGCTGGCCGCGCGGCTAGGACTGCTGTACCCGCCAGATACGGTCGCTGAGCTGAAGTCGATCATGGACAGCTACCGGCCGGAACTCAGCGGGTCCAATCAGGCGGCTCGGGAGGCTAGCGATCTGCTCCTTGTCCATCCACCCTTCGGAGGAGGTATTAGCCGAGCCGCCTATCACATCTTGGCTGCGAGCGCCGTTTCGATTGTTCCGGCATGGGCGCGTACCGAGCTGCGGTTGCCAGCGTTGCCGATCACCGAACGTACCTTGATCAGACCGTTGGGACGTTCTGCCATGCAGACGCTGCGCTGGGCCTTATCGGAGTAACGAACTCGTGCGGGTGAGGCGAGTTGGGCGGTTCCTTCTTGTTCACCCGACTCGGGTGATGCCGGGCCGAGCACACTGCACCCGGAAGCACGAACGGTCACCATCAACAACGGCTAGGAGAGGCGGAGTTCACCCGGGCGGGGTGACGACAGGCCACTCGCTCGCTCCCTAGCGTGGATGCCAAGGACCACTCGATAGATGCGGTCCTCATCTGGTGCAATCAAGGCACAGAGACACTCCAGGGAGGCCGGCGATGGTAAGACGTAGCGATTCGGCGCAACCCACCGAGCAGCAAGCCGACGTATTCGTGATCTTCGGCATTACCGGCGACTTGGCGCGGGTCATGACTTTCCACTCGCTGTACCGACTGGAGAAGCGCGGACTGCTTGATTGCCCCATCGTCGGCGTTGCCGTCAGCGACTGGACTGTTGATCAACTCGTGCAGCGGGCGCGCGATTCGATCACAGCAACCGGCGAGCAGCTTGACGAGACGATCTTCGACAGGTTCGCCGCACGACTTTCCTACGTGTCAGGCGATTTCGCTGATCCCCAGACCTACCAGCGCGTAGCTGAGGCGATCAAGGCCTTCGAGTGTCCGGTGTTTTATCTGGAAATCCCGCCTTCGCTGTTTGCGACCGTCGTCAAGGGACTGGCCGATGCAGATCTCACCAAGAACGCGCGGGTCGTCGTCGAAAAGCCATTCGGCCACGATCTAGCCTCCGCGCGCGCACTGGCAAACGATCTTCATCAATACATCGACGAGTCGCAGCTATATCGAATTGATCACTACCTCGGGAAGATGGGTCTCGAGGAAATCCTGTATCTGCGGTTTGCCAACACCATGCTGGAGCCGGTCTGGAATCGCAACTACGTCAACTGTGTGCAGATCACCATGGCGGAAAAGTTCGGCGTCGAGGACCGCGGCCATTTCTACGATCCGGTTGGCGCATTACGCGACGTCGTCGTGAATCACCTCATGCAAGTCGTCGCGGCGGTGGCGATGGAGCCGCCGGCAGGTGGCGACCCAGCGACTCTCAGCAACGCCAAAGTGGCATTGTTCAAGGCCACGCTCCCGGCGGACCCTTCCGCCTACGTTCGCGGTCAGTATCAGGGTTATCGCGACATCGACGGCGTCGCGGCAGATTCCACCACTGAGACCTTCGCCGCTCTGCGGCTCGAGATCGACAACTGGCGCTGGTCGGGAGTTCCGTTCTTTATCCGTGCGGGCAAATGCCTGCCCATTACCCAGACGGAAGTGCGCCTCGTTTTCAACGAGCCGCCGCATCTCGGTCTGGGTTTCTTGGGAGGTCGGGATCCTGAGCCAGATCAGATCGTAATAAGGATCGATCCCTCTATAGGCGTCCGGATCATCGTCGATGCACGACGGGCAGAGAGCATGCGCCCCGAGTCGATCACCTTGGACATGGAGTTCGCCCAGGAAGGCGGCGAGGGGCCGACGCCGTACGAGGTCCTGCTCCGTGCGGCGATGGTCGGCCAGGCTACGCGGTTTACCCGACAGGATGGAATCGAGGAGACCTGGCGCATCATGCAGCCATTACTCGACTCACTCCCTGAAGTGCAGTCCTACAGCCCAGGCTCCTGGGGGCCCAGCGCCGCACAAGCCCTGACAGCCGAATGCGGCGGCTGGCAGAAGCCCTGGACGCCGTCCTAGACGGGGACAGCAGGAAATTACCGCTGAGAACGCATCACGAGTGCGTGCAAACTGATCCATTTTGGACACGCTCCTGTGCACTGGCGATGTGAAATCAGCGCCTCGAGCTGTGGTCGGGGGCACTGCCACTTGGTCCACCGTTAGCTCGGCATCAGCCCATGCTCGTGGGCGTACGCCGCCGCCGCGGTGCGAGAGGATACGTCCAGCTTGACGAAGATATTGCTTAGATGACGCTCCACCGTCTTCTGACTGAGCACCAAAGCGCGGGCGATGTCGGAGTTGCTCCGACCTTGGGCCACCAGCCGCAAGACCTCCACCTCACGCTCGGTGAGGCCACCCGGCCGCGGCCGTCCCAGAAGCCGATCGACATTGGCGGCTGCCGGCTCCGCCCCGACCTCGATAAAGGCTCGGCGAGCAATGGCAAATTCACCCGTAGCCGAATCCGCATCACCAAGTTCCCGCAAGGCTCGGGCGACCAACACCCGAGCCCGAGCCGCCTCATACGGCGATCCAATCTCAGTCCACAACCGGGTCGATTCGCGGGCCTGACGAAGGGCATCCTCCACCTCTCCGCAGGCCAACCCGACGTTCGCCGCCCCGTACGCCGCCAAGGCCTTGACGGCCGGGGTGCCGAACGATGCCGCGATCTCGGAAAGCTCTTCGGCATAGCGCCGGGCCTCGTTGTGCAGTCCGGCCGCCACCATGAGCTCAACACCCGCTGGCAGCATCCAGGATCGGCCAACCGGGCCCTGCGCCTCAGCGATCAATCGCCGCATCGCCGAGACCGCGGCGGCGGTACGCCCACGGGCGAGCCAGGCAAGCGCAAGTCCAGGCTGCGGCTCGTGACCGAGTTCGGAAGCCTGCTGGTAGCACGCCTCGGCTTCGTCTAGCTTGCCTTGGATACGTAGCACGTCGCCCTGCTCCTTCAGCGCCAGCGCAGCCGGTGCCGTCGTACCCTCCAGGCGATACCGGCGTTGAGCGAGGGCAAATTCAGCAAGCGCCTCGTCGTAGGCACCGCGCAGTCGCATGATCTGGCCACGATGCAAGGAGCACTGGCCGGTGTAAGGGACAAGGCCTGGCTGCGTATCGCACCACCTGGTCAAGGCACTGGTCCACGACGCCGCACGGGAGAAGTCGGAGACCTCCTGGCAGGCATCGATCATGGAGCAGTAGACGATTCCGGCGATGATGGGTGAGACCTCGCCCGCCGATACCCCGACCATCGCCTCATCGAGCAGTGCCAGACCTTCTGGCACCCGACCGGAGTAGACCATGAACCGGCCTCGGCACATCAACCCGATAGTGACCAGATCCGGATGGCCAAAGCGGCGACCTGCGTTGAGGACCCGAACGGCTGTCTCGTCCGCTCTGGCAAAGTCCCCGCGCTCGACATGTTGAAAGAACTCGTGGATAAGTATGTAGCCATGCTCGACGATCTCATCGGCCTCGTTCTCCAGAAGCCGCTGTGCCCGGGCGACCCAGCCGCCCCCGATCGCCACCTCCCCTCGAAAGTTCAAGATCAGAGCCAGCCAGAAGGCGAAACGCACGGCACTCAGACTGTCCCCGCTCTTGATCATCGCCTGGTATCCGCCCTGCAGGGTCCGCACTGCCTGATCGACATCGCCGACTAGATAGGCAGACGTCGCCAGGGCCAGCGTGTCTTCCGCGCCCAGGTCGCCCGCCGCGCTCAGCCGCTCAAATGCAACTGCCCAGTCACGGCGTTCGTAAGCCTCGCGAGCCTGCAACAACTCATCGATGGTCTTGTCCCGCTGCATGCGCCGCCTCCCGCTCAGAGGTTACGCGCCATGGGCCTCAGGCTGCGAGCGTGAGTGACTTTCCGACCCGGGCCTCGATCTGCTCTGCGACATAACCGGCATCTCTGCCAACTCCTGCCAGCAGCGTAGAGGTGAAGGAGTACTGGAACGCCAGGCCGCAGAAGAATAGGCCCGGAGCTTCGGGGACCACGCCGCGCATCTCGCGCGGCCAGCCGTCGGCTCCGAAAATCGGCGGGTCGATCCAGTCGAACACCTGCCGGAAACCGGTGCACCACACCACATTCGAAACGTTCAGCAACCGGCCATCGGCCAGCACAGGGGATCCGTCTTGGACGCTGGTCACCCGATCCAACACCCGCTCCACTCCACGATCTCGCAAATCGGACCGCTTGACCCGCACCATCGGGAGGCCATGGAACCGGACCTCCTTAAGTGCTTTACGGCCCATGGGTGTCCGTCGGGTAACCACATGGGTATTGAGGAAGACGATGACCGGAAAAACCAGACGCATCGTCCAGCTGTCGAGGCGTACCGGCACTTGACCGAGATCTCGACCGGCGAGCACGGTGGGGTGGGTAGCGGCAACCTCGTACGCGATATCGGTCCCTGAATGGCCGGCCCCGACAACGAGCACTCGACCAGGTTTGAGCTGCGCCGGTCTGCGGTACTCACTGGAGTGCAGTTGCCGGATCGACGGGTCGAGATCCAGTGCAAAGTCGGGAATGCTCGGAGTGCGACCGAACGTCCCAGTCGCCACCACGACATTATTGGCGATAATGCTGTCAGCTCCGAGCCTGAGCAGATACTTCCCACCGGCCGCTTCCAACCGATCGACCCTAGTCAACATTCGAACCGGCAGTTCGAACCTTTCGGCGTACGTCTCCAGGTAGTCAGCGACCTCGTCCTTCGTCGGATAGGACCATCGCGTACCCGGGAACGGCAGACCCGGTAGGCCGTCGTACCCAGCCGGGGAGTAAAGCCGCAGCGAGTCCCACTGGGCTCGCCAGTTGTCGCCGACTCGCCGGTTCCCGTCCAAGATCACGCAAGGTCGCCCACGTTGCCGCAGGTGATAGGCCGTCGCTAGCCCGGCCTGACCTGCGCCAATGATCGCTGTCTCGATGTGCTCGATCGTCATGAAAACCTCCGGTAAAAGGCTGGCTGCCGTCTGGGCGGGTCGAGTGCACGTAACGCAGGTGCCAGAAGAGCATGAGGCCCGATGTGACGACATAGAACGTGTGCAGGGCCCATATTGGGCCAGCCGGCAACTGAAAGACGTAGATGCTGTGTACGGCATTGCCGGCATTGGCAAGCACGAGATTTCCTCGGCTGTACGAGCTGAGTTCCTTCGTTCGCGCTGCCCTGATCAGCATGGGCAGCGTGCTCACCGCGAACAGAACTGTGGACGCAGATCCTGCAAGCATCGCCATGGCTGACATGGAGCTGACGCTACGAAGCAGACGCCTCGGCGCGCGTCGGGTCAGCTACCCATCTTGCAGAACCTCTCATGGGTGAATTCCCGCATGGCGGTTGTCGCCGCATGGATGATGACCGCCGACTCGGCATTCCAGGCTGAACGCGGGAGCTTCCCAAGGTGGGTGTCAGGTTGCGAAACCGGCCCTCGCAGGCAAGCAGAATTTGCTTCCTATGTAAAGGTTGCTGGATGAGCGAACCAAAGCGGGTCCGCAAGGTGGTGTCGACCGTGCTGCCGACAGCGCATGGCACGTTTCGACTCCATGGGTACGCTGCAGAGCCTGGCCGCGAACACATCGCATTGGTGCTGGGTGATCTGGACAGCGGCTCCAGGAACGGCCACCCTCCGCTGGTTCGGGTGCACTCAGAGTGCCTCACCGGCGACGCATTGGGATCGTGGCGCTGCGACTGCGGCGAGCAGCTGGATGCGTCGATGCAGGAGATTGCGCGGGAGGGCCTCGGCGTCGTCATCTACCTTCGCGGTCATGAGGGGCGCGGCATCGGGCTGCACGCCAAGTTGCACGCGTACGCTCTGCAGGACGCCGGTCTTGACACCGTCGATGCGAACCTGCGACTCGGGCTACCGGTCGATGCCCGTGACTACGACGTCGCTGCCACGATACTTCATGATCTTGGTTTGCAGCGGATCCGGCTGCTTTCGGCAAATCCCAGGAAGAGCGCGCGGCTCAATGATCTTGGCATCGAGGTGACGGCGCGGTTGCCGCTGGTGATTCCGGAGCACGCTGAGAACGCCTTCTATCTCGCCACGAAACGCAGTCGGATGGGTCACGACGACACGCGCGACCTGCCAGATGTATGGAGCGAACTGCTAATGCGACGAGTGCCCAACCGTGCTGCGGCTGGACCGGAATCAGAGCTGCTCGACCGTTACGGAACGTTGGTCTCTGCCGGACCGATGATCACCATCGCGCAGCTGGCGCAAAGTGTCGACGGCTTTATCGCCTCCCGCACCGGTGATGCGAACTATGTCTCCGGCGCAGAGGATCGAGAGCACCTGCATAGGCTGCGTGCGCTGGTGGATGCGGTGATCGTCGGTGCGCAGACTGTCACTGCCGACAATCCTCAGCTGACGACTCGGGCAGTGCGAGGGCCGTCTCCGGTACGGGTGATCATCGACCCGACCGGCAGGGTTCCAGCCGATGCGCGAGTGTTGACCGACGGCAGCGCCAAGACACTGTGGTGCGTGGCGAATGGGATCAGTCCTGCACCGCGTCTAGCGCCGCACGTTGAAGTGGTGCCATTGCCCAACGAGGATGGATGGTTCGAGCCGCAGACAGTGCTGAACATGCTGCGGAAGCGCGGGTTGGGTCGGGTGCTCGTCGAGGGCGGCGGACGTACCGTGTCGGATTTTCTGGCTGCTGGCATACTCGATCGGCTCTATCTGACAAGCGCGCCGATCTTGGTCGGGGACGGGGTTCCGGGCCTACGGTTTGCGGGCGCGGACCTGATCGGGGATGCCCTGACCGCTTCGGTACACCGGTTCAGCCTGGGCCGTGACATCTGCACCGTGTTTAATTTCGCCGCCTCTCGGCCCATACTGCGCTCTGCCCGGCAGGGCCAAGATGTCGCAATGCCCGAGATCGAGGTGCAGGATGCCGAGGGCGAGTTGGACGCGTCGTAGCTCCAGCCAGGCCGCCGCCACGGAGCCCAGTGCGGGGTCTTGAGAAACCGCGGCATCCAGTCGCTCCTGCAGCACTTGCTCGACGAATGCCTGACCAGTGGCGGCGGCTAACTGCCATGGAGTCTCCTGGCAGAACACCCTGAAACCGGCGGCCTCTAAGGCGCAGATGGCTAACGGTGTGGCCTCTGGACCGGCGAGACCGGCACGCCGTTGATGATCATTGAAGGCCTGCAGCAATTGTTGATCATCTGGATGCGCCGGGTTCAGGATAAGCGTTCCCGTTACAGTCAGGCTGAACAGAGCGGGCACGTGGGCCTCGATCACTGCATGGCATACGGCAAGCACCTCGGCCTTTGTGAGCACGTCGAGCACGGCGGAGCAAGAGACGAGGCGGCGAGCACAGTCGCGGCCGGCGAGTAGTCGCCCGAGTGCTTCGACGCTGTCGTCGATGATCATCGTGTCATCGGGCAGCGGCAGTGATCGGCTGATCGCTGGATCATGATCAAGATGGATCCAACGCTGTCGAAAGGGCAGTCGTGGCGCCAGCCACCGCTGATTGGCGCCCATCCCGGCGCCAAGATCAATGATCTCCATGTCGTCATCAAGATCGCCGTCGGCGGTGACCAAGTAGTTGATCAACTTTGGGAGCAGAGTCGTTACAGTGGCGGCGCGAGCGGCGGTGTCGGCGGCGACTCGGGCGGCGAGCCAGCAGGGGTCGGCGGTTGGTGCTGTGGTCGTTCCAGATAGGCCAACACCGCTGCTGCCGTCTGCTGCCATCCGGGCAGCGTATCTCGCCGAACGTGGGCTGCCCGGCGCCACGCGTGGCGCAGCGCCGGTTCGGTCAGCCAGCTGTGCAGCACTGCAGCCAGCGCGGCGGGGTCGCCGGGGGAAACGGCCGCGCCAGGCGTCGGATCGTCGTGCCCGGCTGCGCCTTGTTCGAGGGCTTCGACTGCGCCGGTGCCGGCCGGGACAACCACTGGAATGCCGCGAGCCAACGCCTCTCCGATCACCAGCCCGTACGTCTCGCGCCGGGACGGCAGTATCAGCAGGTCGGCCGCGTCCCATTCCCGGTCGAGTGCATCGCCAGCCAACATTCCGGGTACGACGATGCGCTCCCCTAGGCCCGCTGCCGCAATGTCGGCGCGTATTCGAGCGGCATAGTAGGGCGCTGCCTTGTCCGAACCGATTAGAGCGGCCGTCCATGGCAGATCGGCGAGTTGGGTTAGCGCTTCTATGAGGGTGAGTTGATCTTTGGTCGGGGTCAGGGCTGCGACGGTGACGAAACGCGGAGCTCCGGTGTGCTGGCTCCCGTGGGCTGCCGCCGCCGGCCTGACGCCGGGAATTGCCACGCCCACATCCCGACGCCCGAACCGTCGCGTTATCTGCGCCGCGGACCAGCGGCTCGAACACACCACACCAGAGGCCGCTTGTAGGGCGCGTGCCTCAAGCGCGGCGTACCGCTCCCGTTGGCTCGGCTCAAGTCCGAGTTCGTCGCTGATGGGTAGGTGAAGCACGATGATGATCACCCGCCCGTCCTCGACCGCTGCGGCGATCACATCGGGCGCCCCGCAGGCCACGATCCCATCGACCAGGGAGGCTGGTGTTACGTGGAGGACTCGGGCGAGCTGGGCGTGGCTGGATGCGTCGCCCTCCGGCCAGGGGCCGTGCAGCGTGTGCAACTGCACATTGGTGCCCAGCGCTCGCAGCTCGGCGACGAGGTTCTGGTTGTAGACATTGCCACCGGTGGGGACTGCGCTGTCCCAGGTCGCAAAACCGAGCTGATCACTCAAGAGTCTTGGTGTATCCCGCCCAGGCGTCAGGATGCTCCCGCAATGTGACGTCTAAGCTGCTGAGTCCACGATCTGCCAGCGAGTCCGCGACCCGTTCCGCGATCAACTGTGCAACCGCCTCGGTCGTGGTGAGTGTGCCAACGAGATCGGGATGATCATCGAGGTTGCGATAGTCTAGATCACTTAAGGCGCTCTTCAGAACCTCAGTCGCCTCACCGATGTCGATGACGATCGACTCCGGAGTCAACGCGTTGCGCCACAGTGTCAGCTCCACTACGTAGGTAGCGCCATGCAGATTCTGCGCCGGACCGAACGACGGGTGCGGCAAGCTGTGGGCGATCATCACGTGATCACGCACTGTTAGGTGGAACACGCCTAAGTCTCCTCCGGGCCTGGATAGTCGATCACTTGGCACAGTGTCTCCGCGTCGCCATTGAAAATCGACTCCATAATTTGAGGCAGCGCGCCGAATGGCGCGTGACCGGTGATGAAGGTATCGAAGATCGGATCCTCGAGCAGGCGCATCGCCAGAGCCAGCCGGTCGCCGGGGGTGCGCCTGGCGCGTCGGGAAGCCGCGACAGCGCCGACCTGGCTGGCCTTGATCGTCAGACGCCGCGAGTGGAATGTCGCGCCGAGTGGGACCCGCGGCTGATTCATTCCGTACCAGGAGAGTTCGATCAGCTCGGCCTCGTTTCCGAGTAGCTGGAGGCTGCGGGCAAGGCCGGATTCGCTGGCCGAGCAGTGAAAAACAAGATCATTTTCTGCAGCGGCGTCATTGGGGTGCACCAGCTTGACATTGATTGCGTCGGCGAGGACTGATCTAGCTGGGTTGACGTCGACCAGCTGCAACCGCTCGAGCGGGAAGGTCCGTAGCAGCGCGGCGATGATGCCGCCGACCATGCCGGCGCCGACAACGGCGACGCGGTCCCCGATCCTGGGCGCTGCATCCCAGAGAGCATTAATCCCGGTTTCCACGGTTCCGGCGAGCACGGCGCGATCGCTCGGCACTTCATCGGGCACTGGTGTCAAGGCGCTGGCAGGCACCACGTAACGATCTTGATGGGGATGCAGGCAGAACACCCTCCGGCCCTTGAGATGAGCCGGCCCCTCTTCGACCAGACCCACTGAGAGGTATCCGTACTTGACCGGGCCGGGCCAGTTTCCCGCCTGGAACGGAGCGCGCATGGAGTCAGCCACCTCGGGCGGGACATTGCCGGCATGCACCAGCATTTCGGTGCCGTGGCTGATGCCGGAACAGATACTGCGTACTAAGGCCTCGTTCTCGCGTGGAGCGCGGGCCGGTTCGGTACGCAGCACGCCGTGCCTGGGAGCCATGGTCCAGTACGCGGTCCAGCGATCATTCGCCACGTGGTGCATTGTCTCTCGTTCGATCCCGACTCAATTGTCCGCGCTGTACGTGGTTCATGATCATGGTAGTGACATCAGGCATCGGGTAGGCAAACGTGTCGATCTCTAAGCAAACGGAACGCCGCAGCAGGGGCTCGATAGACGTGCGTAGCATGAGCTCACGTTGCAGCCAGGCAGGGTCCTTGCCGTTGATGGCGCTCGGCCTGTCGACAGCCGACATTCCGGTGATCAGAGTGCAGACCACCAAAGCATGGTGACATGAGGGTTCGATGGCCTTAGACGTTCCAGCGGGTGGAAATTCCGGCTCGCACCGTCGACGAGCCGAGATGGCTCGTGAGCAACGACGGGTCAATGTGGATTTTCCGGTATGGATGATTGACTCACTGGATCGGGAGGCGAAGCGGCTCGGAGTAAGCCGTCAGGCAGTCATCAAGGTGTGGATCGCGGAACGCCTCAAGCAGCAAGGGCATACGGCCGCCTGAGCCCCGCCCCTGCCAGCGGCGATATCCTGCGTGAGGCGGCGGCGAAATAATCCGCCTGTCCAGCGCGCCTATGAAAGGCTGATCGCGTGTTCCGCATGCTGGAACTGCTGGGCGGCCTGTCGCTGGTTACCGACATCGGCACCGGTTCACCGCTGGAGGAGTCGCTGAGGCGTTGCCTTGTCGCAGGCCGGCTCGCCAAGATCATCGGCTGTGCTGATGACGAGGTCAGCGACGTGCTGTACACCGCGCTGCTGCAACACCTCGGTTGCACGGCGTACGCGCACGAGGTTGCCCGCGTATGGGGCGACGATGTCATCACGACCCGGGTCAACTTCCTGAGCAGCACAGGTGAGATCGCAGATATGTGGCGGGTCTGGATACCAGGCATGGCGCAGGCGACGGGCCGGTCGAAGGCCCGAGTGCTGGCAACGACCGTCGTAACCGCGAAACGAATGGACGCCGAGGGTACCCAAGCCACCTGCGAGGTGGCTCGCGGCGCCTCACAAGGGCTGGGTCTGCCCCAGCCGGTCCAGGACGGCCTATCACACATGTTTGCGATGTGGAACGGCAAGGGCCTTCCGAGCACCGCTGGCGAGGCGATTCCTATGACAGCCCGGGTCATGCAGGTCGCTTTTACCGCGGTGATGTTCGCCCTTCACGCGAACATTGATGTGGCCGTCGCGGAGGTCCGGCGGCGGGCGGGAATGCAGTTAGATCCTGGCCTCGCCGAGCTGCTCATCCAGCGAGCCGATGAGCTCTTTGGCGACCTTGATCACATTGACGCATACCAGGCTGTGCTCAACGCTGAGCCAGCACCGGTACGCCGGGTGGGGCAGGCCGAGCTCGCCGGCGTGGCGCGTACCTTCGGCAACCTCGTCGACCTGAAAAGTCCTTGGCTGCGTGGTCATTCCGCAGCAGTTGGTGATCTTGCAGCGGCCGCTGCCGGCACCTTGTGTCGTAGTGATGATCTCGACACGTTACGCATCGCGGGTTACTTACATGATCTTGGAAGAGTCGGTGTGTCGAGCGCGATCTGGGACAAGCCTGGCGCACTGAGCGCCGCCGAGCGAGACCAAGCGCGGCTGCACGCGTACCACAGCGAACGGATTTTGGCCCGAATTCCTCGTTTGATGAGTCTCGCCACGCTGGTCGGTCAACACCATGAACGCTCCGACGGCAGCGGATATCACCGCGGCCTCACCGCAGCTCAGCTATCGATACCATCCCGGGTATTGGCCTGCGCCGACGCGTACCGGACCATGATCGAGGATCGCGCCCATCGCAAAGGGATCGCCGCAGCCAGGGCCGCCGATCGCCTCGAGGCAGAGGCTCATGCCGGCCGCTTAGACGCCGATGCTGCGGGTGCCGTTATCGACGCTGCCGGTTTGCGTCGCGGGGTTCGGCGAAGCCGTCCCGCTGACCTCACAGATCGCCAGGTTGAGGTATTGCGACTGGTTGCGCGCGGTCTGTCCAACGCCGAGATAGCAGACCGGCTAGTGCTCTCGAGGCGGACCGTTGAACACCACGTGCAAGACGCCTATATCAAGATCGGCGTCGCCACTCGGGCTGGAGCCGCTATGTTCGCAATGCAGCATGGGCTGCTTGATCAATCTGGGTAGGCCGAGACATCCCGACGTTCCTCGTAGCCAGAGCGCCGCCACCAGTTCTATCTAATTCCTGATCTTCAACGCGTCGAAGGGCTACGCTGCTGAGCGCTATTCCATTCATTCGCTGCTCAGACCAGACGGTCAAGCTCGGGGGTTCACATGGCTAAACGATTGCTCGCCGGAGCGGCCAGCCTAGTCCTGACGCTTGGCAGCATCGCAATCGCAGCCGTCCCAGCACAGGCGCTCACCGGCGCATCTTGCAACGACGGAGCGTGGAGCTGGTCCATCGCCAACCCGGCCCGCTATCAGGCGGGTCCCCACGAAGCTGTAGTTGGCCTGTCCGAGGCGACCCGCACCGTCATCATCGAGGCTCCTACCGGTTGCACTGTTGACGTAGGGGACACCTGGCGCGTGTACAACGGCTACTTCAGCGCTGCAGGCACCTTCACCGCTGAGGAAGCGGCGGCCGGTAAGGACACTGACCGGGTCTCGATAAAGGTACCGACCTCTAACGCAGTGGCTGGCGATGAGATTCCGGTCAAGCTCAAGGTGAATGACTCCACAGCCGGAATCCCGGGCGAATGGGACGTGCACGATTCGAATGCCGGCTCGCTCGTACTGCTGCGTCGCACGCTGTTCAAGTACAAGAGTGTTACCGATTTTATGAACTTCGGCGACGAGCCCTATATCTGCGGTGACGCGGTCGAGGGCGCAGCCTCGCTGCTGCGGGCATCGTGGACCTCCAAGCGGTACCTGGGTTATGCCGGTCGCACCGTCCGCATGGAGTACCGGCTGACCGACGGCCCAGACAGCGCTTGGGACAACCGGTTCTTGGACAGCTGGCCGACCGACGACCGTGGTTATGTCGAGCTAGGAGCGGTGATCGACGACGGTCCGCCTTGCGGCGGAACGATCGTCTTTCGAGGCCACTACGGCGGCAACCGAACCAGTTCAGGCACCTGGTCCAATGGAGATGCGATAGCAGCAGCAACGATCGACTGGGAGAAGTACCGCCCAAACCTTAAAGAAGAGATCGATGCAGCGGGTGCGGCCAAAGACTGCGCCAAACTTGATGAGCTGGGCCAGGAAGTGGTCGACCTTCCCGACTGGGACGAGGTATTGCTGAGCTATATCTTCCGATGGGGCGTGCAGAGCGGATGCTGGGAGGACGACTGATCCTCGGCTGAAAACTGGGTAGTTCTGCCCATGTTCAACGAGTAGCTGCACTCGCAGACTGCTGCTATGACAATCGCGGCAGCTGACGTCCGAGCAAGTAGTCCCGAACGGCTGCTCACCGCCGCCTTCGTGCGGCTGACCCTGGCTGATGTCGCCTACTTCACCTCAACCGGCGTTGCGATCTACACGCTCTCGCTGTGGGTCACCGGGCCGGTCGGTTCAGATAAGTCGGGCGCCGGACTCGCGTTCGGAGTCTTCTACGTCGCTGCTTTGATCTTGCGACCCCTCGCCGGCCGCCTGGCTGACACCCGCGGCAAGCGGCCATTGCTTGTAGCGGGAGCGCTGCTGAGTGCGTTGGGAATGCTCGGCACCGCGTACGCGGACAACCTGGTGCTCGTCGTTCTGCTCCGTCTGCTGCTCGGAGTGGCCGAAGCAGCCTTCTTCGTGGCCTCCATCGCAGCACTTGCTGATCTTGCACCTCCGAGCCGGATGGGCGAGGCGACGAGTTACAACTCGCTCGGCCTCTACCTCGGTCTCGCGTTTGGACCGCCCCTTGGCGAGCTGCTGGTCAGAACGGCCGGCTTCAACGCCGCCTGGTATGGCGCCGCGGCGCTCTCGCTGCTCGCAGCCGTTGTCGCTGCTGGCATCAAGGACCTCCGAAGGGGCGCGTCGACAACAACCGGACGGACGCCGCTGATCCACTGGAAAGCGGTGCCAGCAGCGCTCGGCTTCTTCGCGTCCGTGGTCGCCATGGGAGCGTTCTTCACCTTCGGCGCTCTGCAGGCCAACGCAGTGGGACTTACGCCGGCGAGCACACCGCTGTTCGTCTACGGCCTGGTCGTCGTCGTCGGCAGGTTGTCACTTGCCCGGTTTCTTGATCGATTCCCGGCGTTGCTGTTAGGCGCCGTCGCCCTCGTGATCATCGCTGGCGGCTTGCTGATCATGACCTGCTGGGACAGATCACTCGGCATCGTCCTTGGGGCGGCGGTATTGGCACTCGGCGTTACGCTCAGCACGCCGGCCTTTTTCTCCGCGATCTTCGCGACTGCAGAACCAGGTGAACGTGGTGCCGCGTCTGGCACCGCAAGTGTGTTTCTTGATCTTGCTATGGGCGGCGGCCCAATGCTGCTTGGCTTGGCAGCGCAGGCCGGCGGTATCCCGTTCGCCTTTGGCTCGGCAGCGGCAGTTGCGATCGCCGGCAGTGGTTGGATCTTGGCGCTGGCTCGTAGATCTCAGGAGCGTGCCAGGTAGCGGTGACCTGCTGGCTGCTAGGCCTTCGGGGGCGGCGCCGTCACAAGCGTCTCATCGGTGTAGCACCACAGCCAATCCTCGCCCGGCTCTATCGAGCGCACGATTTGATGCTCTGGTGCATGCTCGCGCGCGTGCCGGCTCGCATGCTTGTTCTTCGAGGAATCGCAGCATCGCACCTGGCCATCGGTCATGCACATACGCAGGTGAACCCAGGTGTCACCAAGCTCGAGACACTCCTGGCAGCCAGTCGACAACGGTTCAACGTCGTGAATTTGATCAAGATGCGTGCACTGCGTCACTGCCTTGCCACGCATGCGCTGGAAGGCAAAACGCACAGTCTCCAGCAGTCCCATGAGCGCGTCTCCTATCTTGGACCGCTTACTCATCAAGCTAACAGTCTGCTGCGTGGGGTTAACCGCGGTACGTCCGGCCTCGCGGGATAGCGTGTGACGGTGCCCGACTACGGCCGTGATGTGACGTTTGGCTACTTCCTGATTCCCAACGCGGCCGATCCGCTGCTCGACATGGCCCGCGAGATCGAGGCCCGTGGCCTCGATTGGATCGGGATCCAAGATCATCCATACCAGCGGCGCTTCGTGGATACCTGGACTCTGCTGGGCGCGATCGCAGCCGTCACCACTCGGGTGGGCTTCTTCCCTGACGTGGCCAATCTTCCGCTGCGTCCGCCGGCAGTAATGGCTAAGGCGGCAGCAAGCCTGGACGTGCTGAGTCGTGGCCGTTTCGAGCTTGGGCTTGGCGCCGGCAGCTTCTGGGATGCCGTTGTGGCGTACGGCGGACCGCGCCGTACGCCGCGCGACGCCCTCGCCGCGCTAGAGGAGGCGATTCAGGTGATCCGGCTGGTCTGGAGCGGTGAGCGCAATCTGCGCTTCACCGGCGAGCACTATCACCTTGCTGGTGCGCATTCGGGGCCGGTGCCGGCTCATCCGATCGGTATCTGGCTCGGTGTGTACGGTCCACGGGCGCTCCGGCTTGCCGGCCGGGTCGCGGACGGATGGGTGCCCTCGTTACAAGGCGACCCCAAGTTCCTCGGAGAGGGTGCGGCGCGTATTGATGATGCCGCGAGCGATGGGGGTCGGGACCCCTCGGAGATCCGCCGCATAGTCAATGTCAATGGCCAGATCACCGACGGTGCCCGTCTCGGCCTACTGCGCGGTCCGGTGGACCAATGGATCGACGAACTGACAGATCTTGCCGTCGGCTACGGCGTCGACACGTTCATGTTCTGGGGCGAAGGAGATGATCAACTTCCCCGCTTTGCCGAGGAAGTCGTGCCTGCCGTACGCGCCCAGGTCGCAGCCGAGCGCGAACGCTCTTTGTCCCCGTGATGCAACCTATGCAGAGTCTTGTTGACTCTCCGACCTCGGATTTGCACTCGGCTTGATCTTGCCCTCGAGGACACGCAGCACTTCCGCCACTTCCTCCGCCGGTGTGGCCCCAAGGTTGATCTCCACCACGTTTTCATCCGCGGTCGGCGGCTCCAAAGTCGCTAGTTGCGAGTTGAGTAGCGAGAGCGGCATGTAGTGGTCCTTCCGGGCCGCCATCCGAGCCTCGATCACTTCGCGCGGCCCGTTGAGGAACACGAAGATCACATTCGGCCTTCGCAGTCGGTCACGATAGCTACGTTTCAGAGCGGAGCAGGTAACGATTCCCGGCTCTCCGCGCTCAGCCTTCTCATCGATCCAGCCCGCGATCGCGTCAAGCGAGGGCCAGCGGTCTTCATCGGTTAGGGGAATGCCGGCCGACATCTTCGCCACATTCGCCGGCGGATGAAGATCATCTCCTTCTTGCAACTCCCAATGGAGATGATCGGCAAGCAGGCCGGCAACAGTCGACTTGCCCGTACCTGCCACGCCCATCACAACAAAGACCGGGGCAGCGGTGATCTTGGGCATGGCTCTTAGAACATCGTGTTGTCGTTGGCCGAGGTCTCGGGCACGGCCTGTAGCACGTCCCAGTGCTCGACGATCTTGCCGTCCTCCAGCCGGAAGATGTCGGCGGCGGCCATGCCGCGGTCGTCAGGTCCGGTCTTGATCACGCCGTGAGTCACAACCAAATCGCCTTCGGCGACGACCCGTTTGATGTCGATGCTCAAGTCTGGGAACTGCTGTACAAAGCTCCTAACGAACTGGATGAACGCCTCGCCGCCGTCCGGAGCCTGCGGATTGTGCTGGATATATCTGTCGCCGAGGTATCTCGCTACTGCCTCTTCCGGCTGCTTGTCGTTGAAGGCGAGCGTGTAGTAGGCAACCACGTTTTGCTTATTTGTTTCCAGATCCGCCATGATTCTCCTCCGCTGTTGTGCTTGCACAATAAGGGATCGCTAGCAGAGGTGATCATATGCGGCGGGCTCCCGACCCGCTCATGGGCGTCCTGGAAGGGGCTCAGCTCTCTCCGGCGATATCTGGCATAGGGTCTGATGACGACGGCGCCGGCGGCGCACCCTCCTCGCCGGTCCGCGGCATCGGCACACCCGCAGGATGGGCCGGCTCGTGGATGTCGGCCTTGTCCTGCGGCGCTACGTCCTCAGCGCCATGATCTTGAGGAGGAACATCCTCTGAGCCATCGAACTCAGAACGAGTCCGTGGCGAGTCGGGATCTCGAGGCGCCCCGGGAGGCACCATGTCGTCGGTCGGGTTGACCTCCATACCGCCGCTTGCTGGCTGTTGCGCTTGAGACATTTCACTCATGATCAACTCCTGGGTGATCGTTCATTCACCGCTTTGCTGAGCATGCTCGAGAAGCTCCTCTTTGAGCTTTTTCTTCGAGCTGCCGCTGGTGCCGCTGAGGCCGGCGTTGCGTGCTGCCTGTTCAAGATCGTCACGAGACGCCTGGCCCGGGCGGTCACCGAGGTGCTCGGTCCGAGCGGAGACGAATGCTTCCGCCAGCTCGGCACGTCGTTCGGTACTTAGTCGCTGCTGCATACCGGGCAATACCCGGCTTTCCTCTTCCTCGACATGGTGGTTGACGGCCTTGATCAACTCATCGAGGGCTGTCTCGAATTCAGCCGACTCGAAATCCATGGCGGTCATTTCCTCGAGCATGTGCTCGGCCTCGGCGTGCTCGCCCTGGCTGTGCGCAACCTCCTCGGTCTCGCCAGCCTCATCCTTTGCGATCGGATAGACCTCGGACTCCTCCGCGCGCGAGTGGGCGATGAGCAGGGCGCATAGCACAGGAAAGTTCAGGCCCCTTGTTGCCGGCTTCCTCTGCAGCAGATCAAATAGCCTCTCGACTTCGCGATGGTCATTCTTGATCAGCTCGACAACATCTGCCGTGGGCACATCTCCTCCTTCTCGTGCGGCGCTCGCGCAGCAATGGGCGCGGTTTCCTTCTCATAGCCATCTCTATGGGATCGAAACCGCCAAGTCGGCCCCGGATCAGTCAGCGACCAGCAGCGCCTGCGGCGCAGCCGCTTTCAGGCGCGTCGTCAGCCACTTCTGTTGCGCCTGAGTTTGCTTGGCGCACTCGTCCACCGTCTCGATGAGCTCCCGGTCCCGCGCTCCCTTGGCGGCCTGACCGACCAATGTCCAGGCCATGTCCAGATAGCTGGCCAGCAGATAAAGGTCATGAAGGTCGCGCAGCAGCCCCAGTCCACCGCTACGCGTCTTGGAAAGCCCGTCGGCGTAGGCGTTCTGGCTCGCCCGACGGATGGGAACCATACCGCTCCGTGAACGGCCGCAATAGCCCCTCCTGATGATCACACTGACGGGCGAACTGCTCGCACAGCACCTTGACATCGGCCTCCTCCGCATGGCCTTTTGCGACCTGGCGGTACGACTTCGCGAGGGTTGCACAGCCAGTCTCCAGCAGACCTAGATACGAGGACAGATGCATGATCAATCTCCGCTTTCGGCAACCCGTTCCACCCGCACGGCCCCAGACTTGAAGTGCGGTTGTTTGGAGACCGGATCCCAACTCGTTGGAGTTAGATCATTAGCCGCTGTCTCTGGATCGCCGTAATGGAAGGGGAGGAACGCCGTACCCGGCCGGTTGCCGTTGCACCGGGCGGCCACTTCAACTGCGCCGCGCCGTGACTCTACGCGTACCAGATCGCCATCGTTGATCTCAAGATCGGCAGCATCCGATGTCGCCAGCTCCACCCACGGCTCCGGCGCCGCAGCATTCAGTTCAGGTGCCCGGCCGGTCTTGGTCCGGGTGTGGAAGTGGTACACCGTCCGGCCGGTCAGCAAAGAGATTGGGTACGCCTCGTCCGGCGCCTCCGTTGGCGGAATCCAATCAGCGGCCTTGAGCCGAGCCCGGCCATCGAAGCGCTCGGCGGCGTGGTCGATGGCCGTTACGGCGGCACCGGTTGCCAGGTTGTGCCCGTAGTTCTCGCACTGCTCGTGGTAGGTCGGGAAGTCGTGATCGATATAGAGGCGTTCCGTGCCATCCGGCGCCTCGTCGGTGCACGGCCACTGGACCCCGGGACCACCGCGGAGCTTGTCATAGGTCAGTCCCGAGTAGTCGCACGGCCGCCCGCGAGAGCAGTCTCGCCAGGCGTCGAACGCCTGCGCCGGGGTATCCCAGGGCGGCAGCGGCCGGCCGCTGCGGTCGGTGAAACCCATCCGCCGGGCGTAATCCAGCCAAATCTCAAGATCACTGCGCGCCTCTCCCGGCGGAGCAACGGCCTGCTCCGAAAGGTGGACCGTACGGTCGGTGTTGGTATAGGTGCCGGTCTTCTCACCCCACAGCGCCGCTGGCAGCACCACGTCGGCGAACGCGGTCGTTTCGGTCAGATAGCCATCGCTGACCACGACGAACAGCGATTCCTGCTGCAGAATCCGGCGGATCCGGGCCAGCTCAGGTAATGACACGGCGGGATTTGTGCCGGCGATCCACAAGAACTTGATCGAACCTTGCTCGGCGTATCGGAAGATCTGCATGGCATGGGTCGGTTCGGCCCAGTGCGGAATGACGATGGGATCGACATCCCATAGCTCCGCGAGTCGGGCGACGTGTTGTTCGTTCTCCCAGTTGCGGAAGCCAGGAAGATCACCATCCGCGCCAGTCTCCCGGTTGTTCTGGGCGGTGGGCTGACCATTCATCTGCAGAATTCCGGCGCCGGGGCGGCCAAGCATGCCACATAACAGATGCATGTTGTTCACCGCGACTGAGGCGGCCGTTGCCTGGTGTGATTGATAGAAGCCCTGCAGGACGGTTGATACGGCGGTAGCCGAGGTACCGAAGATCTCGGCGGCCGCTTCGACATCACGGCCGTCGATCCCACAGATCTCTGCGACTCGAGCCGGCGGATAGTTAGCGACCAGCGACGCCAGCTCCTCGAAGCCCTTGGTGTGCTGATCGATGAAGTCATGATCGATCCAGTCGTTGCTGATCAACTGCTGGAGTAGTCCGTTGACTAATGCGAGGTTGGTCCCGGGCTTCGGTGCCAGGTGGATTTCGGCTGCCTTGGCGACCTCGGTCAGCCGGGGGTCAACCGCAACCAGATGCGGCGGTGAGGTGCCCGCGAGCCGATCCAGCATGCGAGCCCACAGCACAGTCTGAGTGGCTGCCACATTGTGTCCAAAGCAAAACAGGGTGTCGCAGACGTCGATGTCTGCGTACGAGCCAGGCTGCCCGTCGGCGCCGAAGGTTTCTTTTAGCGATGCAGCAGCCGTCGCTGTGCAGAGCCGGGTATTGCCGTCCATATGCGGGGTGCCGATGCCGGCCTTCCCGATCACTGAGAGTGTGTAGTACTCCTCCAGCATGAGCTGCCCGGAGGTGTAGAAAGCGTGCGACAGCGGACCCTTACTTTGCAGCAGCTCCTTGGAGATGCTGGCAATCAGAGCCATGGCCTCCTCCCAGGTGGCCTCGACGAATCCGCCGCCGTTTCTGATCATGGGTCGGGTGATTCGATCATGGAGCTGGCCTTGCCAGCCATATAAGCCCTTGGGTCCGAGGCGGCCATGGTTGATCCGATCCTCGGCTCGACCGCGTACACCCACCATCTGGCCATTCTTGACCGCAATGTCGAGGCCGCAGCCATTGCTGCAGAGCAAGCACGCCGACGGTACCCAACGGTCCACGTCATCGGCGGTAAGCCCATTGATCAAATGCACATCTACACGTACGGGCCAGGTCTCGCCTAGCGAGTAGGGCTTGCGCTCGCCCCAAATGTCATCGCCGATGCGTTCCGCCATGCCGAACGAGTACCCGCGGAAGGCAATGGCCACACCTAGGTTGGTTATTCGGGTGTCGTCGGGAAGTGGGCGTCGATTGGCGGTCGGGCGAATGTTCGGACACTGATTCCAAGGGCCATCCCGAAGTAAGCCAGAGCGCTGAGTGACCCGATTACGGCGATCCAGGTGGGAGCGGTGTTCGCGGCGTGGGCGACGAGCGCACCCAGCACGCCGGCAACAATCGAGTTCACAATACTCATGAACATGTTGGTGCTGCCCACAACGTGGCTGACGACGTGCCGTCTGGCGCTCAGTGTGTAGGTCTCCATGACTCCCGCCGGATCATCATGCGATGTGGCGACGAAGTAGGGGGTCAGTCCGGGGTCGATGGCCAAGTATGCGGCGCGGATCCGATTCATTCCGGCGATGAGTGCGTGGTCGTCGACGCTCGCGTTGGATACGCGCACACCGGTAAGGGTTCCGAGTAGGAGAATCGTCGAGGCCAGCCCGATTGCGAGGATGTTGAAGGACGTTCCGAATCCGGTGAATTGTGCGACCAGCGCCAGAACCACAAGTCCGGCCGAGGCGACCGTGAGGTGGATGCTGATTCGGCTCATCACCTCGGTCCAGGTCGTGCCGCGCGTACCGAGAAGACTCCAGTGCTCGGTAGCAAGGATCTGTGCCCGGACGGCCGCTGAGACTGCCTCTCTCCCGTGCTGAGGATTGGGCGCGTCGCCTGGTGTCGTTTCCTTCGGCATGGTGGCGAACCTCCTTCTGGATCTGAAGGTGTCAGGCTAAAAGACTTGACGGGCGTCCAGGACGGAGACAAGTTTCCGACCAATGCGGAGTTTTCGACACCTGGCAAGGCGCAGCTGTGTCGAAAAAGGCCGCCATTGGTCGGAAATTTGCTAAGGGAGATGGAGTAAGTCAGTTCTCCAGCGGCAGGTAGCGCACCATCAGCACGCCATCGATGGCTGAAATCGCCTTGATCACCGAATCGGGGACTTCGCTGTCCACGTCTACGAGTGTGTACGCCAAATCCTTCCGCGACTTGTTGGTCATCGTCGCGATATTGAGACCTGCCATCGCCATCTCATGGGATATGCCGCCGACCATGTTCGGCACATTGGCATTGGCGATCGCCACGCGAAAACGGGATTCTCTGGGCAAGATCACATCAGGGAAGTTCACCGAATTCTGGATGGTGCCATCGATCAGGTAGTCGCGTACCTGCTCCGCCACCATGATCGCGCAGTTCTCCTCGGCCTCTCGGGTTGAGGCGCCGAGATGCGGCAACAAGATCACCTTTGGCTGCTGGGCAAGCTGCGGATTAGGAAAGTCACACACATACCTGGACAGCTGACCAGACGCCAGCGCCTCCAAGATCGCGGTTTCATCAACCACGCCACCACGGGAGAAGTTGAGCATGACCGACCCGTGCTTCATCTGCGCGATGCCGCCAGCATCGATCATGCCGCGAGTCGCATCGACGAGAGGCACATGCAGCGTCAGGAAGGTGCTGTGCTTGAGTACCTCGCTCAAGCTGTGCGCCTTCTTGACGGTGGCCGGCAGGCTCCACGCCGAATCCACCGTGATCTCCGGGTCGAACCCGATCACATGCATACCGAGCTTGATCGCCGCATCCGCTACCAGGCAGCCGATCTTGCCCAGACCCACCACACCGAGCGTGTGATTTGCCAGCTCGAAACCAGCGAACGCCTTCTTGCCAGCCTCGATCTTGGTCTCGAGCTCTGGGTCGTCGGGACCGAGTGCAGCGACGTATTTCAGCGCATCATCGATGTTGCGTGCCGCCAGCAACATGCCTGCCACCACAAGCTCCTTCACGGCGTTTGCGTTGGCGCCCGGCGCGTTGAACACCGGCACGCCGCGCGCCGACATTGCCGCAACGGGGATGTTGTTGGTGCCCGATCCCGCACGCCCGACAGCCAGCAGGGACTCTGAAATGCCCAGGTCGTGCAGATCGGCGGAGCGAACCAGAATCGCGTGCGGATCGTCCACTTCCGCCGACACCGCAAACCGATCCCAGGGCAGCCTCTTGAGCCCGCCAGCAGAGATGTGGTTGACGACGCGTACTCGATACTTGTCAGTCACTGCCTGGTTCTCAGCCCTTCTTTGCCGCAAAGTCGGCCATGTAGTCCACCAGCGCCTGGACGCCTTCAATCGGCATCGCGTTGTACAGCGAGGCCCGCATGCCGCCAACCGAGCGGTGCCCCTTCAACTCAACAAGATCATTCTTTGCCGCACTGGCGAGGAAATCGGCCTCCAGTGCGGAGTCGGCGAGCCGGAACGGAACATTCATGCGCGACCGGTCGGCCTTCTCGACGGGATTGAGGTAGAAATCGGAGCCATCGATGAAGTCGTACAGCAACTTCGCCTTTGCGCTATTGCGTTCCTCGGCCGTCGCGAGCCCGCCGTTCTCCAGTAGCCACTGAAAGACCAGACCTGCGACATAGACCGAGAACGTCGGAGGCGTGTTGTACATGGAGCGGGCCTTGGCGTGGGTTGCGTAGTCGAGCATGGCCGGCGGCGCCGGCTCGCCGATTCCAACGAGGTCCTCGCGTACGATCACCAGCGCCAGCCCCGCAGGACCGATGTTCTTCTGGGCGCCGGCGTAGATCAGTCCAAATCGGCTGACATCGAGCGGCCTTGACAGCAGGTTGGAGGACATGTCGCTGACCAGCGGCACATCGCCGACATCTGGAATCCAGCCGAATTCCACTCCACCGATGGTCTCGTTAGACGTGTAGTGCAGGTACGCCGCGTTCTCGCTCAGCCGCCACTCGGAC